>Ga0116151_10003085_pt1 | contig 15078 bp, 11 predicted proteins | sample AD_UKC117_MetaG_FD_89893 | JGI IMG/M metagenome (GOLD analysis project Ga0116151, IMG submission 89893) | Active sludge microbial communities of municipal wastewater-treating anaerobic digesters from Hong Kong - AD_UKC117_MetaG | ecosystem: Engineered > Bioreactor > Anaerobic > Digestate...
AGGCACGAAGTTGAAGATGGCGCTCTTTGTGCGCTCCGTGGCTTTGTGTGCGTGTCGTGTATTGCTGAGTTTGTGACGCCCTGGGGGGTCTAGCGTCAAGACGGCGGCGCCGGGCGGGGGCACTGTCCGGCCGGCGCCTTTGACCAACTGAAGCGCGAGGGGACACACCCGGAATCGATGCAGGTTCCGGTTTGCGTTTGGCGTGGCAGGGGCCGAGCTGGGGCGCGGCGATCGCAGTGGCGGGGCGCCGCCGGGGCGGATGCGGCGCCCCGCGGCGTGCGGTGCGGTGCGCGTTCGCTGGCGGCATTTGACAGCAGAGCAGCGCCGTCGGCGGGCTTGTGGACTATTCCGATTTGGACAGAACGATGGGGTTGGTAGCGACGCGCGGCAGTGTTCGATCGGTGGACAAGCGGTCGCGCGTCCGGATCGACGTGCAGGAGGTTGGGCGACCTGTGCCGCGAGGGTGATCTGCCAGTTACCACGTGTTGCGTTAGCCCTGACAAAAACAAACCCAGGCGTTGGTAAGGCCGAAGCGAGAAGTCGATGATTCAGACCATTCTGGAGCGAAATCATCGACAAGTCTGCGAATTTTCATGAGCAGCGCGGGAATTGGGGTCATTACAACGATTAACAAAAGAGGACAAATGACTGCGACGTAAGGGCTGGTGCGCAAATTTCGAATCACTTGCGCCGGCATGTTACACTCCAGAAAGCGACGAATGATTTTTGCCCGATCGGGGATCATCCCGCCTCAGCATTAGTCGTTGTACCGGTCCAAACCAACGTGTGGCCGAATAATCGTATCATCACAATCTAACGCCGCGTTGGTCAAGAAACATCTGCTACACTAGATAATGGCCAAGAACAGTAACCACCCATTGAACGGAAAGGTCTCTATTCTTTCCGCACACGCATATCGATTACTCAGGGATCCGAATTGGTATCCGAGCAATTTGCAGGAGTTTCTTAATCTCTTGCAGCGTTGTGGTCGACCTTGGTTACAGAGTGTTCCTATTGAAGGTCTCAAATCAAGACTAAATGAAAACCCGATTGGTAGAGAGGTGGCAAATGCAATCCTCGATTCATCAATTGTCACAGTGTCGGATCTGTTCGAAGCAGCTAGGTTCAAAGCCAACGGTAGAGCAAGCTTCAATAGACTGGGTAGCATGCAGCAGAATTTGCTGATAGTTACGGCAACGGACTATTTGCGCTCTGCACTCGGTATAGAGCAAATAGATCATATCGAGACAGTCAACCAAAGACACAAAGACCAAAGAGCAAAGTCCCTCAAATCGATTCCAGTTCAGGCAATTGCTCACGAAATCGAGGATGCGCGCAGTAGAAACGCCCTACTGCGATATTTACCAAAGACCTACTCACTCTATGACTTGACTATGGCCAGTGATGACGATCTACTGGAGATACCCACTCTGGGACTTAGAACGCTTAGGATTCTAAGGCAAGAGGTTCAGGTAATTGCAGATCGCATTCTGGAAGGAATACCAACCGAAGAGGAGCACGAACCAGAGATCGATTCGCAGGAATCGCGCTATGAAGAAAGCGACCTGGTCAATCAAGCTAACCAGTCAAGGATTCTGTTGTGGTCAGAGCTTGGGTATGAAGAGAATCTTAGACATGAAGAGAATAATGTAGAGCCAGTAGATTACCTTGAGACATTGCGCCACAAATATGGAAACCAAGTTGTAGATAGGCTTGAGGCGACTCCATTCAGGGCAATTGCACACAAGATCCAGCATACGCGTGGCCGAAATGCTCTACTACGCCAGTTGCCGAGGGGCTATACACTGTATGACCTAATAACGGCCAGTGATGAGGAACTGCTGCAAGTCCGTAATGTCGGCCTCGACACGATTAGTGCAATTAGACAAGAAGTCCGTGGGATCGCGGACGATTTATTAGCAGGAAACCTGTCCACGGCTTACCCGGTCGAGGATATCGATTCGCGTATTCATTCAGATCCGACACCAGAGTCAACATATTCGAATTCCAAACCATCAAACCTTCCATTCTTCAATCGAGAATTTGACTGGCAAGACCTCTGCAAACTCGTGAACAAATACCTAAGCGAACGCCAGGTTGAGGTTGTCAGGCAATACTTCGGATTTTATGGAGAAAGTAAAACCCTCGAGCAAGTCGGCCAGCACATTAATGTAACCCGTGAACGTGTACGCCAGATCAAATTCAAGGCTGGCCGTAGATTCACAAAGCAGGTTCTGAGTGACGAAGTTGCGCGGGCGTTCCGCGGGTTGGCCGCTTCGAGACTGGAGGCGGCGGGAGTGGTCGCCTCGTTCACCGACCTTCTGAATGCACCCAACGATCCGCGTGTAGTTACCGCTGACGAGCGCTGGATGTTGGCGTGGTTTGACTCGCTCTATGGCGACGACTGGTACCGAAAGGTTTTGCTGGCGGAGGAGCCGCGCACTGACGAGAATTCCCAAGAGATCGCAACCGTAAAGTCGAGGTTAGCCCTCGCCCAGTTCTTGCAGGAGTTCTCCTACCGGCCGCTGTCACAGGATGAAGCGCTTGTCGTGGCACAGTTGCACGAGCCATCGATCGGTGCTGCCGAGTTGCGTATCCAGCTTGAGGAAGACCAGGAGATTCGCCTGTTTGCCTACGGCGATCTCCAGATCGGCCACGCTTCCTGGCGCTGGTTCGATTCTCAGCGCGCACGAATGGCTCGCAGCGTCGAATGGGCGTTGCGTTTGATGAATGCGCCTGCGGAACCGGCGATGATCGCCTACACAATGCGCGATCGGCTTGGAATCACAGAGGCATCGGCTTTCGCCGTTGCCGAAGTCTGCGAAAGAGAATCTTTCGACTTTTATGAACAGGACGGCCGGTACGGTCTCACCATCTGGCAAAGAACCGGGCATCTGCGTCAGTCACTCCTGGAACTACTGGCCGACGGTCCACTCTTTATCACAGAACTAACTGATCGCTATGCAGCCCAAAACGGGAGAGTCTCTATACCAGGATTGATTACGGCCACACTCCATGTAAACCCGGATGACTTCATACCAGTCAAACCACTCTATTGGGCGCGCAAGGACACCAAGCCGGCAGCCAGCTATGATCCGACTTCATTCACCTTCGAAGACTTGATGCCAAAACTATGAGCACCCAACCTGTACGGGGCACAAGACAAATCCTTCCCTATCACCATCAGAATGTCACGATACGCCTGGCCCGCCCCGAGGACGTGGATGGCGCCAAGGCGCTCGCCGATGAGGAACGCGCTACGATCGGCTTTGTCAACCGGGCGGTACTGGATGACGCACAACGCCGCGGGTGGCTGATCGTTGCGGTGGATCATGCGGTCAGCGCGGATGGCTATGTGGGTACTGTCACAGGCTTTGTAAACTTCCGGATTCGCCAAGATCGCATCTGCACGCTCTACGAGATTGCCGTGTCATCGTCACATCGGCGCCTGCGGATTGGAAGCCGATTGATTCAGGCATTGATCCGCCGCGCTCACGAAGAGCGGTGCCTGCATGTACAATTGAAATGCCCAACCGATCTCCCTTCCAATGAGTTCTACGCGGCCGTGGGATTTGCGCATACCGCTACAGAGGAAGGGAAGCGCCGAACCCTCAATGTCTGGCACTTCCCACTGGCCCAAAACGGCTTTGTGGCCACAACTGAGGTGAATGCCCCACGCGGGGAAAATGTTGTTCCCGCTCACTTTTTTGCATCACTCACGGTGAAGCCCGATGAGATTGAACGACTGCATCGGATGTGGCACGAACGTGCCCACGATTTCCCATGGCAGTATGGCGCACCCAACCCATTTGCCCGCGTGCTCATCTCGCCGATCGTCGCCAGACCGCGGACCTTTGCATTTGTGCGTGCGCTCAAGGAAAGCGGAGAGACGCGCGAGGTCATGTTCGACTCAGGCGGCTACTTCGTGCAGCGGGGCGACATCACCTTTTACGATCTGATGCACAAGCTGGAACGACTGTATCGCGCTGAGGACTGGGCGGACTACTACGTACTGCCCGACAATCCACCCTTGAGCGGTGATGATGTCGCCACGGTTGACGCCAAAGTTCGGCAAACCGTGGAAGGAAGCCTGAGACTCTGGCACGAACTGCCGTCGGCCATTCAGGCGAAAGCCATGCCGGTGGTGCACGGCTCGCGCCTCGAACACATTGAGTACTGCCAACGCCACTATCTGGGTGGTGACACACACTTTGCCCGATTGGGTTTTGGTTCGTTTCCCACAAGCGGCAGCAACAACACCATCAACCGGCTCAACGCGCCGGCGCTCTTTCTGTTGCGCGATCTCAATCAGGAGTTGAGCAAGCACGGAGTGGGTCTGCACACCTTTGGCATATCGACGCCACCGGCAATCTATCTCCTGTCACTCGTTGGAGTGCGGTCGTTTGACTCAAACGGTTGGATGCGTTCTGGAGGATACGGCCTTGTTTTTTTGCCGTTCATGCGCGGGTATCTCGTGACTTTCAATTCACGCCGACACGATGTGCTGACCAATACGGACTTCCAACGTTGGAAAGAAACCGTTGGCCATAACTGCCCATTCTGTGATTCGTTTACTGAGCTTTCAAACAATAGATGGAATCGTGTCCTTCACAACCTCACAGTCATGGCAGAACTTGAGACCCATCAACGTATGCCAAGGCATGATCTATTACAGGCACTATCTATTGACTATTATCGAATCCTACGACACTTGACCAGGAACTAATACATGGCGCGCTCACACATACTCAAGGCATTTTCCGACATCGACACTGCTTTGTGGTTGCATCAACAGAGCCTCGGGCTGAGTGTGGCAGAGATGGTGTCGTTTGCAAAGGAACAGGGACTTCCTGTCAATGATTCAGCAAACTTCGAAGCTGCACAGGTTTTGGCAGAATTGGGTTTGGCGGAAAGAGAAACGCGCTCACTTACCCCAAGCGGAATCGATTTCTATCGCATATGGCAAACTCGCCGTAGCGACGCTGTGGACATCATTCACGGCCTCCAGTACGGTCTTTGGAAACCCTACAACCCAAGTGAGAATGTTTCGTCTTGGGCATATCGTACGATCTGCGATTATCTTTGGGAACGTCAATCCCTACCAGACTCATCAGACTCATTAGCCCGTTATGTGAATAGTCAGCGCGATGCAGTATCTTCGATCCCACCTGATGTTGGTAATGCCTTCAGCAACAAATCCATTGCCGATGCCTACGATTGGCTGATTCCACTAGATCCGGCTGTGATGGAAGGCGTCTCTGAAGCTGGCGCCGCCCGCAGTTTTCGTCAGTCAACGTTTCAGCGCCGCAATTATTGCTCTGCACCGCTTTTTCTCATGGCTGTTGACCATCTCGTGCTCGAACTCGGGCAGCAGTACGGTGATCTATTGATCATTGATGGCGAGAATCAACGCAGACTATGTATGTTCTGTCTGATCGAAGAGCCGGCTGTTGAGCTTATGCTGGATGATGCACTGCGTCGTTTCCCTCATCTTCTCTCTTTTCAACGTGAGTGGGGAATGTTTGTATCACTGACACGACAACCTCAGATGGCAGATTTCTTATCTTGAGAGTTTTGTAGGGTTGACAATGGCACGCACCCATGTCCTCAAGGGTTTCAACGACATAGATGCGGCACTTTGGATTAATCGCTTTCATCCTGGACTCGGCATTCAGGACATGGTAACGCTTTGTCGCGAGTATAAGCATCCAGTCGTAGACTCCATCAAGTTCGATGCTGCGCAACTACTTCACGAATGGGGTCTTGCACATAAGCAGACGCGCTCCTTGACGGTGGCAGGTGAAGCCTTCTATCAAATCTGGCAGGAACGGCGCAGCGAAGCCGTCGACCTGCTCCACGGCCTGCAATATCAGCAGTGGAGCAAACTCAGCCCGGAAGAGCATCCGGCCTCGTGGTATCAGGTTTGCGCCGCCTGCCTGATCGAACTGGAGGTATTGCCATTCCCGCTGGAGCAGGCCGCCGCTGCCTACCCACAGTTCCTTGCCGTAGAGTTGGCATCCCAGCCGAAGATTGCCTTGCTGCGCTCGGCACAAATGGAGGATTTCTGCTAGATGCGTTGGGCTGAAGCACATGCCAGGCTTCTGGAACGGAGCCGCGATTTACCGACTTTGACCGCTTCGCAGCGAGCCGCTGGAAACTCAATCATCCGTGCCCTGGAAACTGGCGTTCCCTACGTGAATCTGTGGGGAACGGCCGGCGTCGGCAAGACATTTCTGGCCCGGCACCTCGCACATGATGCACGCTGCCTTTATCTGAGTTCGCCTGGCCAACCAGTTACAGAAACGCCGGCGGAGAGATGGGTAATAGTTGACAACGTGAAAGCAGAACGGCGTGAAGCACGCGCAGTCTACAACGATCTCTACTGGCAGCAGGCAGCGGCCGTGGTCGTGATCACGCAGGCCCGAGTGGATGACAGCCTCTTCACAGTGCAGCTTCAACTTAGCCCGGAAGATCACGCCTGTGTCCGCTCAACAGCCGAGGCCTTATTTCCGACAGCAAGCCTGCCACCAGTGAATACAGATTTTACTTCGCTTTGGCCACTGGTCGCAGCCTGTACCTATTCTGAACTGACCGAATACCAAGGATGATTCCATGACTCTCGAGACCATCATCACCAAGCAACCCGTAATTGAGACTCCCCCTGCGCGCAGTCTGGCGGACTCACCCAAGGAATATGCAGAACGCTTTGCTTTCCATGTACAGACCCATGTTACGGTCGCTGATCTGGGCGACAAGTGGGAGCGAATGCTGCGCAATCTTGAACAGCGCAGATCAGTCACCGGGCTAATCTACGCCGATACGGGCTATGGCAAGACTTCCACGGCTGCTGCCCTGTGGCACTACGCAGAAGACCATGACATTGTGGCGGTTCCACCTTTCATGTGGGCCAGTATGGCCGACATGCTCATTGCAGCCTATGGCTGGAGTCGATTCCGTCTCCAGGGAAGGCGTCCCGACCTGGTGCCAAAGCTTGACGAACGCTACAACACCTTGATGGCGAGCGGTCTGAATGAACTCAGCAAACGGCTCGCCAATGAGCGCGGTGTCTCTGTGGAGGATGCGTATAAGATCGTCGAAGGGCTGAGCCAGGAAGGACGCATGTCCGATGCGATCTCGGCCGGCCGGCTCATGACCTTTCTGGAGTACCTGACCGATTTGCTGTGCGAAGCTGGGTTCAAAGGCTTATTGCTCTTGCCCGATGAGTTTGAGCTATTTGAGAACACGAATTCTGATATTGCCAAAAACTTTGCGCAGCTCAAGGAATTCATCTTCCCGCTCTTTCAGACGAGCAACCGCCCGCTTGGCTGCGTGGTCATCACCTACAGCAAGACGCAAGCTCAGATCAACCAACGCGAGCCATTCATGTTGGCGCGATTCAACAAGCCAGAGGGCAGTCTGATCAACCTTGAAACGGTCTATGGCGGAACCAACAACGGCAAGCGGTTCCCTGAATTACTTTGGGAGAAACTATCAATCCAAGGCAAACTTTCCGCGGCAGAACAGGGGGCAATTTCCCCTGATGTCCTGAATGCCCTGGGGCAATTTCTATCGCACCCGCGGTCGACTTCATTGCTGAGCGGCCCGCGCTCAGTCGTCGCCACCTTTCGCCGAGCGGCGCTCCATTATCGCAACACCGGTAGACCCTATACTGTCTTTGACTTTTGTAACGACTATCTCAGCTCTGGCATCATTTGCTATAACCAACAAGAGATAGAGGCAGTGAAGGCATACGGGTCGATTATGGGCCAGGGGGTGACGCGCAACAGCGAGACGCGCAAGAAGATCGTCCAGTTGCTGTGTGTGATGCCGGAGGGCGTGCCCCACGACGTATTTGTGGCCCACAGAATCCCAGATGAAGATCGTGTTGAAGTAGTCCAGGCATTGATTGGCACCTACGTCATTACAACAACGCTTGGCCCGACACTGTCGCACTATCGCCCGTCAGAGATGGGTGGCGATCAGATGGTCGAGGTTCTCAAGACCATGCGCGATCGGCACAATCCTGGCGGCCCGGCAACGTTGCGCGCGGCGGTGCGTGGGTTTGTCAATCATCTCCTACCCACGCTTCTCAGCCGACGCATTGGCGCGGCACAGATTGGCTGGTCGATGCCCAGCACAATGGAGACTGATCTTGAGCCGGTTTGGACTACCAGCCTTACCGGGACAGCAAACGAGTACTACCCGGACCGCACTCTTTCTGTCCATGTTGGCGATGCACCTCATCCGACTGAGACTGGGAAATACAGCCATACCGATCTCTATCTGCGTTTTGTCTTCCACACGGCTGAAATCAGGGGGCTACGTTGTCAGGTTGCCGAACGCGGCTTGAGTTTCCAGTTCCATGTCACCCATCCCTTTGACGCCAACCAAGTGCCTGGCTCGATCAGAAAGTTGGGCGACGTCTTTCTACCTGAACGCGTCACGCCGCTTCTGTTGCTTGATATGCTTGATTTCTTCGACGCCGAGAGCACCAAAGCCAAAGTCAGCGAGTTGAAGCTGGATGCTCAGGTAAAAATGCTGCGCAGCCAGGTTCTCAACGAACTAACGAGCCATCTATTTGCCGAAGACACAAAGCTCGAACTGGTCGATCAACGCCCAAACCTGAATCAGATTCCAATCGGTAAGGACATGGTGGAACGGGCGCTTGCGATCCTCACGCGTGAGCGGTACCCAGAGTATCAGGCTGTTGCGATATCGCATCAGTGGGTCAACATACTGGAACGATATCGCCAAATATTGGTGAACGAAGAGAGCCTCGGCATACGGCGTGGTGACGAACCGCTCAGAACTGCCAATTCGGATGTGCCAGGACTCTTCAACGTCTCTTCTCACTCAACGTTTCGCAATACGTATTATCCCAACGGCGTATTGAGGCAAATGTTGCGAGTCGACGAGCTTGATGCGTCGGGAAAGATTGTCGAGAGACGGATTGAAAGCAGCAACAACAGTAAAGCTGTTGGAGTCTGGTTCACGCAACATCCGCTTGAGCGCGATATTCTTCAAGACCTTCAAGAGACAAATGCAACGATCCCTGGGCGCGATATTAAGGCGATCAAGAAAAACGACGTCTATACTGCTGCAGAACACAAGGGGTACCTGGGCGAGGAGATAGCGCAACTGATCAAGGTGCTAACAGCACGTGGTCTGGTTGCAGAGGAAGATCACTATGGCGTGACCTATCTCTATCTGCAGAAGACCGAAATCAGTATGGCCGAACTGGCACAGGATTTGGAGGAATTAGAATCACTAGATGCCCAGGCGCGCGAGTCCGGTTTCGCGCCAGAATGGCAGAGCGCCCATCGGCCCAGCCAGTTGCGGCAGCGTTTCGATGATCCAGACATGGCAAGTGACGAAATCGCCAAGGATCACTTGCGACGTGATCTGCGCGCAGCTAAAACTGAGTTTCGGGCAACTGTCACGGTTTGGCTGACAAAGGCGTTTGAGAACCTGGTCAACCTCGAGAAGAACCTGGGGGCCATTACCATTGATCCGCCAAAGCTGTTGGAACAGGCAACAGGGAACCCAGGGACTGAGTTTTCGACTTTGCTGTTCTTCGATATCCGTCGCAGTGTGCTCGAGTTGTACACAAAACACAACAGTCAGATTGCTAAGCTCCAGGGTCAAATCAGAGATTGCATTGTCAGCGAAAGGGCGTCCTACGACCAGGAGCAGTCGATTCCCAATGCCATCGCCACGGCAGCGAAACTGGCGCAACATTCAACACGATATAGAGCCGAAATCGACGCTCTTCAGTCAGGGCAAACATCAATCTCGGCTCACTATGCAGGCTATCAAAAGTGGCGAGATCTTGCACGTCAGATAGAGGAGCATAGGCTCATCTTGGCTGATCTTGCGGATGACGAAGGGGTTCGAGCACTGCTTGGTCGACTAGATGCGGAGCAGTTGGCCATCAAGGGTAACCTGGCCGATCGCAACCAGAAGTTGATCCAAGTTCTTGATACACATGAGCATTTCCGCAATCGGGTGCGGACGATCATCAGCGAATTCGATGACGTTGCGCGAAATCGCGAACAGAAGTTCCTGACATACCAGGGTGGCATCTACGAGGAACTTAAGCGATTGCTGCCGACGCTACCAACGAATGTGGTGTATAACCGGAGTGACGATGAGGGCGTATATCAGGAAGTGAATCAGCGAGCAGTCAATGCGCTGCGCGAGTATTGTGATCGAGCCCTTCATGTACTGAATAGGGTGCGGATCGAGCTGCTGAAACCGCTTGAAGTCTTTCAAGTGGAGCCAGCGATTCGAGCCGAGGCCCAGGGGTTAAGTGATGAGATCCGAGGTGTCGTCCAACGGATTCAGAAGCTAAAATCGGAACTCGCTCCAACCCTGGTGCAAGAGAAGGTCAAAGGGTGGGTCTCGCAACTCAAAGAGGAAAGCGACAGCAGTTCTGAACTCAGCAAGCGCCATGAGCGCATCATGTCTCGCCTGCGTGCATCCCGGGAGCTACTCAGCCCGCAAGCCAACACCCTACTCCGGGAAATCGAGAGAGGTACGCACGAAGATCTCACCGAACTGATCATATCACTGCGCGGCAACAGCGGTGGGAGCTTCGATAGCGCTACTCAGATCATCATTTACCTGGAGGAGTTGTACCAACACAACTGGATCAATATTCGGATTCAGACAACGTCGGGGCAATAGACAGATGAATTGGGCCGGACTAGATGTGATTCCGCATCTTGGTCATCTGCAGGAAGAGACAGCTTGCCTTTGGCAAGCACTCTTTGCGCAGCGCGGTATGCTTGTCCCGCATTCGCTCCTGGAGTGGAAAGGTACGTTGGATGCGGCGCCCCGTGGTCTACCCGCGACGATCTTCGTCGATCTGCCGCCCGACGAAGCATACCAACTTCAACGCGTTTATGGCTTCCCGCAACTGGATATGCCGCTACTCCCCCAGGAGCCAGAGCTAAGCCAGGTGATTGCCGATGCACTAGACACGCCAATCCCTGGTCTTCTTCGGCAATCGCAAATCGCGGCAGAAATCGAGCATAGCGCGCCAGGCAACCAAATCGTCGTCCTGTTAGTGCTTGATGGGCTAGCCTACGAGGATGTAGTCGGTTGGCAATATCCTGCGGAATGGCAGAGAATGCGACGCCCTTGTCTCGTCGATGGAGTCACGCTGACGCAGTTGGCAATGCCGCGTGCGATTGGGTCTCCACCAGTTGCTCATCGCCTCTTTCCCAAAGGCTTCAAACAGCACCTTGGATTTACCTACTGGGAACGGGAAAGCAATGCATTGACTGACACGCTCTTTGCAGAATTCAGCAAGACCCAATTGACAAGGGTCAGCGAATTCGATCAGATACTTGACTGCCTGGCTGACTGGAATTTCAACGCACCAACCTTTGTACAGATCGTACGTGACGGGCTGGATCAGTTCGTCCACAGCTATCGCGAACGACCGGATATTGGCAGCTTCCTGCGTGAGTTGGAACGCTCAATAGCTCGACTGCTTGACTTGCTTGCGACATTTCACCAGAGAGTCCGAGTATATATCACTGCTGATCATGGAATCTTATGGTATCAACAGCACGACATCGTTCCGGTCGCCGGTAATGTGCAGAGCGCCCGTTATGTTGCTGGTGACGTCCAAATAAACAGCAACTCCGTAGTCAGAATCAGTGAGGAAGCGGGCAATTACTCGGTGATTGTTGGACCGCAGCATATCTATCGCAACCGCCGTAACAACGAGTGGGGATTTCACGGCGGCATCTCTGGACGTGAATCGCTAGTCCCCTTTGTAACGCTAGACTATCGCCCTTAGGAGTTTTCCTGTATGCCTGAAACTATGCTAACTGTCGGCACCGAATTGCAGCGCGACGAACCGTGCCATCTGAATGTCACCGGCTCGCGCGCCATGTTTATTTGTGGCAAGCGCGGCTCTGGCAAGAGCTATTCGATGGGTGTCATCGTTGAAGAAATGTTTGATCGTCTAAAGGGTGAGGTGGTTATCTTGATCGCCGATCCAATGGGGATTTATCACACGATGGTCGCTCCCAACACGCGGCAGTCTAGCGAACTGCGCGCCGTTGGCCGCCTGGCAAAAGGGTATCCATTACGCTTGATTGTACCCGGCGATCCTGTGACACGCTATGGCGATGCGATGGTTGTGGCGCGTTTTCGGGAGAATGGCGCCGAAGTCGTCTCACTTCAGATCAATCCCTCCGATCTCTCGCCGGAGGCATGGTGTGAGTTGTTTGACGTGAGCATCAATGAGGCCATGGGGATCACACTTTGGCGCGCGGCGGACACGCTCAAGGAGAAGGGCCGTCCGTTCACGATTCCCGACATGATCCGCCAGATCATGGACGATGCCAGAGCAAAGGAAGCCTCCAAAGAGGCTCTCGAAAATCGCCTTCATGCTGCGACTCGGTGGGGGATCTTCTCTGACGTACCTATCTCGTTGACGGATCTCTTCTCAGTAAACCACATCAATGTGCTTGATCTCAGTGTGCTAGATGCGGGCACCAAAGGCCTGCGCAACATGGTGCTCAACGTTGTCGCACAGCGGCTTTTCAGCGAGCGTACACGCGAACGCCGTCGCGAAGAGTTTGGCCTTGCTACGCAGCTACCAAAGGTGTGGATGGCGATTGATGAGGCTCATCAGTTTGTCCCCAACGGCCGCACTTCGCTCTGCAAAGAGATGTTGATCCGTTGGGTAAAGGAAGGCAGACAACCAGGGCTGGGCCTTATCGTTGCCACCCAACAGCCAGCGGCCATGGACTCGGAGTTACTTTCCCAGTGTGACGTGATTCTCTCGCACAAAATCACTTCCTGGGAGGACATCAATGCCCTGGATCGGTTGAGCGCGACCTACCTGGAGGGCGACCTGAAAACGCAGATTCGGTCGCTATCCAGGCGGGGAGAAGCACTACTGGTGGATGACGAATCTGAGTCGGCAACCTTCGTCAAGGTGCGTCCGCGCCTTAGCGCCCATGGTGGCGGGGAGACGCATGAAGCGCAGAGTAAGCAGACATTGTTCTAAGTTAAGCGTTCCCACGCGCATGGCTGCCGTATATAAACCTTCATTCGCCAATGAGTGGCCAGATACGATCAAACAATCCAGTACAAGGACATTCACCAATAATGCGAGCAAAGAAGTCCCGCAAGAGAGTTCAGATCATCGACACAATTACCAGAGCAGCCGCCAGTCCGAAGATATTGACTGTCGCAAGTCCCGCCTCGTTGAAAGAAAATTCAGTGCGAATGGCTATTCATGGCGGCCTATTGAACGGAGTTGAAGATATCTACGCATCTCTCTCGCCTACTGTCAGTGAACGACGCAACCAAAGCAAGGCCGCAGAGTCGGTGATCATTGAAGCTGGAGGCGGTACTGTCATCAACAATCTTCAGCTATTTGGCACCCAACATCGTCCCGATTTCGAAGTGAAGGTTGACGGCCTCAAGATTGCTATTGAGGTCAAAGTTGGCGATTCCGGTCAACAGATTAGGGAGGGGATTGGACAAGCGATCGTCTACTCTACCAAATACGATTTTGTCGTCTACCTGTTTGTCGACAACTCGCCCAACAAGAAAGTTTTGTCCTCCGTATACGGGCTACAGGAGCAACATCTCGCTGAGCAGCTCTGGTCTGAGTTCAATGTGAGATTTCATGTTGTCTAGCATCCCGTAAAGATTCTCTGGAGACCTCAATGTCATCGGTATTTTGGGACCAGATCACCCAGCTTGAAGGCAAGGCCCTACGAACGCTCGACCAGGGCAAGCCGTTTGTGATGCTGTGCATCACCGAGACGGCCGCCGTCTTCGAAGTGAAAGAGAGCGGCGCCATCCGCACGATTGAACGCGCCGATCTGGAGCCGCTCTACGACCGGTTGTGCCGCACCGGTGATCTGAGCACAGATGAGGTCAAGGCAGTCGCCAAACTGAGCCGACATATCTCGTATGCGTCGGCGTTGCTGGCCCAGTGTAAGGGCGTCACGGCGACGACGCGGCCGATCCGGCTGCGCTATCGCGTGCGATAGACTGATATCAATGCCACTTGAGCAAGAAAACAACACCCGCCCGTGCACGGTTCCGGCGTGGTACGGTGGAGGTATGCCCCATGCGCATAACGAACGAACAGCGGGCACAGGAAGCGTGGGAAGAACTGATCATGATCGCCAGCGATTCGGAATCGACACACGCGATCGTTCCTCCGGCGCACGAACCGAAGACAATCTACCGCATCGGATATGAGGTGTTGACGGAGCATCCCTATCAGTTCGCCGAGGCGGAGTTTCAACACGAAGTCCACATTGAGCGCCGCGGCCGGCCCGATCTGCGCATCGAGAAGTACAGTATCCGCCGTTCCCCACTGGTGAAACGGTTTGGCTGGGGCATCCATCGCGATGCAAACGGCAAGCTGGCGCTGGTCGCCTGCGATTCTGAAGAGTATCAGCGCCTGTTGGCCGACCCAAATGTCAAGAAGACGCCGGGCTTTCGCACTGCGCGCTGAGGCTTGCTGGCACAGCGCCGGATGAACCACTAATTACCGGGCCGCCATACCGACAACACACTGTCTCCACTCATAAAAACCTATCACCCACCCCGACCAGTCTCCGACCTGGCAAGCAGGACAAGCTGGGTGATCCCGTGCTGGCGTTGCGGGGATGTGGAAGTGAGGGGATGAAAGGATGAGGGGGTGACAGAGGAATCTCTCTCCTTCGTGTCTTTGCGTCTTCGTGTGCGTGCTCTTTGCCGGCGCAGGTACGCGGCGCGCCGGACTGGGCGGTGAAGCGCCGCGTGGTGGCGCTGGCCGAGCAGCGCTTTGCCCGGGGCGACGCACCCTCTCTCTATCGCTTTGTGGAGGAGGGGCGCCGCATCGAGCTGCCCCCGCGCTGGCAGGCGTATCTGCACCACAACCTGGCCATCGTGACCGGCTTCTGTCTGTGGAACCTGGTCATTTACTTGCAGCGCAACAACCCCAACGTCCCCAACATCGCCGGCAAGCTGGCGGAGCCAGGCCAGCGCGACCTCGGCGCGGCGCGGCGCTTCTGGCGCACGGCGCTGGCGGTGCAGGGTCCCCTGCGCTGC
>Ga0116151_10003088_pt1 | contig 15067 bp, 10 predicted proteins | sample AD_UKC117_MetaG_FD_89893 | JGI IMG/M metagenome (GOLD analysis project Ga0116151, IMG submission 89893) | Active sludge microbial communities of municipal wastewater-treating anaerobic digesters from Hong Kong - AD_UKC117_MetaG | ecosystem: Engineered > Bioreactor > Anaerobic > Digestate...
CAAGGGTTGGTGCTGCTGGAAGCGATGAGTCTCGGTGTGCCTGTCGTCTCCACGGCAGTTATGGGTACCCGCGATATCCTGGTGGCGGAGCAGGGGGCGCTGATCGCCGAGGAGGACATCAGGCATTTCGCTGCTCAGGTCCGGCGATTGCTAGACGATGCTGAATTACGACAGCGACTGGGCGAGGAGGGCCGGGCTTATGCCAGGCAATGGACCGCGCGGAGCTTAGCCGAGACGTTGCTGGCGTTTTATCGAGACCTCCAAAACGGGCAATTGAGCGCCAGATAGAGGATTTCAGTCAGGCGAGCGGGACGCTCACTCGCGCAGATAGCCCCAGGAATGGAGTCGGTCGCTATCCTCTTCGTTCCAGCGGTCGCCGATATCTTCTCGATAATACATATTGGGGATCATGACGTTCTTGACGCGATTGTAAGCTTGGCGCTGGGCCTGCTTCATGGTGGGGCCGATTCCGCAGGCGATCAGAGCGACTCCTGATGTGCCGGTTACCAGCCACTCGTCGTTTACCAGCCTCACGTCTTCGATGTGGATACCCTCGCGGGAGGGGGTTTTGAATAGGATCACCGCATCCTTGGAACTGCTGTCGAAGGTCTCTCTATCCTTGAAGGGGAAGGGCGGTACCACAATCCGCACGCCGACCTGAAAACCGCTGCGGGCCCGGAAACGGGTGATGGAGCCTTCGGCAAGCTTGTAGAGCAATTCCGAGATCGGCAACAACAAGCCTTCCTGCTGGATACTGATGGTGGGGTAACCGAAGCGGGCGGTAAATTCCAGTGGGTAGACGCCGTTATTATTGGCAATGCAATTGATGTCAATGTAACCGACGAAGCGTTCCCGCCGTAATCTCGACTCCATCTTTTTCAGGGTGGCGTTGAATATCTTGTTGGGCTCGCTCCAGAACATTGCAGTACCCATCTCGCCAGTCGAGGGACCGATGTCACCTGGAAACAGCTTTTTGTGCTCGAAGTTAACGCAGATGGGGTAGACGAACTCGGAGCCATTAAAGAATGCGCCGGTGGCAACTTCCACGCCCATAATCCGGCGTTGCACCTGAAACTCCTTAATTTTGTCGGCCCAGGCGCGCTTGTAATCGTCCAGCACCTGAATGACATCGCGCCCATCGTCCTCTTCACCCACGAACAGTAGGCGCTTGTAGTTCTGGGCTTCGCCGCTGGGTTTGATTACGTAGCGGGTCGGATTGGCTTTAACGTAGGCGATGGCGTCATCGAAGGAAGTGAAATTTTCCTGCGGGATGATGGCCACGCCGGCCGCCCGCAACTCCTGTTGACCGAAAGCGCGATCGTCTTCGAGGCGGTCGGTATAGGACGTGCCACCGACCACCAGCTTACCGGCCCGGCGCAATTCCTCCGCCAGGCCGCCCATGCCAAGCACATCATCGAACACCACCACATCGGCCCACTCGACGGTTTCGTCTCCAATCCTCGATTTTGGAGACGAAACCGTCGGCGATCTCCTTCTCGTCGGCGTTCTGGATGTAGTATTTGACTTCATGGCCTTCCTTGACGGTCTGCCAAGCGATGTCGCCGATCAGGCCGTCCCAAGACACAAAGAGAAAGCGTTTGTTCGGCATGCGAACTCCGTTTGTCGGTGGAATGAAGCGAATTCAGCGGTACTGGCGGTACTCACAATAGACGCCGCCAGTACAACAGCAGTAGAACGAGACCTGAAACCGCCGCCATACCCAGCATTACCCACCAAAATGCCAACGGACTTCCATCCTGTACTCCTGGTACCCCGACGACGTTCATCCCGAAGATGCCGGCAACGAGGCTAGGTGGCAGCAGTAGTGCGGTGAAAAGGGATAGGATGTAGAGATTGGTGTTGGTTTGCTCCACCAGGCGAGCGGCCAGTTCTTCCTGCAACAACTTGGCACGCTCTTGGGTCTCGGATAGATCGTTGACCAGTTCGCGGAATTCTTCCGCCGCGTCCTGCAAGGCCGCGTTATTGATCTCGTCGAACCATGCTGGCGGGCGCCGACATAGACGTTGCAACATTCGGTGCTCGGGGCCGAAGTGATGGCTCAAGCGCACCGCCAACCGGCGAATACCGCCCAATTGCGTGTGTTGTCCACGTACTTGTCCCGCTAGGACTTCGTCTTCGATCGCGTCGAGCTGGCTGCGGACCCGCGTGATCGTTTCGCTGAGCTGGGCCACTTGTGATTCGAACAGATAGATCAAGAGCTGGGCGGTGCTGACGAAATAATGCCCCTGTTTCAGTTCAGTGCGCAGGCGGTCGGCGGTACTGCAAGGTTGCGAGCGGGTACTGATCAGGCAATTTCGATCCAGATGAAAGCGCAGGGCGGCGATGTGTTCGGGATCGAACTCAGAATCGAAATCATGGCGAAGGTCGCTGATGACGCCCAAAAGACTATCGCTCGTTTGTTCGAGTTGTTTGCGGTCGTCGTGTGCCAACAAGAATCGGCGAGAGGTTTCAGGCAGGCGTTCGCAGCGCGCGATCCAGTCACGAGCTGAGCCGACGCGGACATTGAAGTGTAACCAGACCACCGCCGCTGATCGGGCCAGCGCCGCGTTTAGCTCGTTTCCGGCGAGATGCTGAACTCGCCGGTCGGGCAGCATTGCGAAACCACAGATCAAGCCGTGTAAGGTTGGGCGAAACTGGGTTTCGAGCAGAGGCTTGGCACTGGGCATCACAGTGATTTTCGATCTTCTTTCGTGAGGTTGGGGTAGTTTTTGGTAAGAGGGTTACACTTTTATGAACATGAAGATTCGTTCTACTTTCTACTGTGGCTGATGCGTCGAGTAGGCAGCGTGATATTCCAGAGCGGATATGCTTGGGAACCGCCCAGAGGGGCGCTTAGAACCGATAGTCGAGTTTCAAACGCCAGCTTCGGCCGTCCTGGGGAATTTCCGTTTGGAGATGCTCGTCCGCCCCCGGATCGGCATAATCCTGATCGAACAGGTTGTAAACGCCCAAAGCAACGTCCAGATTCTTGCCAAAGGGTTGACCGAGCAGGTTCAGATTGGCGACCAGCGCACCGGCCACTTCGTTGCCCTGAGTCCCGCGGCGCTTGCCGATGTATTGCAGTTCCAGCCCCGTGCGCCAGATATCGCCAAAAAATAGTTGACTCCAATTCACCTTGGCGAGATGGCGAGGAGAGTTGTCGAGCCATCCCCCGGTCTCGTCCTCGGCTAGTTGCCAGCTATAACTGGCTCGGAGCCGTGCGCTGTTGGTCCAATGCCGCACGACTTCTACCGTAAGCCCGTTGGCTTCCACATTGCTCAGATTGCGAAACGTCAGCAGCCCCGAATCGGGGTCCGTGGTCAAGTCGATCAGATCGTTGATGTCGTAGTGATAAACGGAGGCGTTAAAACGGGTGCTCTCGTCCAGGCGCTTGTCCAAAATCAGTTCATACGTTTTGATCGTCTCGGATCGAAGTGTGGGGTTCAATAAATAGTCGCCAGCGTAGTAGAGTTCGTAGGCGTTGGGCGAGCGGAAAGCCGTGCTGTACAAAAGCTTGAGGGTGGTTTGGGTGTCCCACTGGTAGACGAGACCGACGCGGGGATCGATACTGTCGTCGCCGTTGGCGGTGCGGTCGTAACGGATTCCGATGCTGAGATTCGTTCGGTCGATCAAGGCAAATTCGTCCAAGGCATACAGTCCCCAGCGATCCCCGCTCATTCGGCTATCGAACGTGGCGGTGCCAGTCTCGTCGAACGCGGCTTGATTTTGCTGCAGATCGCGCTGGTATTCTGCCCCGAACGCCAGCTTGTGCGAGTCGAAGGCGGTGTTCGTCAACTGGAGATCGGCATTCCACCATCGCCCTGTGGCTTGGTCGGGAAGATTGATCCCTTCGTAGATGTAGTCTCCATGGTAATCGTAAGTGCCGTAAAGCAGATGGCCTTGCACGTCTAGGTGGGTGTTCCAGGCAGCGCGATAACCGAGGCTTACGAAGGTCCGCTGGTCTTCGGTGCGACTGCGGGGATCGTTGAAATCCTGCCCATAAGACGCGGTTGGAACGCCTTTATCGCGATTCGCGCGAGCCAGTTCCAAGGTCCAGTCCTCGAAAGACAGCTTCCCGAAGAATTGAGAGGCGGTATCGTAATCAAGACCGACTGCGACACCGTTGTGGGTTAGTGGGTCGTCGAATTCGGGAAAGTAAAGATTCCTGCCTTGGCTGTCGTAAGTGGTGGCGGACAGTAGCAATTCCGATCCGTTGCTCAGTTTGCGGCCGAAGGTCGCGCGACCTCGATTCGTTTCGGCGCTGGCGACCGAGCCAGCGAGTTCTACGCTGCCGATATCCCGCCCTCGTTTTGTCGTGATGTTCACCACGCCGAAAAAGGCGTTGTTACCGTAGAGCGCCGTGGCGGGGCCGGCTGGCAGGAACTCGACCCGTTCGATCAAATCCACATCCACGATGGAATCGGTATCTACTGGCGCCATGTCGTAAATGTTGTCGTTGATGCGATACCCATCGATTAAAAACAACAAGTGATCGTTGTAATCGCCAGGGCGACCGAAACCGCGCACACCCACACTGCTGTAGTTGCGATCGTAACTCACGTAAACGCCGGGGAGGCTACGCAGGATATCGGCCAGGGTTCGGTAGCCGTAGGTTTTGATGTCGTCAGCCGTGATGACCGTCACTGCTGACGGCGCTTCGCTCGCCTTCTGGCCGAATTTGGAAGCCGAATACACTTCCACCTGCATCAGTTCTTCGAGACTGAAGCGCGTGAGATCAACCGAAGTATGCTCGGCAAAAGCCAGACGACTCACAACGCCCAGCACGAAGACCAGACCCAACAACCCAAGCGGCGTACCGACCCAGCGGCTTTTATTAAAAGTGAGTGGAAGATGCTGGATAAAACCACACATAGCGGGTCGTGGGGGGTATGAAAACTCGTTGTTCGATGGACGGTGGTCGTAGAGCACAAACGGATTTATGCGATTGATAGATGGCCGACTTGATCAGTTTACATCAAGTGGAAAAGGATTCGGTTATTAGAGGTTTTGTGTGACGTGTTTTCCGCTCTTGCCGTCAGAAATCCGAACGCTTCACCACCACTACCCGCAGTTGCTTCAGGCTCAGGTCGGTACGACGATTGATCCTTTTCCCAACACGGTCGGCCGGATCCGGTGGGTCGTGCCGAGTGGCCTTGGCTTGAAGAGGCTGGATCGTCGCTGAATAGTGGCGTCAGGATTTTGACTGAATCACTCGGTTTTTAGCTACACTAGCCTCCTCCGTGATCCCGAATATTTTAAGGCCATTGAAAAAGAACATTCACTATCCCTCCTTTCGGAGGGCGAGGGCGATTTTATGTTGACCGCGTTGCTGTGCGTTGGCGCGGTGCTGCTCGACTGGCGATTAGGCGAACCGCGCCGCTGGCATCCGTTGGCGGGATTCGGCTGGTTGGCGCAACGGGTTGAGGTGCTTGCTTACGGGTCGCCCAAGACCAACGCCGAATTGCGTCGTGCCCGTGGCATCGGGGCGGTGATCGTGCTGCTGGTGCCGTTCGCCGCCGCCGCATGGCTGCTGGGTGCGATTCCGCTGCTGGGTTCAGTCATGGCGCTGGGGTTGCTCGCTCTTGCCATCGGTGCGCAGAGTCTGGCGGAGCATGCCGAAGCGGTGGCAGCGGCCCTGCAAGCGAACGATTTGCCGTTGGCGCGCGAGCGGGTCGGCTTGATCGTCAGTCGCGACACCGATGATCTCGACGAGGAGCAGATCAGCCGGGCCACGGTGGAATCGGTGTTGGAAAACGGTTGTGATGCGATTTTCGGCGTGCTGTTCTGGTTCAGCCTAATCCATGTGCCGGGCGCGGTGTTGTACCGGCTGGCCAACACGCTCGACGCCATGTGGGGTTATCGGACGCCGCGCTATCGAGATTTCGGTTGGGCGGCGGCGCGGTTGGATGATCTATTGAACTGGGTTCCGGCGCGATTGACCGCCCTGAGCTATGTGGCGGTGGGCGCGAAACCGGCTTTGGCGTGGCGTTGTTGGTGGGAACAAGCGCCGTTTTGGAAAAGCCCTAATGCCGGCCCGGTGATGGCAGCCGGAGCCGGTGCGCTCGGTCTGGCGCTGGGCGGACAAGCCCGCTATCACGGCGAATGGCAGCAGCGCCCGGCACTGGGCGAGGGATTGGCACCCCGCGCCGCGGATATCGGCCGGGCGGTGACGCTGGTGCGACGAGCGTTGTGGCTGTGGCTGGCGGTGATCGTCTTGGGAGGGCTGATCCTTGCTTGAACACGGCGGTGCACTGCGCGTGGCGGCGAGCCGTTACCGGATTCCGCTCAGCGATTGGTTGGATCTATCTACCGGTATCAACCCCAACGGTTGGCCGGTGCCACCGATTCCCGCGACGGTTTGGGGACGGTTACCGGAACCGGACGATGGCCTGGAAGCAGCGGCGATGGCGTACTACGATACTTCGCTCCTGGTGCCGGTGGCCGGCTCGCAGGCGGCGATCCAGGCGTTGCCGCTGTTGCGCGATCTCGGCCGAGTGGGCGTGCTGAGTCCCACCTACGCCGAACACGCCCACGCTTGGCGACGGGTTGGCCACCCGGTCGATCTGTTGACTGCCGACCGGTTGGATGCAGCGCTGGATCGGCTCGATGCGTTGGTGGTGGTCAATCCCAACAATCCCACCGGCCGCCGCTTATCGCTGGCAACTTTGCTGGACTGGCGGGAACGGTTGGCGGCGCGAGGCGGTTGGCTGGTGGTGGACGAAGCGTTCATGGACGCCAGCCCGGGCGAGAGCCTGACGGCCCATGTTGGTTTGCCGGGTTTGGTTGTGCTGCGCTCACTGGGCAAATTTTTCGGATTGGCCGGCGCGCGGGTCGGATTCGTGCTGGCGGAACCCGCCTTGCTGGAAAGGGTATCGGAGCAGCTGGGACCCTGGACGGTAACAGGCTCCAGCCGCTGGGTGGCGAAACAAGCCTTGGCCGATTGTGCCTGGCAGGAAGAAACGCGACTCGGGCTGGTTCGATCCAGCAAGCGGCTGGCGGATTTGCTCGGTCGGCAAGGTTTGACAGTGGCAGGCGGTACTTCCCTATTTCAATGGGTACCATCGCCAGATGCCGAATTCTGGTGGGACGCTCTGGCACGACGCGGCATTCTTGTTCGACGCTTTACCGATCCGTTGGGGTTGCGGTTCGGCCTACCGGGACCGGAATCCGCTTGGCGGCGGTTGGAGCTGGCGCTGGTCGGGATTCGCGCCGAGCGGTTGCGACAATCCTGAAAGATGGCGAAATCCAAAAGCTACTGGGATCGATTTCTCAATCTCTACCCATGCGGGTATCAAACGAGACCATGACACAACCATTCAATGCAACCCGACCGTGTTCTTCGGTCGGCGAAGTGTATCTGGTGGGCGCCGGCCCCGGCGATCCCGAATTGCTGACGCTGAAAGCGGTACGATTGATGAGGCAGGCTGATGTCGCGGTTCACGACCGGCTGGTCGGTCCGGCAATTTTGGATCTATTGGAACCGCGCGTCGAGCGGATCTTCGTTGGCAAGGAGCCGGATCATCACACCTTGCCGCAAAATGAAATCAATCGCTTACTAGTAGATCTGGCCTCGCAAGGCAAGCGAGTGCTGCGGCTCAAGGGCGGTGACCCGTTCATCTTCGGGCGGGGTGGCGAGGAAATCGAAACGCTGATGGCAGCGGGCATTCCGTTTCAGGTGGTGCCAGGAGTGACCGCTGCCGCCGGTTGCGCGGCGTATGCCGGCATTCCGCTGACCCATCGCGATTACGCCCAGGCGTGCGTGTTTGTAACCGGCCATCTCAAGGACGGCACCTTGGATCTGAACTGGCCGATGTTGGTGCAGCCGCGCCAGACGGTCGTGTTCTACATGGGCCTCAAGAGCGTTCGCCATATCTGCGACCTGCTGCGCGAGCACGGCATGGCGGGTGATATGCCGGCGGCGCTGGTGGAGCAGGGAACCACGTCGCACCAGCGCGTTTACTGCGCTACCCTCGCCACGCTATCCGCCGTGATCGAGAATGCAGAGGTTCATTCACCGGCGTTACTGATCGTCGGCCATGTGGTCAAGTTGCGGTCGCGACTGGCGTGGTTCGATCCGGTTCCGACGTGAATTATTGGCCTCGGAACGTGTTCCGTGAACCCGAGCCAGCTCCCACCGGCTTTGGGTTGAACAAGAGCTTGGACGTGGTCGATGCCGGTTTGGTCGGTTGCACCTCGGAGCGTGGCGACGGCAGCGTTCCATTGCAAGCCGGCCAAGGCTGGCAGGGATGCGACGGATAGGGTTTAGGCGGATAGGGTTGATAGTAGGGGTAAGGGGGCGGATAGAGGATGACATTGTTGTTATTGTCATCGTTTTGCTGCTGGAGTTGTTTATTCAGTAAGTCCTTCTTGAGTCGCTGATTCTCCTCTTCCAGATCGCGGATTGCCTGCTCTTGGCGGGCCTGTTCCGCTGCTTGGCGTTCACGGGCCATCTGCTCGGAAAGGGCGTTGAGACGGGCGATCTCGGCCGTTGAGTCCGTCGAGCTGGCTGGAGTGGCGGGGGACGACGGGGTGACGTCGAGCGTTTGCACTTGCGAGGTGTCTTCGGGCTTTTTTTGGTCGTAGTGCACCCGTCCGCTGGCATCGGTCCATTTGTATATCTGTTGGGCCTGGGTGATGTTGGCCAGCAGCAGGAAAAGCGCGATGGCGGTGATCTGGGAAGCCACCCGTGAGGAGCGCATGGTCGCCTCGGTTGAAACTGAAACCGTGTGTCCCATTGGATTATAAAAAAACAAGCGGGTTCAAAGTATTAATCGGAAGCCGGCGATTCTCCGCCGATTTTGGGTTCGCAGCGACATAGTGAGCCCCGACAAGAGTTGCTAGAATCGCCCGCCTTATCGTCGGACACCGTTGAAGGAGCGATCTTGGACGTTCTGTTGATTCTTAAGGCGTTGATTTTGGGGTTGGTCGAAGCGGCCTCGGAATTCCTGCCAATTTCCAGTACAGGGCACCTGATTATTGTGGGGGATTTTCTGGATTTCACCGGACCCCGCGCCGAATCCTTTGAGATTTTCATCCAGTTGGGGGCGATTTTATCCGTGGTATGGATTTATCGGAAGCGACTGGGCGAAACGATTCTGAATCTGAATGGTGATCCAAAAGCGCGGCGGCTGGTCATGAATCTGATGGTCGCGTTTATCCCGGCGGCGGTGTTGGGACTGTTACTGCACAAGCAAATCACGCATTTACTATTCAATCCGGTCAGCGTGGCTGGAGCCCTGGTGGTTGGCGGTATCGTGATTTTGTTGATCGAGCGCTATTCACGATTCGCGCGGGTCCAAACGGTGGACGAGATGACCTGGAAGGATGCCGCGGTGGTTGGAATTGCGCAAAGTGTATCGCTGTTTCCTGGGGTATCGCGTTCCGGTGCCACTATCATGGGCGGCATGCTGGGCGGGATGTCGAGGTTTGCCGCAACCGAATTTTCCTTCTTTTTGGCGATTCCGACCATGTTCGCCGCGACGGGTTACAGCCTCTATAAGGAATGGGGAGGTCTGACGAGCGCCGATGTGCCGATGTTCGCGGTCGGCTTCGTAGCCGCCTTCCTGGGTGGTTTAACGGTAGTGCGCTTTTTGTTGAATTATGTTGGGCAGAACAGCTTTGCGCCCTTTGCCTACTACCGGATCGTGTTCGGCGGCTTGCTGTTGGCCTATTTTCACTATCATCCGTGGGTAGGGAAGGGTGGTTGAGTAGATTTAACCGCCGGCCCATCGGGCGAGGATATCGGAGGAAATGGCCCGGTCGTTGCCGTGTTTTGCAAAGCATGGCGGTTTAACCACGGGCCTTGCCAGCGGTTGGATCGGCTCACTCGATAGTGGTCAATTCAGCGATCCTGATGCGTTGCTTCCGATCCAGGGTAGCGCTATGTCTGGGATGTTTTTGGATCTGCTGAGTTGATGAGTCAGGTTACGTTCCCAAGTCGGGCTCGCCGCAGAGCCGCAAGATGACGGTCCGCGCGGCATCGCGCAGTCTGATCGCCGCTGACCAGTCGTCGCCGTCCGGCTGAATCGGTGGTTCGACGATCACCTCCAATCGACCGCGGCGCGGAAACCAGGAATTCGCCCGCAGCATCGAGCGAGTTCCGTGAATGATCACGGGCACTACCGGCACTCCGGCCTGTGCCGCTGTCACGAACGCACCCATCCGAAAGTCCAGTAAACCCGGCATTCGGGTGAAAGTGCCTTCCGGAAAGAAACCCAGCGATTGTCCAGCCCGTGCCGCCTCAGCGATCTTGCGAGCTTCGTCTGCGCCGCGCTGCACATCGAACCGTTCGACGAATAGCGTACCCATCCGTTGCAAGGGTTTGGCGAGCCATGGGTTGTCGAGCAGTTCGCGCTTGGCCACATAATGGAAATGGCGCGGAATGGCCGCGATCAACGTGTAAGCATCCAGGTAACTGGAGTGGTTGGCAATCAGTACACAGGGGGTTGTGGGCAGGTTTTCCAGACCGCGTACCGCCAGTGAGGTGCCGGTCAACCGCGCCAGTACCAGGGTCGCGGACCGACTCAGCCGCCAGCGCCATTCCAGTTTGGGCAGGATCATGATGCCCAGCCAAGCTCCGGGGGCTAGCAGCCCGAACAAAGTCCAAGCGTAGCCAGCATACAAGCGTTCCGTCACGCTCCGCCATAGCCGCCGCGTCCACCCCAAAGCACTGGCGAGGACGATCCGCGTCAGTTGCAGCCACAACGCCCGGCCGCCGTGACCGAGCGCGTCGCGTTGATATAGATCCCGCACCGCCGTCCGGCGAATCTTGCCGCTGGAAGTCTTCAGGACCGAATGGGGTGGTACCAATACCACGTCATCTGGTGGAACTCCCAATAGATCCACGGTAATACCCTGAATCCGCTGGCGCAGGCCGCTCAACGCTTCCGGTTGCGCGACGCGGGTTTCGGCGACCACCACTAAGCGTTCGGTGCCGGTCGTCGGATCGCTGCTGGCGAACGCGGCCACGCAACCCTTACGGATTCCGGAGATTTCCCCGACCGCCTGTTCCAGCTCGTAGGGATACAGATTACGGCCGCCGCGAATGATCAAATCCTTGACACGGCCGGTCAAATATAAATCGCCATTGGCCAGATAGGCGCGATCCCCCGAATCCAGCCAGTCGTCGCCGTGCGGAAACAGCTTGCGGGTCGCCTCGGGATTGCGGTAATAACCGGCGGTTGCCGAAGGCCCCTTGAATTCCAGGCGTCCCTCTCGCCGTTCCGGTAATTCCCGGCCTTGGTCGTCTACGATGCGGATTTGATGGCCGGGGATCGGCTGTCCGCAGGCCGGGAACCGCAGTGCGGTCGTATCATCGGTCGCTGCCGGTTCGGCCCGGCCATCGGAGATGAACGCGTCGCGCTTGACCGAATCGAACACCGGTAGACGCCCCGGCGGTTGTAAAGCGAGCCCGACCGAACATTCCGCCAATCCGTAAACCGGTGCCATGGCTTCTGGTCGAAAGCCACGAGGTCCGAAGCGGGCGATGAAACGCTCGATGGTCGCTGCACTGACCGGCTCCGCACCGTTGCATATCATCCGTAGGGAGCTGAGGTCCAGATCCTCGATTTCGCGATCTTGGATCGCGCGGATGCAGAGTTCGTAGGCGAAATTGGGGGCAGCCGACAGCGTGCCGCGATAGCGATGGATCGCCCGCAACCAGCGGATCGGCCGCGCCAGAAAGCTCAGCGGTGACATTACCACCAAGGGAGAGGCGTAGTACAAGCTGCCTAGGCAGGCACCGATCAGGCCCATGTCATGGTACAAGGGCAACCAACTGACAAAGACATCATCGGAGCAGGCAGCTACATGCCGGCCCATGGCACGCAGGTTGGCCAGCAGGTTAGCGTGACTGAGCATCACGCCCTTGGGATCGCCGGTGCTGCCGGAGGTGTATTGCAGAAAAGCGAGATCCTGAGTGCCGATCGGGGCAGCAGTCCAGGCGGCTGGGTGTTGTTGGAGTTCCGCCACTGTCACCACATGGCGCAAGCCTTCGACCTGGGTTCGCAATAGTCGGCCGACCAGCTTTGCTTCAGGCACGGTGATGAGCGTGACAGTCTGGGCATTGTCCAACAATCGGGCATGGCGGCGCAGGTGTTCTTCGATCTGCGAGGGGCGCACGGGCGGGTAGATCGGCACCGGCACCCCGCCAGCCAGCAGGATGCCAAAGAAGCTGAGAAAATAATCCCCGCCGGTGGGCAACATGATCGCAGCCGTTTGGTGGGGACGTAACCCGCGTTCGCGCAACCCGGTCGCCACCGCTTGCGCACCCCGCTGGAGGTCGGCATAAGTGAAGAAGGTTTCAATTTCTTCGTCGCCGCTCAGAATCTTGATCACGACTCGATCCGGATGCGTTTGGACATGCCAGTCCAGCATCTCGATCAAGGTGGCCACGCGATCCGGGGTTCGGGCCGATGCTGGCGCGCTGGGCGGCGTTGGGCGATCTACCATCGGCCCGCATGTGGCTACGGGCCGATCAGGCATCGAACCAGATGGACTGCGGTTGGCTTGCCGAATGAGCTTTAGCAAATCCCGCGGCGTTTCGGCCAGTAGCATTTGCTCGTTCGGGGCCAACTGAAAGGTTTGTTCGATCCGACGTAACAGTTCGGTGCGAGCCAAACTGTCCAGCGCCAAATCCCGATCCAGATGGCTGTCGAGGTTGAGTTCCACCGTGTTGCGATCCGATGAGCGGATTTCCCCGAGCAATTCCTGTAGCAGTGCCAACAGGCGGTTTTCGGTATCGGTCGCGAAATCGGTGGTTGGAACCGGCTCGGCATCGGCCGGATTAAGCGATCCATCATGTTCGGCAGGCATGGCGGTAGTCCGGTGGATGTCGTGGTTCGGGTGGTCGATCGAATCGGATTGACCTCTTGTATGGTCATTCTAGGATATGATTGTTAAAGCGCGCTGGCGGTGGAAACCGTTCTTTTAATCCGGTAGCCACCACCCGATCCCGAGGGCTCGATCATGTTTCGCAAACTATTTTGCTTTGGATTGATATCGCTGTTAGTAGGGCCGATGTGCGCTTTGGCGCTGGAAATCGGTGAAATCCAGGTTAATTCGGCGCTGAATCAATTATTCGATGCGAAAATTCCGTTGCCGAATCTGACTCCCGAGGAACTATCCAGGGTCTCGGTCAAACTGGGGTCGTCGTCGATGTTCAAGGAGTTCAGTTTGGATCGGACGCCCATTTTGGCAAAACTGGTGTTTTCCATCGAGTACAATCCGGAAGGCGAGGTTTACGTTAAGGTGGTCTCGACCGAGCCGATCCGCGAACCCTCGCTGGGATTGCTGTTGGAGTTCGGCTGGCCGCGTGGGAAGACTTTTCGCGAGTTCACCGTGTTTCTCGATCCGGTGGAGCGTTTGGCCAAGCGACGGATTGACCGGACCAAGACGGTCTTGGAGCCTTCTCCCACCGACCCATCTCGGCCCACGGTCGCCTCGGCTTCACAACCATCGGTCGCGCCACCTGCTCCCGAGCCAGCGACAGCCGCCACCGTCACCTCTGAACCGGCAACGATTCCAGAACCGACGTCAACGGTTGCGGCTGTTCCGACCGAGCCTGCGGCTACTGCCTCCCAAGCCCTTCCGCCATCAGTGGCGCCGGTGGCGGATGGCGGTGCCGAAACCGCTCACGCGCCCGCTGTACCATCTTCCTCGTCGGTGGAGATACCGCCACCCAGGACATATAAGGGCGGGGATTCCTATGGTCCGGTCGCTGCCGGTGAGAATCTGTGGAAGATCGCGCTTACGGTGCGACCCGACCCTGATATTACTCCGGATCAGATGATGCAGACGCTGTTCAAGGCCAATCCGCACGCCTTTGCCAAGTCAGGGATCGATGGGTTGAAGGTGGGCGCTACCCTGCGCGTCCCCACCTTGCGCGAAATCGCCAATTTAACGGATTCCACAACCGCCAAGCGGTTAGCGGAGGCCGAGGAAGCCGCTGCGTCGGTGCTGGGAAGCAGTGCTCAACCGGCCGCCGCCGAGCCTCTGGCAGGGCCGTCGAGTATTATGGAAGCTCAAACTGGCGCCGACAGCCCCAAGGTGTTCGCCCTGGCGCTGCCGGAATCGATCGAACCGACCACGATCGAGATGGCTCCACCTCTTGCGGCTGTGCTAAAAGGCGAAACGTTTCGGATTGCCGCGCAGATAAGACCGCCGCGATCCATGTCAGCCCCGCGTCCCGCGATAGTGGCTGGGACTGTTACCCCGCCAATTTTGGAGCCTGTGTCGGTGACACCGCTGTTATATCTAGCAGTTTCCGAGACGATGAAGGCGGTCTTCAAAATACCGGCGTTTGCGATTCCGGCGCAAATCGTTCCTGGCGCGATTATCGCCGATGTGCCAGCGTCACCCCCGACCCAGAAGATGTTTAATATCAACATGGTCTTGCCAGTTGTTGCTCCTCAGCATGAGACATTGATTCGGAAAGTTTCCAAGATGGATACAACCGTCCCGGTTGTTACGGCCGAACCGGTGGCGGAGTCGCCGAAGGCGAACGATCAAATTACTGCGCCTGATCTAACTTTGGGCATCGCTACCGATTTGCTTGCCATGCTTGATGAGCGTATTCAATCTGCTGCGTTCGATTTGACCCCGTTTGTATTGGAAGCGAAACCGTTTATTGCGTCACCCACAATGGTGGAATCCACAAGCATGGTTCCGCCGGAAACGCCTCCTCTTCCATTGCCAGCAAATGTTGAAAAACCGGAGCAACTGACTACCGCAGCCGCTGCGCCGCCGCCGGTTGTGGAGACACCGCCCGCCGAACCCACAATGGTGGAATCCACAAGCATGGTTCCGCCGGAAACGCCTCCTCTTCCATTGCCAGCAAATGTTGAAAAACCAGAGCAACTGACTGCCGAGGCTGTTGCCGCGCCGCCGCCGGTTGTGGAGGCACCGCCTGCCGAAGCCGCCGCGCCACCTGTCGTTGAAACTGTCGCACCGCCGCCGGTTGTAGAGACACCGCCTGCCGTTGAGGTTGCCGCACCGCCGCCGGTTGTAGAGACACCGCCTGCCGTTGAGGTTGCCGCACCGCCGCCGGTTGTAGAGACACCGCCTGCCG
>Ga0116151_10003093_pt1 | contig 15061 bp, 9 predicted proteins | sample AD_UKC117_MetaG_FD_89893 | JGI IMG/M metagenome (GOLD analysis project Ga0116151, IMG submission 89893) | Active sludge microbial communities of municipal wastewater-treating anaerobic digesters from Hong Kong - AD_UKC117_MetaG | ecosystem: Engineered > Bioreactor > Anaerobic > Digestate...
CTTGGACAGGATCAGACGGCCTTCCTTGTCCTCCTTCTGGAGGACCAAAGCCTCGACCTGATCGCCGACATTGACGATCTCAGTGGGATCAACGTCGTGCTTGATCGAGAGCTCACGCGACGGAATGACACCTTCGGTCTTGTAGCCGATGTCAAGGAGGACTTCGTCGCGGTCGACCTTGACGATCGTGCCGTCGACGATGTCGCCGTCGTTGAAGTATTTGATGGTCTGGTCAATGGCGGCGAGGAAGTCTGCCTCGGAGCCGATGTCATTGACTGCGACCTGGGGAGCCCCAGAAATAGCTGGGGAAATGGTGGGGGAACTCGTCATGAGGAAAGGTATTCCTAGGGGTTGATAGATGTCGTTGTGGCATGCGCAAGGGCCGGTTTCACCATCACGATTTCCCTGTTGGGAGCGTCGCTTGCCCCTAGCGGGGCCGACAGCGAGCCAGCGACTGCTATGTCTGAGTCACAGGCAAGCGATTGTGCACCCCCTAGGGTACGTCGCCGCCCCCCTGATCGTCCAACCAGGTCGGCCCTGGTCACCGATAACCTGTCCGTGTGGGCGACGTCGAACCAATTCGAATACCAGTCAGCGAGTCAGAGTCACTGCGGATCAATTCCGCTGATTGGGATCGCTATGCGGATGAATACCAAGCAACCCACGGAGAGTTCTTGGGCGACAGTGGCTTCCTCTGGGGCCCCGAAGGACTACGCGAAGATGACCTGCAAGCGTTGGGTCCCCCCTCGGGCAAGCGCATCCTTGAACTCGGCTGTGGGGCGGCACAATGCTCAAGGTGGGCAGCCGAACGCGGTGCCTCCGCAATCGGTATCGATGTCTCGATGCGCCAACTTCAACACAGCCGACGGATCGATCAAGACCACGGCATCCAGATTCCGACTGTTTGTGCCAGCGCGGCCCAACTGCCGTTTCGGGATGAATCCTTTGACATCGTGTTCTCCGCATTCGGCGCACTTCAATTCATTGCCGACGCCAAGAGCCTTTGCGATGAGATCGCTCGAGTGCTTTCTCCGGGCGGACGCCTGAGTTTTTCAATCACTCATCCGACTCGATGGATGTTCTTGGATGACCCGGGCCCCGATGGTCTTACTGCTTGCCAGTCCTATTGGGATCGTACGCCGTACGTCGAGATCGATTCGGTGACCAGCGAGCCGATGTACGCCGAGCATCACCGCACCATCGGCGACTGGGTCCGGGCATTGGCTCAAGCGGGCTTTGTGATTGTCGACCTGGTCGAGCCTGAGTGGCCCCCGACACACGATCGCACTTGGGGCGGTTGGAGCCGCACCCGCGGCCTGCTGACCCCAGGCACCGCGATTTACATCGCGGACAAGGCCTAGTCTGAGATTGGCCAGACCACGCTGCAGGTCAGGCCAACTTCTCGTCTTGACGACGCCTGCCGTTGAGGGTCAAGACCACACCACCAAGTGCAAGCGCCAAACCAAGCAGGATGCCAACGAGTGGAAGCCAGGTGCGCACGATCTTGAGCAGGGTTGCCTTCGAGCCATATTCCTTGGCATTGGCCTTGACATCACGCTCAGGATAGGCCGCGCTGGCATCGGTCACCGTGGCAACCTTCTCGCCCTGGTAGTTCAAGGTCACGAGCGGGTTGGACTCCAAGTTGACGTATGCACCGGTCTCCGGCTCGATCCAGAAGTTGACGGTGTTGCTGTAGAGCCTGTCCAGGGTCACATCACCGTCGATTGGGAGTCCAAAGGTTGACGCGGGTGCCACCTGGGTGCCGGCATCGGTCTCATCGACCTTGGACTGGAACTTGTAAGTGGTGACACCGTCGATCTTCTCGGTCCCCTTGTAAGAGGCTGGCACCGCCTCGCGCAAGGTGGTGTCCCAAACCTGATAGGTCTTCTTCTGAGTGTTGAAGGGGAACTTCACCAGCAGGCCCTGGAACTTCACATCAGCATTGCGCTTTTCGGTGCCGGTATCGAGATCCGCGCCATCGGTGACGAAGGTGCCGCAGCATTGCACTGCTTCTGCAGTATTGGCGTCAAAGGCGATCCGCGAGCGGGATGCCGACAATGGAGCGTGCCCATCTGACTTGTTGAACTCAGGAGCATCGCTGTAGCTCATCTGCTCCCAGACCACAATGGGCCTGCCGAGCTTTTCACTGATCTGCTTGGAGGCATTCACATCCCCGACGGTGTTCACCGTGGTCAACAGGTCTCCGGTCTTCTCGGCTCGGTCAGCAATGCTGAAATAGGTGGCATCTTTGGCAAAGGCCAAGGTCACGGAGTTCTGATTAGCCGGGGCCACAGCCAATCTGGGATAGGCGTAGAACTTAGACAACAGGCCCAATGTCAACAAAAAGACACCTAGTCCGACCAGTACGGCCCCTAGCTTTTTACCCACTTGCGACTCCCTGTTCGTGGAGCGCCCGGCACGCTCCTGCAAGGGAGGATAGCAGCGTTGATACGCAAACGGGGTCAATAGTCGCCAGTTCCGGCCTACTTGATCAGGATGTGACAAACTCCAGCGGTGGCGACACCGAGTGAAATCATGCGACAAGCCAAAGTCAGCAACGACTCAGCAGCACAATCTGGGCTGTCTGGACAGTTGTCCCGATTGTTGCGCAAACCGTGGCTGGTGGCGGTCTCCTTGACCACTGTGATGGCCGTGTTCAGGTTTATCCTCTTGGGCAAGTCGTGGTTCTATTTCGATGACTTCGAGTTCCTCCAAGATGCGCATAGCGGATCGATCAGTCCGGAGACCCTGCTTAAGCCCATCGCCGGCCATGTCCTGGTCACAACCAGGTTCCTCACTTGGGTGCTGTTACTGCCAGGTGAACCCAGTTGGTTATTGGCGCGGGTGATCTTGGTGGCACTCTTCGCGGCGTCTTGCTGGTCTCTTTGGTGGATGCTGAGAGTCTGCTTCGACAACCCTCGGATGAGCTTGATCCCGTTCACCCTGTACGCCACCAGTGCAACAGTGGGGTTGTGGGCAGGCTGGTGGGCCTCAGCTATCCAAGAGTTCACCTTGGCAATCGCGTTGTTCAATGCCATTGGCTGGGGGGTGCGTTATTTGCGTACGCCGCGCCTCCATCTACTTTGCCTCACCTACGCATGGTGGCTCTTTGGCATGATCTCGTTTGAGAAGAGCATTGTCATCTTGCTCGTATTGCCGATGATTGCCTTCGCCTATTTCTCATCGGGCGGTCCGATGAGTCGAGTAAAACAGTTGTGGAGTCGTTATCGAGCCGCATTGATCGCCACCTTTGCGCTCGCACTCGGGACCAGCGTGCTCTATGCCTGGTATGTCCCAGAAGCAAGTCAGACCAAACTGGAGTTTTCCAGCATCTGGCCGCTCCTCGACGTCATGCTGGGCCAGGCCCTGTGGACCATGTTGGCCGCTGGCCCGCTGCAATGGTCAAACGCGACCGGGGCCGTCATTCCTGACCCTGCAGCCCTGTATTTCAACTTCGTCTTGGTGTTAGTCATCGGCTGCTTCGCCTATCTGATTGGCCAACGCCAGCGGGTCGGCAGGGGTTTGGCGATGGTAGGAGTTGTCTTCTTTTTTGCCTTCGCGCTCCTGCTAATCACGCGAGCAGTGTCCATGGGAGCAGCTCTGGGTTATCTCTACAGATATCAGGGCGAGGTCTTCCTGGTAGCTGTGTTTGCGCTCTCCTTGGCCTTGATGCCGCTGCACGGCTCCATCGAATCTTCTGGGCCCAGGCCAGAGCCGCTATTTCGATTGGCACCAACACAGAACTTTGTTGTCGGGCTGATCGGCCTGGTCATTGTGTTCTCGTTGATTTCAACCTTCACCTACTACCAGGCTTGGCAGGTGTTCCCGAAACGAGCTGAGTCCTATCTGGCTAATCTGGATGAGGGAGTACGAGCCAACAAGGGTTCGGTTATTGCGGGCGGAAGGGTCCCAGAAGACATCTTGTGGGCTATCCATGGGCCCTACACCAAGGTCGAAAATTTCATCAAACCCTTCGGTATCCCAGCGAAATTCGACAAACCCACTTTCTCGCTGCGAGTGATCGACGATAAAGGTCACCTCAAAGCAGCCGCTGTCAACGCACGTGGAGAGACCACTATCGGACCAAGCAAAGAGTGCGGCTGGATGGTCACGGCGGCAAAGCCTGTCAACCTTCCGTTGACTCATCAGATGATCCCGTGGGACTGGTGGGCTCGGCTTGGATACATGGCTGGCACCAACACTCGGATCCAGATATCAGCAGGCTCTGAGCGCTTCCAAAAGACACTGCCCGCTGGGCTCGGCGACCTCTATTTCCCTACGAGTGGCGACTATGACTCGATCAAGGTGGAGGCGCTCTCCCCCAAAGCCACGATCTGTCTCGACAAAGTCTCTATTGGAGACGCTGTGCAAGCACAGTCTGCCAAAACCTCAGGAACCAAGCCATGAAATCTGTCGTACCAAGACCTAAAACAAAGGCGTCTGAAGCAGCACCACACACAGGAAGCTACTTCCCCGCGCTAGACAGCATCCGCGCCTTCGGAGCAATCGCGGTCGTGGCCACCCACACGTCGTTTATGTCCGGCGCCTATGTGCGACATAGTTTTTGGGGACCAGTCTTGGCTCACCTAGACATCGGGGTGGCGATCTTCTTCGTGCTCTCGGGATTCTTGCTGTCTCGCCAGTGGCTGGCCAGGCGAGCCACCTCGCGGCCGCTACCCGAGACTCGCGACTATTTTTGGAAGCGATTCCTGCGGATATATCCGGTGTATCTGATCGGGATCCTCCCTGCTCTCCTGTGGGTGCAGCAAGACACTGGATTTGGGCTGGTCCGATGGATCACTAACCTCTTGATGATCGATCTATATCTCAGCCCAAGGCTGCCCCACGGGATGACCCAGATGTGGAGCCTGACAACTGAAGTGGCCTTCTACATCATCTTGCCGACCTTGATTTGGCTAATGATTGGCCGAGTCAAGTCCCGTCGCAATCCTGACGCGGAACGGGAAGCGCCAGCGATCCCGGCTCGCAGGATGGGATGCGTGATCGCATCATTGTTCGTCATAAACATCGGCTGGTTCCTGCTGATTCCGCACCTCAATGTCGGCCCCGGCACTCCCGCACTCCCCCAGTGGCTCCCTGGCTCGATTGATTGGTTTGCGGTAGGCATCTTGCTCGCCTGGGCTGATCTGCACATGAACGTGTCTGAGGTGACATTGGCTCGACCCGTTGCATGGCTTCGGGCCCTGGGCTCTACACCATGGAGTTGCTATGCCATGGCTGGCGCTCTGCTCCTGATCGCGAGTACGCCGCTCGCCGGACCGATTTACTTCGACTTGCCGACACCAGCCGAGCAGATCACCAAGAACTTGCTGTATGCCTTGATCGGTGGGCTGATCGTGCTGCCGGGGGTCTTCACCCCAGCTACCGGAAGCTATCGCTCGATCATGACGGCTCGGATCCCCCGCCATTTGGGCTTGATCTCATACGGGATCTTCTGCATCCACCTGCCAATCTTGAGCTTGCTCTTCTGGGCCACACCGATACAGATGTTCACCGGGCATGGCTGGTTGATCTTCGCCATGACCTTAGGCTTGAGCCTAATCGCCGCCGAGTTGATCCACCGATTCGTAGAGATACCCAGCTATCGCCTACGAGGCCTGCTTGCAAAACGCTCGGGATCTGCTTCTGAATCAAGCACGATCTCTTTGTGAAGGCTCTTTCGGGATCACTACCGAAGCCAATACCGCTCCGATTGACACCATCACGAGGAATGCCGGCAATAGCTGGTCTCCGAACCAACCCTCACTACTACCCCAGGGCTTCAGGGCATAACCAATCGCCGCGACGAACACAGGCAAGCTGCCCAACCAAGGCACGAATGCCGCGGGGACAACTCTTCCTGCCCTTCGGTAAAGGAGTGCGCCAAGACCGGCAGCCGCAAGCGCCACCCAGCCACCAATCACACCGACGGCCAATATCGCAAACCCGCCGTCAAGCCATGCCCGACCACCAGCAGCACCTATTGGCGGCATCTCACCATCACCGGGTCGCCGGAGCTGGATCAGGATCACGATGAGGAGCACCCCGGAGCTCAACAGGCCACTGGCCAAGCCCATCCGATAGCTGGAGTCTGGCGCGAAAGTAGCCTGGATTGGCTTGCCGGTTCTTATCCGCCACCCCTGTTGCCAGCCGTCCACCACAGCCGATTCCAGTTCTTGGCCGCCTTGTCGAGCCTGCCAACCCGGATTGGTGTTAGTCCGGTGAACTGCGATTCCTTCAGGAGAGCTTGGGCGCATCAAGAAGGACTGTCCAGACTGGTCAAACTTGCCTGAGATTTCTGCTGCTGCTTGAGGTGACCAACCTGGCTGGCGCAGCGTCACAGTACTGACCGCAATTTCTGGGGTCGACTTAGCAACCACCTTGGTACGGCCTCCGGCTAGCGCTAGGTCAGCATCGCCACAAAGTCTCAGTCGCGTCTGTTTAAGCGCAAATAGGTCTGCATCTGAGGCCACTAATGCCGTAGCCTTCTCCTGCCCGCCAAGAGTCAGCTTCGGGCCGCTACCGCACCCATAATCTACGATCTCAGTGGACGGTGGCGCTGGCAGGCCAGGGATCCCATCCAACCGCAACTCGCCGATGCCAACCCCAAGCCCGCGCTGATGCAAATCGAAGTCCAACCCAAACGCGCGCTCGCTGGAAGTGAACCGCATGACCAACTGATCGGTCTTGATTGGCTCAAATGAAGCGGCACCGTCAGTGAGTTTGATGTCTCGAGTGCCAGTTGGCCACTGTAGAGTCACCTGATCAGGAAGACGTGCAGCTGCTCCGTCCTGAAGTGTCAGTTTGATCCCTCGGATCATGCGTTTACCCAACCAGCTAATCGTTAGCGCAGGGTGCTCCGCATACGGATCGGCGATCCAAGTCGTCCCCGGATCTCCATCGATAGCCGCCAGAGCCGACCCTCGGGGATCACTCACCATCGCCGAATCCGCCTGGATTGAAATCAAGCGATCCCGCTGGATCAGTGACTCCAAGGCATCACCGCCGCGTGGTTGTCCAGTGACCTCCAGGTCGTAGCCAGCTCCTTGCGGAATCGTGAATTCACGAGCAAAACCATGGTCTTCTTCACCTGATGACGAAATATCAAGACACCTGACAGCCAAATCCACGGAAGCACATGCTGCTGTCTGATCGAGTGCCGCCTCAAGCAAGATCGCGGCGGGGGCACCCCAAGCAGCCGGAACGGCGGGCAGTCGCAGAACTCGCTGCACGCTCACCCCTGGCATCGACACTTCGGCCAATGACATCGGGAAGCCATTGTTGGTCTCACCCAAGACCTTGACCCAGGAAGTTCTTGTGCCAGCCAAGCTGATGGTCTGGGGCACACCTGCTCGCAATTTCACTTGGTCAGTCAGGTGCCCTTCTGTCTGGACACTCACCACCTGCGGATCAGGTGAGTCCGGTGGAGTTGTCAAGGTGATCTCGCCAAGCGCCATGGGCTGATCCAGTCCAATGCGGAGCCATGGATCTGAGTCAAGAGCCGCGCTCACCCAATAGGTACTCGGATTCTCGTCCATGGCGGCTGAGGGGCCTCTACCCAAGTCCGCCCCAGCATCGCTCTTCGAAGAGGACACCGTCAAGGATGAGATGCCTTCATATTTGGCTTGTGTTCGCCACTTCTGTGCATCTACGGAGAGATAGTCGCGAGGATCTACAAAGCGCGTGTCTTCGTTTGGTGAGAGCACATATGAATAGGCCTTGTTCAAGCTGCCAATCTCACGCACCCTGGCGCGCTGGGAGTCCGTCAAGATGACCGAGCCCGGACTTGGGTCGGACCTGCTTAGGTCTTGCGCCAAGATCGTCGGTTGATCCTGAATGACCCCTTGATCTGCCAGGCTCAACAGACTCTCAGTCCCACCCACTACGACCGGCGCGGTGCTGGCCTGGACGAACTGCCCGCCACCGTCGTGAACCTCGTAGACCTCCAATGCTGGATAGCTCGACTGCCAGCCTTGATTGATCACCACTCGATGGCCGCCCTTTTCCAGATAGGGCTCTCCGCCCACGCCTGGACCAAAACTCTTCACTCTCGTGATGCCCGGTGATTGAGCCAAGGCTTGATGGGTCAAGATCGGATCGACGAGCCCAGGAGCACGCTGGAGATCATTCCTCAGCAAGATGAACCGAATCCCGGCTCGCCGGAGAAAGTCGGCCAAGCCCACCGATCCGCGTCCTTGGTCAAAACGCTCCTGAATCGCATTGAGCATCCGAATGTTGTCAGGAGGGACGAGTGGAATCGAGTTACGCACCGCCCATGGTGCCGATGACACGAACTGCACCGGCTCATCTCTTGGGTTGCCCCACATGTAGGTGGCAAAACTCGATCCTGGAGCCAACAGGGTCGTTCCCGCTGGGTCCTGCTTCTGCAGCCAAGCAGTGGCCTCGCGCCAATAGCCGGGCACCTCAGTCACTTCACCGACTGGAGTGATCCGCATCATGAAGGCTGGCGCCGCAGCCCCAAGCGCAGTGATCCCGATCAGGATCGGAATGGCATATGCCGCTGCAAACCGGGTTGCCCGGCGCCAACGTGCGCCATCTGTGAGTCCTCCTAGGGAAGCCTCTCCAATCACCAACGACTGCTCGAAGACCCAAGCCAGCGAGATCATCATTGGCAGGCGGACAATCGGATCGAACTTGTGCACATTGCGCAGGGCCGACAAAGCCCCATCGAGCAGGTCGTTCAGATCGCTGGCAAACCAGCCCGACATGGCTCCGAGGTGAGAGCTTGAGAGCAAAACCAAGCCAGACAGTACCGAAGCAGTGAGGAATCTACGCTCCGGTAGTCGTGGCATCAGCAGTCCAAGAAGAGCGAAGAGCAAGACCACGCCGCTATTGAGCGGAGCATAAAAGGCGGTGATCAAATCGTTGCCGCCACGTGCCAACGAGTCGATATAGGGGACCCAGTTCGAGGTACCACGCAGAGCGTCGAAGACATCCGTCGACAAGGTGGTCACACGTGCGGTTTCGATATAATCAAGGAATGGCGGGCTGTAGCGCCCCAAAATGAAGAGCGGCACCAACCACCACAGAGTCGCCAGCAAGGTGAAGGTCGGCCACCACGTCAGCAGGATCCGCCGCCGCTTCCCTCGCTCTCGGGTGAGCAGCCACAACACACCCATGGGTAAGACCGCCGATGTGGCTGCCGCGTTGACCCCTCCGATCATCCCGATCGCGAGTGCCGATAGCGCAGCAGCCTGACGCGGCGAACCACGTCTACTGCCCACGATCAGAGGAAGGAGCACCCAAGGAGCCAAGGCCATCGGCCAAACCTCAATGGAGTGCGGCCCTAGATCCGTGATCATCCTTGGAGACAACGCATAGAGGAAGCCGGCCAAGATCACCGCAGCGTCTCGTCGTACGCCGAGTGCTCGGGTCACCAGCGCCGCCCCCAAAAAGGCGACCACCATCACGAGCGCCAGCCACGCGCGCTGGATCGCCCAGCCAGGCAGCCCAATCTCATGACCCAACCAGAAGAACGGACCCATCGGCCATAAATAGCCATAGGCCTGGTTCTGAACCTGTCCAAAGGCCGTGGTTGGGTCCCAAAGATGTAGCGCCTTGCCCAAGAATCCGGCTGGATCAACAGCTAGGTCGAACTTCGTGTCGGCAACAAGCAGCCCCGGGCTCTGCACAAAGGCGACGGCCATCAAAAAGACGCTGCCTGCAGCCAGTCGGATTACGCTCTTGCGTCGGTCAGCCGAATCGTCAAGCGCACCAGTCACAGCTTCTGGAGCACGATCACCAGATTCCACGTGATCACCTCCCTGATCCCTGGAATGCGCAACAAGGGATAACTCCAAGAAGGGTTGTAGCGCGGGATCGTGTCAATGACTCGAGCCCGGCTCTGGCTCTGCGCCCAAAGCAGGCCGTGTTGCGCAGTCACCTTGAACAACGACTCCCCCCACCTATTCTTCGGCTCATGCCCGTGCTTTCGCAGATATCGCTTGCGGGCATAGTCACCACCGAAGTAGTGCCAAGGAGCAGTCTCGTGACCACCCCAGGGCCCATACCAAAGGGTGTAGCTCAAATAGGTGATCCCACCCGGACGCGTTACCCGCACCATCTCCTCGGCCATCCGCCATGGATCTGACACATGCTCAAGAACATTTGAGGAGTAGACCAAGTCAAAACTGTCGTCGGGGAATGGCAACTGCATTCCACTACCGATAACCGTTCCCGAGCCGATCTCACCAAGACCCGCCAACTCACCAACATCGGCATCGAGTGCGAAATACTCAGCACCAGCACCGGTAAAGGCGTCGCGGAAATATCCCGGTCCGCCACCGACGTCGAGCATCGTGGCTCCATCGAGCCGAAGATAGTGTCCCAACTGACCCACAGCATCATCGGCGAGCGCTGTGTAAAAACGGGCTGGGTCTGGCTGTTCATGGCGGAAGTCATTGAACAGTCGCACGGAACGTCGCAGAGTGGGGGCCCAAGTTGGGCTTGGGGCGACGGGCGGCACGGTCAGGAAGGATACCCGAGGGTGGCTGGGTTGTGCCCCAAGCCGGGTAGCCTCTGTGCGGTGGAATCAGCAAGTAGGCCTGCCGGAGCCCGAAAACAACATTCTGGCTCTCCCCTTCAAGACAAGCACGTGGTCTTCTTCAGTTGGCGCGACACCTTCAATCCAGAAGGGGGTGGCGCAGAGCGTTATCTTGAGCAAATGGCGATTGGCCTAGTTGAACGAGGTGCCAGAGTCACTATCTTCACAGCCTCCTACGACGCGGCGCCAGCAGATGAGTTCAGGGATGGAATCAGGTACGTACGCCGCGGTTCGAAACTCAGCATCTATCTGCGAGGTCTACTCTGTTTGGCCTTGCGGACCTTCGGCCACTTCGACGTGATTGTCGACGTCCAAAACGGGTTGCCCTTCTTCACCCGCCTACTCACGCGCAAGCCAGTCGTAGTGCTTGTCCACCACGTGCACAAGGAACAGTGGCCGGTGGTGTACCCCGGGCTCACCGGAAAGATCGGTTGGTGGATTGAGAGCAGGTTCGCCCCCCTCCTCTATCGCCGGTGCAAATACATCGCAGTGTCTGAGGCCACCCGTTCAGAGTTGACGATGCTAGGCGTTGACGCAGACCGGATCAGCGTCGTACGCAATGGCACCGACCCAGTCATCCCGTCTGACGATGCGAAAACCAGCCACCCCTCGCTGTGTGTGGTCGGAAGACTCGTGCCGCACAAGCAGGTAGAGCATGCAATCGACACTGCCGTGAGTTTGTCGGCCCATCACCCCGAGTTGACCCTGCGTGTGGTCGGTGATGGCTGGTGGGCCCCACAACTGCATCAATACGCAGCCGCACATCAGGCAACGGAGATCGTCACCTTCGAAGGGCATGTGTCCGAAGAGCGCAAACAGCAGATCTACGCGGAATCTTGGTTGATGCTCCTGCCCTCGTTGAAAGAGGGCTGGGGCTTGGTGGTCGGGGAGGCGGGTGCTCACGGTACGCCAACGATCGCCTACAGATCGGCCGGCGGAACGCGTGAGTCCATCAAAGACCAAGAGTCTGGCATCTTGGTGGACAGCTCAATCGAAATGACTAATGCAGTGGAGGCACTTATCAATGACGTCGAACTCCGCCAGAAACTAGCGGCCGGAGCTCGGGCGATGGCAGAACAACACTCTTGGCAGGTGGCACAAGAGGATTTCTCAAAGACGATTCAGACCTGCTGAATCAGACTCTAGGTGAGGAGTTCGTTCAGAACTTCGAGTTCGTGCCGTAATCGCCGACCTTCTGACTCACTGAGCCAATCGGCGAATTACCCGCAGAAACTTGGGACTGGACGACACCGATAATCGTGGCCGCGCTGACTCCGGCTGCAAGAAGTGCCGCGATAACTGGTGCCAAGAAACCGCCGAGTGCTGTCTCCACGATGAATCCCTTCCATAGCTTGCGTAAATCATAGCAACACCTTGGCCAAATAGGCCTAATCTCGTGATTTAGCGAAGCGCCGCCCTGTCTTGATCAGCGCAAAGAGCACACCTGACAACGCGAATGCCAACAACCCAAAGAAGCCACCCCAAGCTCCCAACAAAGCTGGCATCAGGGCAGAACTCCTGACCTTCGTGACCTTCTGGTCTGTGTCTTCAAGGAGGATCAACTCAACAGATTGGTCAGACCACACGACTTGCCCCGCAACGGACTCAGGCTTCGTCCCCGCATCAAGCTCTCTGACCACGGCGACCACACCCAAGTCCGCTAGCTGATTGGCCCGATCTTGGGGGCTGGGTGCGGCCAGAGCTTCAATCGCGGAAACAACCGCTGGGTCCTCGCCTCGAACGGTCTTGCCCGAGATCTGCAGAGCATCATTGGTAATGAAATCCTGCGGCAAGTACCGTCCCATTGGATCGAGGACTGGCCAGTGCCTATTCCAATCCGGGGCTCGATAGCTCGTGAATGGCAGGATCAGGATCTTCTCCCCAGGGTCAGACAGGTGCTTGGAGACAGCTTGGCGGGCGCTGGCGAATGAGACCGGATAATTGGTCGGCTGGAGTTTGCCCATCGCGCCCCAAGCGAGGTCGGGCAACATCACGACAGGCAGACAGGCCATCGCTATTGCCAAAGTCGCCCCATGACCATCGAGCTTGCGAATCAACCAGGCCATGACCTGCGCCAAGAGCAATGCCTGCAGGAGTGCCAGCGGCGCCAAATAACGTGAGCCATCCCTAAAGAGGCCCAGCATCGGCACGCTGGCACTCAACTGGCCAGCGAGCGTTGGCAGCAGACCTCCCAGCACTGCTACCAACCAGCTGATCGTTGCGCTCACCAATACCGGGCGGCGTAGCCAGACCTCGCTGCCACGCCACCACTTGGGCAAAGCCAGCAGCATCGGCACTTGCAGCACGATCAGACTCACCCAGGCCATTACGCCAGTGCGCGAACCTGGTACGACGAGCTCGTTCCAGATCCCGCCTAGGGCCAAGGTGGCCAGAGGCACGGGCAAGCCGCCTTCACCGTGGGCAGCAAAGGCCCGAAAGCCGCCAGGATCAGTGGAAAGCCCCCAATGCCACAGTCCAGCCACTATCCAGACTGAATTTGCGGCGAGGATGATGACAACCAACCTTAGGTTTGCCTGCCACCTGCCGCGGCGCCATAGCGCAATCAGAGCCAAACCCGCGGTCACGAGTCCTGCCGACGCACTCAATGAGCCCAACCAAACCCACCAGCTCAAGTGCCCCCAACGAGGCTGGCCAGTACGGATCTCCAGCGTGGTCTGCAGCACCCATGGCAGTACCGCATAACCAAGCAGTACCGGCCAGTGGCCGATGGTGAGCCTTTCGGCGATGAAGGGATTCCAAACATAGAAAGTGGCTGCGGCTGCCCCGGGCAAGACCCCAAGCCCGACTCCCGAACGCACCAACCGGGCGATGCCAATCCCTGCTAGCGCAAGAGCCGCATACAAGATGACGCGTTGCAACACCATGCCTGGAATCACATTGTCGGCCAGCCCGATGACTGTGTCTGAGGGGACAGCTCGTGGCCAACCAGAACCGAACCCCCAAAAGGATGGTCTCATCGACAATTGCGGTACCCAGACCATATCGAAAGTGAGCAGATAGCCAGGCCGCAACAGTGATGGCCCCAAGATCAGCGCCGGCAGGAAGAGCAACCATCCCAACTGGGCTTTGGCAGCCAGCGAAGCCACCTTCGGCGAAGGCATCGCGGGTGTTGACAAGGCAGCACTCCTCAACGGGCGAAGGGCTAGGCGGTAGGCTCGCAACCGTATCTTGCCAATCCCCCTTCGATCAGCCAAAGGAGTCGCCCATGTCTGAAAAGGCAAGGGCGTCGTCAGGGCTGGGCAAACAAGTTGAGTCTGGCGGCATGGTGATTGCTGTCGCCATGGCCATTATGAATGTGACCACCTATGGCTATCAGATGGTGGCTGCCCGGTTGCTAGGACCGGTCTCGTACAGCGGGTTCGCCGCCCTGATGAATCTTCTCCTCGTGGTCACGGTCTTGGCGCTGGCACTACAAGCCAATGCCGCCCGACGGATCGCCACCGAACCAGCTGATGTGCACTCAGTCGAGGCTGCGGTCATCCGCGTTGGGCGTCAAGCAGCATTCGGACTGGCCCTGATCGCCTTGATCGGTGCGCCTCTCATCAACTATGCCTTGCAACTCAACAGTCTGGCGACCGCTCTACTAGTGGGTTTGAGTGCCTTGCCACTGACCTTGGTTGGGGCTCAACTCGGTGTCTTGCAAGGTGAGCGCCGTTGGCGAAGTCTGGCGGTTGTCTATTTAGCCTCTGGACTGCCACGCCTAGCAATCGGAACTACCTTTTTGGTGATCGACCCAACGACCTTTTGGGCCATCTTGGGCGTGATGGTTGGAGCATGGGCTCCGGTCTTTGTGGGGGCGATGGCCCTGCGCAGACCACGAGACCAAAAGGGCACAACTGCAGCCACTGCGCACACGGCCGGGGCCCTTTGGCGGGAGACGCTGCAAAACACATTGGTGTTGCTTGGCTACTTTGCATTGACCAGCGCGGATGCGCTCATTGCCCGCAACAGCATGGACCACCACGAGGCCGGGCTCTATGCCGCTGGCCTGATCATGACCAAGGCGGTGTTGTTCATGCCACAATTCATCGTCGTGATCGCCTTCCCCTCATTGGGAGCCAGCGAACGACCACTAGTCACGCTTTTCAAGGCACTAGCAGCGGTACTTACGATCGGCATCGTCATGGCTGTAGCCGCCAAGGTAATGTCCGGCTTTGCCTTGGTCTTCACTGGAGGGCCAAAATATGGCGCCATTGAGGATTCGCTGTGGAAGTTCGCGATCCTTGGCGCCATGCTGGCCCTGCTGCAATTGTTGGTTTACGGCCTTATCGCACGTCGTTCGAAGTTCTCCATCTACCTGGTCTGGGTTGCACTCGCCGCCTTGGTGTACTTCGGACAACTGGCCGGCACTTTCACCGAAATGGTGAATACCGTGATGGCGATCAATGCACTGCTGCTCACATTGCTGTTGATCCTGAGCATCAGAGGATTCTCCAAGCCACGCACAGTGCAAGAGGCAGGAGCACCAGCAAGCTA
>Ga0116151_10003095_pt1 | contig 15056 bp, 9 predicted proteins | sample AD_UKC117_MetaG_FD_89893 | JGI IMG/M metagenome (GOLD analysis project Ga0116151, IMG submission 89893) | Active sludge microbial communities of municipal wastewater-treating anaerobic digesters from Hong Kong - AD_UKC117_MetaG | ecosystem: Engineered > Bioreactor > Anaerobic > Digestate...
AGCTGATCGGCGGCTATGGCGTGGCCAAGGAGCTGGTGCTGAAGGCGATCGAGAACGGCAAGCACGTCGTCACCGCCAACAAGGCACTGCTCGCGGTGCATGGCAACGAGATCTTCGCCGCGGCGCAGAAGAAGGGCGTGATGGTGGCCTTCGAGGCCGCGGTGGCCGGCGGCATCCCGATCATCAAGGCGCTGCGCGAGGGCCTCACCGCCAACCGCATCGAGTGGCTGGCCGGCATCATCAACGGCACCACCAACTTCATCCTGTCCGAGATGCGCGACAAGGGCCTGCCCTTCGCCGAGGTGTTGAAGGAAGCGCAGGCGCTCGGCTATGCCGAGGCCGACCCGACCTTCGACGTCGAGGGTGTCGACGCCGCGCACAAGGCGACGATCATGAGCGCGATCGCCTTCGGCATCCCGATGCAGTTCGACAAGGCCTACATCGAGGGCATCAGCAAGCTCGACTCGGTGGACATCGGCTATGCCGAACAGCTCGGCTACCGCATCAAGCTGCTCGGCATCGCCCGCCGCCGCGAGAATGGCGTCGAACTGCGCGTGCACCCCACGCTGATCCCGGAGAAGCGCCTCATCGCCAACGTCGAGGGCGCGATGAACGCCGTCCTGGTGCAGGGCGACGCCGTCGGCGCGACGCTTTACTACGGCAAGGGCGCGGGCGCCGAACCCACCGCCTCGGCGGTGATCGCCGATCTGGTCGACGTCACCCGCCTGCACACCTCCGATCCCGAGCACCGCGTGCCCCACCTGGCCTTCCAGCCCGATCAGGTGCACGACGTGCCGGTGCTGCCGATCGAGGAGGTCGTCACCTCCTACTACCTGCGCATGCGCGTCGAGGACAAGCCGGGCGTGCTCGCCGACATCACCCGCATCCTCGCCGACAGCAGCATCTCGATCGAGGCGCTGATCCAGAAGGAGGCGGCCGAGGGCGAGGCGCACACCGACATCATCATGCTGACCCACCAGACCGCGGAGAAGAACGCCAACGCCGCAATCGCGCGCATCGAGGCGCTGCCGGTGGTGCAGGGCAAGGTGGTGAAGCTGCGCATGGAAACGCTCTGAGCGCGGGCTCGAGTCGTGATTGAAGGCGAGGCCGCGCCCCCGGGTGCGGCCTCGTGCGTTTACGCCCAGCGCGGGTGCGTACCGGGGCGCGGTGGTGGCAAGGGGGATTGCGGTCATGCAGAACAAGGTGGATGAGGTCTTCGTCGGCAAGGTGCGCCTGCTGTCGATCGAAGGCGAGCGCAGCGGTATCGTCAAGTCGCCCGCAGCGGGACCGGTGATGCTGACGCCGACCGGGCTGGAGGGCGACGAGCAGGCCGACCTGCGCCACCACGGCGGGGTGGACAAGGCCCTGCACCACTACCCGGTCGAGCACTACGCGGTGCTCGCCGCCGAGTGGCCGCAATGTGCGGCCGCGGTGGGTGCGGGCTTCCTCGGCGAGAACATCAGCACGCACGGGCTGGACGAGCACGCGCTGTGCATCGGCGACGTGCTGCGCATCGGCGAGGCGCGCGTGCAGGTGAGCCAGACGCGCTCGCCGTGCTGGAAGATCGACCTGCGCCTGAAGGTCGACGGCGCCTCGCGCTTCGTCGAGGCGGCGGGGATCACCGGCTGGTACTACCGGGTGCTGGAGCCGGGCCTGATCGCCGCCGGCGACACGATCGAGCTGCTCGAGCGCCCCAACCCCTGGCTCACGCTCGCCGACTACTGGGACGCGGTGACCGCGCACCGGCCCGACGCCGTGCTGCTCGATCGCATCGCCGGCGCGCCCGGGCTTGCCGCCGACAAGGCGACGCGCTGGCGCGAGCGCGCGGCGTGGCTGCGCGCGCACGCGAGCTGAGAACAGGATGACGCAGGAGAGCGCTCGCGGGGAGGCCGCGGGCGCGCGCGACAGCGCGGGCGTTTGCGCCTAGACTGAAGCACGCGCGGCGTGCACGCCGCGCGTGCCGCGATCCCGACCCTCGCCAGCAGGCAGTCTTCGCATGGTCTTCAAGCTCACCGTCTTCGCCGCCATCCTGATCGCGATCGCCGTGCTCGGCGTCCGTGGCTACACGGCGGCCGTGCGCCGCTTCGAGGCTGCGAACAGGTTGCGCGGCGATGGCCCGCGCGCGGAACCGGGCGCAGACTGAGCAGCCTGCCGGCGCCGGCCGGCACCACCAAGGAGAACAAGATGTCCGATCGCGTCTACAAGCTCGTCGAAGTCGTCGGCACCTCGCACGAGGGCACCGACGCCGCCATCCGCAATGCGATCGAGACCGCGTCCCGCACGATCCGCCATATCGACTGGTTCGAGGTGGTGGAGACGCGTGGCCATGTGGTCGACGGCAAGGTGGCGCACTTCCAGGTCACCCTGAAGATCGGCTTCCGCCTCGAGAGCGAGTAGCGGGGGGCGCCGCCGCGCCGCCTTGCCCTGCGGCGGCGCGGTTCGTTCGAGTTGCTCAGACCGCGCTTGCCCCGGTGATCTCGTGCAGGCGGGACAGCGTCGCACCATCCAGCCGCAGCGCCTGGGCGAGCTGGCGCAGGTAGGCGGCCTCGGCCGGGGTGTCGAGCTGGATCGCGAGTAGCGAGGCGGCATAGACCTCGGCCGCCACCATCTCGTTGGGCACCTCGGCGACGAGCGCGGCGAGGTCGAGCGGGCGACGCAGCTCGGCGATCATGAACTGCTTCTCCTCCTCGCTCAGGCCGTCGGCGCCTACGCGGCCGACGATGCGCTGGATCTCGTCCTCGCCGACCTCGCCGTCGGCCTTGGCCGCCGAGATCATCGCGCGCACGACGAGCTCCTCGGTGGCGGGGGCGGTCATGGCTTCCAGCTCGGGTGTGGCGAAGCCCGCCGTGTCGGGCGCCATCGCGGCCTGCGCGCGGCGATTGTCGGTCCAGTTCTTCAGCGCCGCCATCGCGATCGTGGCGAGGATGGCCATGCCGGCATTGCCGCCGCTGCGTGCACCCGTGCTGCCCGCGGCGCCGCCGCCGAGCAGCCCCCCGAGCAGATCGCCCAGCCCGCCACCGCCGCTCGTGGCGCGGCCGCCACCGAGCGCGCCGCCGAGGATCTCGCCCAGGCCTCCCATGCCGCCCGCTGTGGAACCGCCACGGCCGCCGCCGAGCACCCCGCCGAGCAGATCGCCGAGCAGATCGCCGAGCCCGCCTCCGAGGCCGCCACCCGCGCCACCCGCCGGACCGCTGCCGCCGAGGAGGCCGCCGAGCACGTCTGCCATGCCGCCCGGACCCATGGCGTGGTCGAGGCGGGAACGGCCCTGCTGGCCCATGCCTTGCTGAAGGATCTGACCGAGGATGTTTCCGAGGTTCATGGCGGACTCCCGTTCGTTGTGGAAATTCCATTGTATCGGTGTGCGGCGCGTGGGCGTGCGGCATATTCAGCCGGCTTGCCCATCTCGGGTGCGCGCTTGCAGTCCGACTTGCACGGCCGCCGCGGCCGCCGCCATCGGGCTCTCCGGCCTTGTTCGGCGCACATGCGTCCGCCGAATTCGTCCGCCGAATTCGTTAGAATCCCGGCTTCGCGCCGGACGGCGCGCGCCGACCACGTCACCCTGAAGGACTGCCCACGTGAAGTATCTCTCCACCCGCGGCCACGCCGGCCAGCCCGCCAACCCGGAGTTCTGCGACATCCTGCTCGGCGGCCTCGCCCCCGACGGCGGCCTCTACCTGCCCGAGACCTACCCGCAGGTGACGCGCGCCGAGCTCGATGCCTGGCGGAGCCTGTCCTATGCCGAGCTGGCGTTCGCGATCCTGTCCAGGTTCATCACCGACATCCCCGCCGCCGACCTGAAGGCGATCTGCGACAAGACCTACACCGCCGAGGTCTATCGCCATGTGCGCAAAGGCGACCGGGCGAGCGACATCACCCCGGTGCACTGGCTCGAGGAAGGGCGGCTCGGCCTGCTCGAACTGTCCAACGGGCCCACGCTCGCCTTCAAGGACATGGCGATGCAGCTGCTCGGCAACCTGTTCGAGTACGTGCTCGCGAAGCGCGGCGAGACCATCAACATCCTCGGCGCCACCTCGGGCGACACCGGCTCCGCGGCCGAGTACGCGATGCGCGGCAAGCACGGGGTGCGCGTGTTCATGCTGTCGCCGCACGGCAAGATGAGTGCCTTCCAGCGCGCGCAGATGTATTCGCTGCAGGACGACAACATCTTCAACATCGCCGTCACCGGCATGTTCGACGACGCCCAGGACATCGTGAAGGCGGTCTCCAACGACCACGCCTTCAAGGCCGCGCACAAGATCGGCGCGGTCAATTCGATCAACTGGGCGCGGGTCGCGGCGCAGATCGTCTATTACTTCAAGGGCTACTTCGCGGCGACGAAGAGCAACGACGAGCAGGTCGCCTTCTGCGTACCCTCGGGCAATTTCGGCAACATCTGCGCCGGCCACATCGCCCGCCAGATGGGCCTGCCGGTGGCGAAGCTGATCCTCGCCACCAACGAGAACGACGTGCTCGACGAGTTCTTCCACAGCGGCGTGTATCGCCCGCGCAAGGCCGCCGAGACGCACGTGACGTCCAGCCCGTCGATGGACATCTCCAAGGCCTCGAACTTCGAGCGCTTCGTCTTCGACCTGGTTGGCCGCGACCCGAAAAAGGTGGCCGCGCTGTGGGCCGAGGTCGATGCCGGGCGCGCCTTCGACCTGTCGGGCACGGACGAATTCGCCCGCATCGGCGCGTTCGGCTTCGTGTCCGGCGCGAGCAGCCACGCCGACCGCCTGGCGACCATCCGCAGGGTGTACGAGCAGTACGGCGTGATCATCGACACCCACACCGCCGACGGCGTCAAGGTGGCCTGGGCGCACGCTGCCGCGGTACCCGCGGGCGTGCCGGTGCTGGTGCTGGAGACCGCGCTGCCGGTGAAGTTCGCCGAGACCATCGTCGAGGCGCTGGGCCGCGAGCCGGAGCGTCCCGCCGACCTCGAGGGCATCGAGAAGCTGCCGCAGCGCGTCGAGGTGATGGCGCCCGACACGGACGCGATCAAGCGCTTCATCGCGGCGCGCACCTGATCGTCGCCTCCCCGTCGGCGAGCGGCCGGCGGGGAGGTCGGGACGTGAACGAAAAAAGCCCGCGAACGCATCGCGGGCTTTTTTGTCGGGCGCCGTAGTCGTCGGCGGGGCCGGAATCTGGTGCCTTGGGCGAGACTCGAACTCGCACGGCTTTCGCCACTACCCCCTCAAGATAGCGTGTCTACCAATTTCACCACCAAGGCTTCGCTGCTGCGGTTTGCGGTGCCTTGGCGCCGTCCGCATCGAGCAAGGGCGCGGATCATAGCCTTGAAGCGCGGCGCGGGTCAACAGCTGCTGCAGCCGATGCGAGCGCCAAGCGCGGGTGCTGATGCCATGGTGGACGCTGGCGTCGCCGTTCAGGGCTCGAGGGCTTGCGGGCGGGGCTGGAAGCCGAGGCGTTCGGGGATCTCCGCGCGCGCGCAGGAGACGACATCGAGATCGCGCCAACGCAGTTCAGGATCGGGCTGTCCGTCGATCAGTGCGAGCAGGGCCTCGTCTCCGGCCGGCGCGCCATCGACATGCTGCAGTTCGGCGGCAAAGAGCGCGAGGTCGCGGTCGTCGATCATCCCGGGGCCCAGGTCGGTGGCGAGGAAGGCGCAGCCCTCCGCGTCGACCAGCACCGGGCCGGTCGCACGCGCCTCGCGTCCGCTGTGGGTCACGAGGCGGCCGCCGGGATGCAGGCGCAGGATCAGCGGCGCCGCGGCGAGCTCGACATAGACCCGCTGGGGGCCGTTATTCACCAGCCAGTTGCCGCGCGCGTCCGCGGTGTAATGGGCGGCGAGGAACGCGATCAGGCCGGGGTGGGTGATGGTCTCGCCGCGCAGCCGCCAGCAGCCGCGCGCGTCGAGCGCGAGCCAGCCGTGGCAGGCCGGCACCATGGGCCAGTCGGGCAGGGCTTGCGGCACGGCCGCAGGCCGGGAAGTGCTGGCAGCCATCCGGGACCGCGCGCTCAGCGCTCGACGTGGCGCAGCGACAGGTCCAGCGCGCGCACGTCCTTGGTGAGGGTGCCGATCGAGATGCGGTCGACGCCGGTCTCGGCGATCGCGCGCACGCGCTCGAGGTTGACGCCGCCGGAGGCCTCGAGTTCGGCGCGGCCGGCGTTGATGGCCACGGCCTCGCGCATCTGCTCGAGCGTCATGTTGTCGAGCAGGATCATCTTCACGCCGGCCTCGAGCGCCTCGCGCATCTGCTCGAGCGTCTCCACCTCGACCTCGATGAACACGTTGGAGGGCGCGATCGTGCGCGCCTGCTCCACGACCTCGCGGATGCCGCCGGCCGCGATGATGTGGTTCTCCTTGACCAGGATGCCGTCGTAGAGGCCGACACGGTGGTTGGTGCCGCCGCCGATCGCGACCGCGTATTTCTGCGCCAGGCGCAGGCCGGGCAGGGTCTTGCGGGTGTCGACGATCCTGGCGCGGGTGCCGGCCACCGCATCGACGAAGCGGCGGGTGACGGTGGCGGTGCCCGAGAGCAGTTGCAGGAAGTTGAGCGCGGTGCGTTCGGCGGTGAGCAGCACGCGCGCGCGCGCGGCGATCTCGCACAGGGTCTGGCCGGCCGTCACGCTGTCGCCGTCCTTGACGTGCCAGTGCACCACCGCCGCGGGGCTGAGCGCGGCGAAGGCGGCGTCGAACCAGGCGGTGCCGCAGACGACCGCGTCCTCGCGGGTGATGACCCGGCCGCGCGCTTCGGTGTCCGGGGCGATCAGGCGGGCGGTGAGATCGCCGGTGCCGATGTCCTCGGCGAGCGAGGCTGCGATGTTGCGCTGGATTTCGACGCGGAGCTGTTCGGAGAGCATGACGTAGGCTGGCGAAGGAATGGAAAGTCCCAGTTTATCACCCGCATCCTCGGCGTCGGGCGCGACTCGACGCCGTGCCGCGGGCGCTGGCGCAGGGCATATTCGGCTTGCAAGCGCGGCACGTTTGGCTAGATTGAAATCAAGGGAGCGCGCCCGCTCGTGTGCGCGGACTCTTCGCTCGTCGGGCTCGAGGATGGAAGTTCTGTATCGAACCGTCCGCTTTCGGACGGTTACCGGCGGGGTGGTGTGCGAAGGCTTTCCTGCGGGCGCAGCACGCGTGCGCCCCTGTCCGTGAATGGTTTCCCAGCAGTGGCGAGAAGGGGGTAGTCATGTCGACGATGCGGGCGAGAGTGCGGCATGCGGCAGCGGTCCTGGCCCTGTGCCTGGTGTGGGGAACGGGGCCTTCGGTGTTCGCTCAGGCCGTCGCGGGCGGCGGGGCGGTGGTGTTCGACAGTGCGCAGGCACGGCTGCGCGACGCAGAGACCTTGAAGGCGCTCACGGCGGAGGGGCAGTTGCTGTATCGCCGCGATCGTGTACGGCTCGACGGTTATCGTTACTGCAGCCAGGCCGTGAGCCAGGCCGAGCGTGGCGAACTGCGCGAAAGCATCCGCTCTGCGGCGCGTACCTTGCATGTGGGGCTGGCCGAGGGAAACGAGGATCTCGTTGCGCTCGCCAAACGCGATTTCGCGATCGCATACAGCTACGCGGGCGACCTGGACAGTGCCGAGCGGCACGCGCGTGAAGCGCTCCAGCATGTGGCGAAGAATCCTGCCATCGTCGCCGGGCCGGCATACAAGACGCTCGGCGATGTCGCGACGCGACGCGGGCGCCACGATGAGGCGATCGGCTTGTACGGCAAGGCGGCCGAGGTGGCGAGCGAGCGCTTCCGCGCGCTGGTCGATCTGTCCCTGGTCAATGCGTACTTGAGCGCCGGTCGCAGCGGCGAGGCGCGTGCGGTGTTCGAGCGGCAGGCAGCTGCAGAGCCAGCGCTGGCCCCGCTGCGTGCGCGCATCGAAGGGCGCCTGCTGCTCGCAGAGGGGCGTGTCGACGAAGCCGCGGCCGCATTCGAGTCGGCCGCCCGTGGTGCCGCCGGTGCGGATGCGGACTACAACCGCCTGTGGGCGCTCGATGGCCTGGCGCGCACCTGGCTCGCACGCGGCGACCGCCGCGAAGCACAGCGGCGTGCGCTGGAGGCCGCGACGCTCGCCGAAGGCGTACGTGCGCGTTTTCGCAGCGAGGAGTTCAAGACCGGCCTGTTCGGCGACATGCAGCAGGTGTTCGAGCTCGCGGTCGCGCTGTCGATGGAGCTCGGCGAGACCGAACGTGCCTGGGCGCTTTCCGAGCGCAGCCGGGGGCGCGCGCTGCTCGACACCCTGCGCGGCCGGGTCGACGGGGGAGGTCGTATCGATGCAGCGGTGGGCGCCGTGGGCTTGGCCGAGCTGCAAGCCGCGCTGCTGCCCGGCGAGTTGCTGGTGCAGTACCACGCGCTCGAAGACCGGCTCGTCGCCTGGGTGGTCGCGCCGGGCATGCTGCGGGGGGAGGCGCTGCCGATCGCCCGCCGCGATCTCGAGGCCATCGTGGACGAATTTCGCCGGTCGATCTTCAGGCGCGCAGGCGACACCCGGACGCTCGCGCGTGCCCTCCATGCCCGCATCGTCGAGCCGCTCGGCCTGCCGTCCGGATCCGAACGCCTGGTCGTGGTCCCGCATGGTGCGCTGCACTATCTGCCTTTCCAGGCGCTTGTGGGCACCGAGGGGCGCTACCTGATCGAGGAGCGCGGCATCGTGATCGCTCCGTCGGCGAGCGTGGCCCTGCAACTGGCACGCCGGGGTGCGGGCGCAGCCGGTGCGCTGGTGGCCTTCGGCAACCCCGCGAACCAGGCGCGCGAGGGACTTCCCGGCGCGGAGCGCGAGGTCGAGCGGATCAGCGACCTGTTTCCCGAGCGCAGGGTGTATTTCCGCGAGCAGGCGTCCAAGGAGCGCTTCCGCGAGAGCGCTGGTGCGGGACGCATCCTGCACGTGGCAGCGCATGCCGAGGTCGATGCGGTCGATCCCCTGCACTCGCGCATCCTGCTCGCCGGCGCAGCCGACGATCCAGGCTTCCTCGAGGCACGTGAGGTCTACGAGGTCGACCTCGGCGGTGTGTCGCTGGTCACGCTCTCGGCCTGCGAGAGCGGGCTGGGCCGCATCGCCCGCGGCGACGAGATTCTCGGCTTCACGCGTGCCTTCCTGACCGCAGGGGCGGGAGGCCTGGTCGCCTCGCTGTGGCCGGTGGCCGACGATTCCACCGAGTTCCTGATGACGCGTTTCTATGCAGCCTTCGTGCGCGGGACCGCCGCCGTGGAGGCGATGCGCGAGGCACAGGTCGCCACCTTGCGGCAGGCCGGGTTTGCGCACCCGTTCTTCTGGGCGCCGTTCAACCTCATCGGTGACTGGCGTCTGCGTGGCGGCACCTGAGCCTGTCCCGCATCGCCGTCCACTCCATGGAGCGTTCCGGATCATGAAAACAGCCCGATCGAGCGGTTCGAACGTGTACGGCCTGCGCGCGTGCCTGGTCGTGGGGGCCGTGCTGGCCGCGACTCCGCCCTCGGGGGCACAGATGCCGCCGGGGGCGGGGGATGTATTGCGCGAGGCCAGCCCCCCCGAGCGGGTCCTGCCGGGAACCGAACAGGCACCGCTGCTGCCCGAGCGTGCGGCGCCCGCGCCCGCCGCGGCGGGAGGCCCGTCCTTCGTGCTGCGCTCGGTGCGTTTCTCCGGCAACACCGCCTTCGCGGATGCGCAGCTGCAGGCCGAGGTGGCGCCGTGGCTGGGGAAGGAGGTGACTTTCGCCGACCTGCAGGCGATCGCGGCGCAGGTGAGCGCGCGCTATCGCGACGCGGGATTCCTGCTGGCCGAGGCGATCGTCCCGGTGCAGGCGATCGACGATGGGCGGGTCGAGCTTTCGGTGATCGAAGGGCGGATGGGGGCGGTGCGAGCCACGGTCGATCCGGTGGCGCCGGTTCGCGAGGCGGTGATCCGTGGCATCACGGCGGGCCTGCCGGGTGGGGAGCCGCTGCGCGGCGCCGACCTCGAGCGCACGATGTTGCTGCTGTCGGACCTGCCGGGCCTGCGGCCGGAGGCCGCGCTCGAGCCGGGCCTGGAACCGGGTAGCGTGGATCTGGTGCTCGATGTCGCGCCACGCCGGCGCTGGGACCTGATGGTCGATGTCGATAACCATGGCTCGCGCAGCACTTCCGAGTACCGTGCCGGCTTGCTCGGACGCATCAACGGTCCGCTGCGTCTCGGCGACAACCTCGACGTGCGCCTGCAGTTCGGCACGGGTGGCCGCCTGGCGTATGGCCGTGTCGGCTACGAGCTGCCGGTGGGCGGGCAGGGGACGCGATTCGGCGTGTCGGTCGCGCGGGTGGAGTACGAACTCGGCCAGGACTTCGCCGCACTAGACGCCAGCGGTGAGGCCGATCTGGTCGAGGTCGGGCTCACCCACCCCTTCGTGCGCTCGCGCGCGCGCAACCTGTTCGGTCGGCTGGGCTGGCAGGAGAAGCGGCTAGACGATCGCCTGGATGCCGTCGGCTTCAGCGAGGACAAGAAGCTGCGCAGTTTCCATGCGGGCTTGAACTACGAGCAACGCGACGACTGGCTGGGTGGCGGTTACATGAGCGCCGAACTGACCCTTTACCGCGGTCGACTGCGGCTCGATCCCGATGCGCTTGCGCTCGATCAGGCGGGACGCCGCAGTGCCGGGAACTTCACCCGCTGGACCTACGGGCTGTCGCGACTCAATGCGTTGATGGACAAGACCTCGCTCTATTTCGCCATCAGCGGGCAGTTCGCCAGCCGCAACCTCGACAGCGCGGAAAAGGTCGCGCTCGGCGGGCCGCGTGCGGTGCGTGCCTACGCGCCCTCCGAGGCGACGGTCGATGTGGGCCACGTCGCGACCCTCGAGCTTCGTCGCGCGCTCACGCCGGAGCTGTCCGTGCAGCTATTCCACGACTGGGGCTGGGGGCGCACCGATCGCCACGCCTCGGGCGGGACCGACAACAGCGTCTCGCTGCGGGGCGCGGGCATCGGCGCCTTCTGGAGCCTCGCAGGCGACACCGTGTTGCGCACCAGCCTGGCCTGGCGTACCAGCGCGCGTGGCGAGGTCGATCGAGACCGCGTGCCGCGTCTTTATGTGCAGCTGACGCACGCGTTCTGAGCCTCGCGACTGCCCGAACATGCTGCAGGAGGACACCATGAAAACGATCCGCCCGTATCGTCGCGCACCGGCGCCCCGCATTCTTGCGGCGGCGCTTGCGCTCGCCTTCTCCCAGGCCTGGCCGGCGTGGGCGCTCCCCGAGGGGAACACCACTGCGCACGGGGTGGTCGAGGTGGGCCGGCCCGACGCGTCGCGCATGGTGATCCGGCAGGCGAGCGACAAGGCCATCGTCAACTGGCAGGGCTTCTCGATCGGCGCGGGCGAGCAGGTGCGGATCGAGCAGCCGGGGGCGGGCAGCGCCATCCTCAACCGGGTGACGGGCGCTTCGCGCAGTGAGATTCAGGGCCGCCTGGACGCCAATGGCAAGGTCTTCCTGATCAATCGCAACGGCGTCGTGTTCGGCGAGACGGCCGCGGTGAACGTGGGGTCGCTGGTGGCCTCCACGCTCGACATCGACAACGACGACTTCGTCGCCGACCGTCTCCGCTTCCGCGCGCTGGAGGGGCCGGCTGCGGTCGAGAACGCCGGCTCGATCAGCGTCGCCGATCGCGGCACCGTGGCGCTGATGGGTGGCCGGGTGGCCAACAACGGCACGATCCGCGCGCAGCTCGGCACCGTCGCGATGGCTGCGGGCGAGGAGATGACGCTGGACCTGGCCGGCGACGGACTGTCCCGCCTCACCGTCACGCGAGCCACGCTCGATGCCCTCGTCGCCAACGGCGGTGCCGTGATCGCCGACGGCGGGCAGGTGCTGCTCAGCGCGCGTGCCCTCGCCGAGGTCAGCTCGCGGGTGGTCAACCAGACCGGCGTCGTGCGCGCCCGCGGGCTCAGCGAGCGCGGTGGACGCATCGTCCTCGACGGCGGCGACTCGGGCGTCACCGAGGTGTCGGGTGTGCTGGACGCGAGCGCGCCGCAGGCGGGCGGACGCGGAGGCGAGGTGCAGGTGCTGGGCCACCACGTGGCCGTGAGCGGAGCTGCCGCGCTCGATGCCTCCGGCGCCGCGGGCGGGGGAGCAGTCCTCGTCGGTGGCGACTACCAGGGGCGCAACCCGGCGGTGCGCAATGCGAAGGCGGCCTATGTCGGGCCGAGGGCCAGCGTGAAGGCGGATGCGACGGTGGCTGGCACGGGCGGCAAGGTGGTGGCATGGAGCGACGAAGCGACGCGTGCGCATGGCAGCTTCAGCGCGCGTGGTGGTCCGGCGGGCGGCGATGGCGGCGTGGTCGAGACCTCGGGTGGCTTCCTGGATGTGAGCGGTGCGCGGGTGAGCGCGACCGCGCCCGCGGGCAAGGCGGGTCAGTGGTTGCTGGATCCCACCGATCTCCGCATCGTCGCCGGTGATGCAAATGACAACATCGAAGAGGAAGCGGGGCCGGTCTTCTTTCCGGTGGGCTCACCTGCCAGCATTGGTGACATCGTTATCTCCAACGCGCTCAACCAGGGAACCAGTGTGGTGGTGCGTACCGGAACGGCCGACGTCGAAGGTGAAGCCGGCGACATCACGATGGAGAGGGATACGGAGCAGGACCCCCCGGCAATCCTATATACGGGTGGCGGGCGTGTATCGCTGACGCTCGAGGCACATCGAGACATCCGTATCGAGCCCGGCGCCCGCATCGAGGCGGTCGGGGCGGGCTCACTGGACGTGGACCTTAGCGCCGACACCGCAGCTGCGGAAACGGGGGGAGTCCGGATTCTCGGCGCGATCATCGATACGAATGGCGGCGCACTGCGCATTTTTGGTCAGGGCGACGCAGACAATGGTTACGCCTCTGGCCGTGAGGATGAAGTCGATCTGGCGGGTGTTCGGATCGAAGATTCGACGATCGACACAGGGGCGGGAGACATTTCGATTCGTGGGAGCGGGGAAGGTGGCCGCGAGGGCGTGAGCTTGCAGGGCGTGATCGAGGAGTCCGGCGCGTATTCGAACACGATCGAAGCGCCGGGCGGCACTGTGAGGATCTACGGAGTCGGAGAGATCGGTGGTGCCGGGGTGCAGTCCTCGCGGACCGGCATCCTCGGTGGCCGGGGAGTGCTCATCGACGGAACGAGCGCCGCGGACGACGGGGTGCGCCTGTCGGAAAGCAGGGTCGAGGCGACGCTAGGCGCCGTGAACATCATCGGCTTGGGCGAAGGGAACGAGGTCGTCTCCCATGGCGTGAATGTGCTCGACTCGACGATCTCGGGTTTTGCAGGTGTCGATCTTCGCGGCGAGAACACGCACGACGATGATGGCGTGAAGCTCGAGCGCAGCGTGATCGAGTCCAAGGCGGGAAGCGTCGGCATCTTTGGCAAGAGCTTGCTCGCCTACGGCGTGTATGTTCCTGCCAGTTCGCAGCAGTCGCCCGCAGGCAACTCGGAGATCTTTGGCGCGAGCGGCGTCGAAATTCGCGGCGAGAGCAGCGTCGACGCCGCGGTGAATCTCTACCGGACTTCGATCGCATCGGGTGGAGGAGATGTCACGATTGCCGGCTCGAGCGGCACCGAAATCGGCGTCCGCCTCTCATACGGTCCGCTTGACGCGGAGGAGACGTCCGTGCGCTCCGGCACGGGACGGCTCGAGATCACGGGTGACACGACCGCGACCTCGGGGCTGGGGCTGGCGCTGGGCAACGTGGTGCTGGGTGGCGGTGACGAGACCCAGCTTGGCGACATCATCCTCCGTGCCCGCAATGGTGGAGCGACGGACAGCATCGAACTCCATTATTTCGACGATGGCATCACCGAGCCGGCATCCATCCTGACCGCGGGTTCGTTGGTACTGGTTCCCGGGGGGGTGAACGGAGGTGACCCCGTGCGCGCGGATGCGGTCCCGATCGGCGTGGGTACGAGCACGGGGAACGGCTTCGAAATCGAGCCGCGCGATCTCGCCGCCATCGAGGACGTCGCTTCGGTCGTGTTCGGAAGCGACACCCATACCGGGCAGATCAGCACCTCTGCATCCGGCCTCATGCTGAACGCCGATCTGACCCTGCAGAACGAAGGCGATGGATCTTCCGGGATCAATTTCGGCGGCCTGGAGGTGTCCGGGCACACGCTGATCCTGGCGTCCACCGGTCCGCTGGTCCAGGCGACGGGTGGTTCGATCGTGGCCGATGCCTTGCTCGTGCGCGCGACGGATGCTGCGAACATCGATCTGACGAAGTATGCGAACAGCGTCGGCACCCTGGCCGTCGACCCGCCGGCATCGTTCGCCTTCGTCAACGACGGACCCGTGGTCATCGGCCCGCTGTCGGGCCCTGGGTATTCGACCACAAGTGGTACGGTCCAGGTCCTTGCTGCCGCCGACTCCTCTGCCTACGGAGACTTTTTCGTCCAGACGATCAACGGAAGCCTCACCCTGGGGCAGAGCATCACCACGCTCGATGCCAACTCGAACATCACCCTCGTGGCCGACGGCAGGTTCTTCGCCGCGCCGGGTGCCGAGCTCACCCCCGGCACCGGTGGTCGCTGGCAGGTGTGGGCGTCCACCTGGGGCACTGCGGCAGACCTCGGTGACCTTGCCGATGACGCTTCCCGATTTTATGGCTGCAGTTTTTCCGATGGATGCGTGACTGGCGTGACGCTCCCGGCGACGGGCAATCTCATGGTCTTCGAGGGGCAGCCGACGCTGAGCATCTTCGCCCGGGATGCAAGCCTGACCTATGGGGATGCGATTCCGGAGCTGGGATACGATCCCGCGGTCGATGGCCTGGTGAATGGTGATCTCGCTGCCGACGTGCTCTCCGGTGCGCTGGGAACGACGGCCGTCCAGGGGTCGCCGGTCGGCGACTATACGATCGACAACTCGTCGGGCGGCCTGGTGTCACCGGCAGGGTATCTGCTCGATGTCAGCGAGGGCAGCTTGACGATCGACCCGGCAAGTTTGCTGGTTACCGTCGACCCGGTGTCGCGCCTGTATGGTGCGGCCAACCCGGCGTTCTCGGCGGCGGTGAGCGGCTTCGTGCTGGGTGACACGCTGGCCAACGCCACCACGGGCACGCTGGCCCTGGCGACGCCGGCGACCGAGCGCAGCGCGGTGGGGCGGTATGCGGTGACGGCGAGCG
>Ga0116151_10003098_pt1 | contig 15048 bp, 13 predicted proteins | sample AD_UKC117_MetaG_FD_89893 | JGI IMG/M metagenome (GOLD analysis project Ga0116151, IMG submission 89893) | Active sludge microbial communities of municipal wastewater-treating anaerobic digesters from Hong Kong - AD_UKC117_MetaG | ecosystem: Engineered > Bioreactor > Anaerobic > Digestate...
AGGCGAAGGTTGCCAGCTCCACATCAAAGAACGGTTCCAGAAGAATCGAGGCTAAGGCGCTGTCCTTGCCGCCGCTGAAGAGAACTACGACCTTCATCGCCTGGTGATGTTGATCTCCCTCTTTTTGGGCTGAATCTGTTTGAGTATGGCTTTGAGCTGCTCGTCTGTAATAGCGCTCTGGAGCCGGCCGCTCTGGGCCAGGACCACCAGCTGAGACTCGATCTGGGACGCGAACTCCGGGCGGGCCATCCTGATGCTGCTGAGCCTCTCCCTCGCCTCGGGGGTGAGGATCGTCCTCAGGATCGCCTGCTTTCGGGCCTCCATCTCCTGCTGCATCTGCTCTTGCTGGGCCCTCTGGGCAGCGTACATCTGGGAGTCGGTCTGCTGCCTCTGGAGCTCTTCCATCTTTTTGCGCTTCAGCTCTGCAAGCTCATCATCCATATCCATGAATCAGTACCTCTCAAGCTCCGGGATCGACTTCTGTACCTCGATTTTGACCTGATGAGATATGTTGTCCAGGAAAGACTGACCTGTCGGGGTGAGCTGCCGTCCCGCCTTAATCTTCTTCACGTACCCCGCCTTCTCCAGCTGCTGGAGGGCGACTCGAACGACAGATCCGCTCCCCTTATCGAAGTTGGGAGTTATGGTCTTTCTTCTGTGCTTTCCTCCGTAGTAGGACCGGAGCCTCGATACGCCCACCGGACCGTCGACGTAGAGGCGGCGGAGCACCGATGCACACCGCACGTACCACCAGTCGGGGTTGACGGGGGGCATCTCCTTGTTCACTCCGGTCTTCGCGTGGGCAGACCATTCCGGCGGCTCGATCTTCCCGCTGGTCTTCAGCTCCTGGGCCACAGCATCTATGAGGTGGTTTGGAGGCACGTCATAAACAGTCGTCAAATCATTCAATCCTCCGATACGAGATAATCAACGAACCAGAGTCCTTAAAATCCGTCAAGTATAAATGCTTTTTCCGGATCTGGCGGCCGCCCCTCCAATCCATCCAGAACGAATCGAGATCGAGAGGCGATTAAGCCGTCCTGGCCCGGCATCAGCTGCCTAGGACGGCCCCCCAATGATGGCCTTGGGACGACGGCCGGAACATTTGAGGGCCTGCCTAAGGCAGAGAGCAGCCCCAGAGCAGAGATCACTCCTGGGTAGAGAGCAGCTGAAGGCAGAGGGGGCGGTCTAAGGAGCCGGCAGATCAGATATGGCGCCGAAAAAGACCGGTCATTGCAGGATCTAAAGGAGATCTCCGCCCTTGTCTGCGAGGCCCAGGACGTTCAAGAGGCCGATGAGGTTCTCTTTTGAGAGGCTGCCGTCGGAGACCTTCTTGAGGATGTCCTTGGCGTTGAAGGCGACGCCGAGGCCAGCGTTCTGGATCATGAGGCAGTCGTTGGCGCCGTCGCCCTCCGCCACCACGCTGTCGGGGCTGATCCCCTCGAGCTTTGCGAGATCGTTCACGATCCGCCCTTTGGCCGCGGCGTCGATGATCTCCCCCTCGACCTCGCCGGTGAGGACGCCGTCCTTTATCTCAAGGACGTTGGCGAAGGTGTAATCGAAGCCGAGCCTCTCTTTCAGGATGTCGGTGAAGTAGGTGAAGCCGCCGCTTATGAGGGCGGTCTTGTACCCCACCTGCTTGAGGTGGTGGATCAGCTCTTCGGAGCCGGGGGTGAGCTGGATGTTCTTTGCTATCTCCTCGAGAGCCTCGACGGGGGTCCCCTTCAGCAGCCGGACCCGTCTCCTCAGGGCCTCAACGAAGTCCAGCTCACCGTTCATGGCACGCCTCGTGATCTCCTCCACCTCCCGGTCGACCCCCACAAACGAGGCCATCTGGTTTATCGTCTCGAAGTCGACTATCGTCGAGTCCATGTCGAAGACGATCAGCCTCTTCTCCTTCGCGGACTTGTCCAGGTCCTGGACGACGACGTCGAGGCCGAGCTTCTCGCACTCCGCCTTCAGCTCCTCCCTGACCCTCTTCGTCTCGCCGGTACCGAAGTCCATGACGAACTCGATGGATATCAGCTCGCCCCGGGCCGTGACCAGAGCCTTCTCGATGTTTATCCCCCTTCTCGCGGCGGTGTTTGCGACGTCGTAGATGATCCCCACCCGGTCCCTCGCCAGGATAGTCACGACCTGGAGGTTCTTTCCCCCCCTCCGCTTGCCTCTGTAGAGGGCCAGGGGAAGAACGCTCACCTCCACCCCCAGCTCCGTGGCGAGCTTCTGGAGACGCGCCTCCAGCTCTTTCGGGGTCGCCGTAGCCTTTCCGAAGTCTGCGACCATCGACATGACGAAGAGTCCCTGGAGGATCCTCTGGTCCAGATCGACTATGTTGACCATCATCTTCGCGGGAGCATCCAGGAGGTCTCTAATCATCCCGGGCCTGTCCTTCCCCAGGACCGAGATCACCCATAGGTCGAAGCCAAGAGCCTCCTCTCCCCTCGATTCCATATCTTCATTCAAGCTGATCGTGGGGGAGTGAGCATCCACGCCTAAATACTTTTTCAGCGATCAGGGACATTGGTGAGAAAAGACCCAGTTATCTTTCGATCAGAACTTCCGTAGGCCGATTCCCAAACTTCGTCCCGCTCGGTAACGAAATTAAAATAACGACACCGACAGATGGGGACGGCTTAACATCCTGTCCATAAGGGTTAAAAGGAGCGGCTACAAAGGGATTAGATGGAAAATAGGGGTAGCAGGCCATCGTTCTTTGGGGAAGCATGATGTCGAAAATCATGGATCGAGGAAAGTCTTTCGAGCGTCTGGGTCTTCTCGGTGCCTTCCTGCTGGCACTATCTCTGAGGCTCCTTTCGGCCAAAAACGCCCTCGTCGGAGGAGACCTCCTCTTCTACGGCTACGATTCCTTCTATCACATGCGGAGGATCCTCTACACCGCAGAGAACTTTCCCTCTACCCTCTGGTTCGACTCTTATCTAAACCATCCCTCAGGACTGAACATCACCTGGCCCCCCCTCTTCGACCAGGTCGTGGCCGGAGCTTCCCTCCTCCTGGGTGGCGGCCCTCGAGCCGCGGAGATGACCGGCGCCCTCGCCCCCGCGGTCCTGGGTTCGGGGGCGGTTCTGATAATCTACCTTCTGGGAAAGAAGATCTTCGGGGCGAGGGTGGCGATCCTCTCGGCCTTCATCCTGGCCGCCGATCCGAAGCATATCGCCCGGACCCATTTCGGATGTATCGACCACGACGCTCTGGAGTCGCTATTGATCTTCGGGGCGATCCTCCTTCTCGCCTACGCCCTCACCGACGAAGACCGACGGGTATGGTTGGGGGCCGGAGCGGGGGTTCTCTTGGCCGCCGCTGCCTACGCCTGGCTGGGGACGCCCATTTACATGGGCGCCATCTTGGTCTATGCTGCGATTCAGGTCGCCCTCGACCTGCGAGACGGGGTCTCTGCGGCTGAGACGATCGCCCCATTGGCGGCGGCCTTTGGTGTCGCCCTCCTTCTGATTTTGCCCTACCACGACGAGGCCTGGCTCTTTCCGTCCTTCCTGGGGGCTCTTGGTGGGCTCTCGACCCTGGCCGCTCTCCTCCTTTTATCCCGCCTCTTCGCCGCAAAGAGGATCTCATGGCTGGCCTACCTTCCCGCCGTGGCGATCCTCGGCTATCTCGCCGCGGTTCTGAGCTACGCCGGCTGGATGGGCTCGATCCTCTGGCGGGGGCTCAATTACTTTTTCCTGGGCGGCCTGGCCGAAGAGAGCATCATCGAGGCCGCGCCCCTATATCAGGTCGAAGGCCTGGTCTCCCTTCCGGGGCTGGGATTTGCCTTCTCGCTCCTCGGGTTCTTCATCCTGATCCCTGAAGCCTGTCGCTCCCAAATCTCCCGGGATCGGGCACTATTCCTGGTCTTTGCGGCCTTCACCCTCCTCCTGACGATATTTCAGGTCCGATTTCTCTACCTCTTCTCCGTCGCCGGATCGCTGCTGACGGCCCTCCTCTTCTTCTGGTGCTCCAGGAGGCTCAGGTCCCTGGGGCCACCAGCACCTTCGACGGCAAGTCCCCTTCCGATCGCCCTGCTGGTGATCCTCATCCTCCCAAACGCGGCGGGACTCCTCCAGATCGCCGATGAACGGCCGGAGATCGAGGGGGACTGGGTCGGAACTCTCGACTGGCTGGAGGATAACTCCCCGGCGACGACGGGGTTTGAGCGGCCGGTCCAGCCGGGAGAGTACGCCGTTTTGAGCTGGTGGGATTACGGCAACTGGATCCTCTACAAGTCGAGAAGGCCGGTGGTGGCGAACAACTTTCAGGCAGGGGCTACGGAAGCTGCTCGGTTCTTCCTTTCGGAAGACGAAGAGGAGGCCCTTGCCATAGCCGAAGAAAGAGACGTTCGATACGTAATAACCGACGAGAAGATGGTCTACAGCAAGCTTCCGGCCATCGTCCGCTGGACGGGCGAAGATCCCGATAGCTACGTCGCCATCGCCGCCGGCTCGGACGCCGACGCCTTCCATCATTCTAACAAATTTCTGGCGACCGTCCTCGCAAGGCTTCACCTCCGCGACTGCACTGACCTGGGCGGCTTCCGACTGGTCCGCGAATCGGAGACGGTCGTGGGGCGAAGGGTTCCGACGAGCGAGGTGAAAGTCTTCGAGCGGGTGGCGGGCGCGAAGATCGCCGGCACCACCCCTTACGATAAGCCGATAGGGGTGGCCCTGGAGATTATGTCAAACCAGGGGAGGAGGTTTGAGTACTTCAACTCGGCGATGCCGGTGGACGGCCGGTATGAAGTGACCGTCCCCTACTCCACCGATAAGACCCTCGAAACCCACGCTCTCGGCCCCTATCTGGTGGGGCCGGTGGAGGATTTCGTCGGCGGGGATTTCAAGGAAGTCGAAGTGAGCGAGGAGGACGTGATCCAGGGCAGGGTCATCGAGGTCGACTTCTGACCTCTCGGAAGAATAACAGCATCAAGACTAACCTGCCCAGACATCGATCTCATAGCAGCAGTTGACAGCATGTCTTGATGCAGATTCCGGGGACGACGTTCCTCCCCTCCCGGTCCAGAGCTTCTATAACCACCTCGTTCTCGGTTCCGGGCTGGAGCCAGAAGGTCTCAAAGCCGACCTCGCGGGCCTCCTCGGCAAGGCTCGCGACCGCCTCAGGCCTTCTGAATACGTCCAGGATGTCGATCTTCTCGGGAACGTCCTTGAGGGAGCCGAGGACCCTCTCCCCCAGGATCTCCTCCCCTTCGTACTGGGGGTTGATGAGGTAAACCTTGAAGCCGTACCTCTTAACAGTCTCCGAGACGAAGTGGCTGGGCCTATTTTCGTCGGGTGAGATCCCCACGACGGCGACGGTTCTGCTCTTCTTCAGAATCTCTCTCAGCTTCTCGTAATCATCTATGACGGGCGTGAAAGATCGCCTCCATGGATCTTGAATGGATGCCGGATGGATATCAATCAACGATCGAGTATAAATCAATAGATTCAGCTTCGGGTCGGATCAATTTTAAGCGAAGATCCGGATAATGTCCAGAAAGACGAGAATGGATCTTCATCCCCGAAGACGATGCAAAACCCAGCAACTCAGATATCTTCATATAGATTCCGATCGGAATTAAGTCTATGAAAAAATTGCTAGCAATAGCTATCTTGGGAACTCTCCTCCTGTCCGGCAGCGGCTCTGCTGGGTGGGAGAGGATCTGGGAGCAGAGGGCAGATGATGTGATCGTCAAGCACGGGATCACCATCGAAAACAGCGGCCAGCCTTACCCGACCGGTGACATCCCGACGGAGAATGTCAGGGTCTTTGCCGTCCAGAACCAAAGCGGAGATATTTACAGGTACAGCGGGACACCCGACCGGTGGACGAAGGTGGGAAACCCTGGAAAGAAGTTTGTAGCGACGGGCGGGGTGGGCAGCAGGCTCTACGGCCTCGATCCGGCGGGGATGGGAGTCTACGAGTTCACCGGCACCCCCATGAACTGGACCCAGGTGGGCGGGCAAGCCGCTGATATCTACGCCGGAGGCAACAAGCTCTACGCCACAAACCCCGATGACGACTGGGAGATCTACGAGTATTCCGGAACTCCCTGGGAATGGGTGCAGATAGGAGAGCAGTCACCGTCCCGCCCGAATATTAACCAGGTTGTGGACTACATGGCATCCGGCGGCGGATACCTGGTGGGGATGGGCTTCCCCTACGAGAAAATCCCGTCGAAACTCTACCTCCTCGCCGAGAGGGTCAACTCTGAAGGCGTCACCATCGGTGTCGTATTGAAGTATTCAGGGACGCCCCTGGACTGGGAGATATCGCAGGGTGGAGGTCTGGATTTCGACGCCGTCTTCGGCGACGGTTTCAACGCCGGGGCGGTCTATGCAAGGGATTATCACAGCCAGGAGGTCTACCGGTGGTCTGAGGATGCCGAAAGCTGGGAGGGAGCGACCGATCCCGCAAAGATCGTCGTCGCCGACCAGCGCATCGACGGCTCTTCGGTCCACAACCTCCTTTACCGGCTTGAAGAGAATGGAGACCTCTGGATGCTGGATGACACCGTCGGATCTTGGACCGAGATCGATACTTCGGGATGGAGAAATCCCCTGAAGGGAATCTACGCCGCTTGCGGAGAACTCTACGCGCTGTCAGAGGCTGGATACGTCTTCAAGTACGTATCCTGACGCCTGGATACCCCGACGCCTGGAGCCCCCCTCCAGGCAACAGTTTTTTTTTCTTATCTGCCAGATCACTCGACGCCCCGAGCAGTTATCCGCAGCTCTGCGACGGCCCCCTCGGGCATGGACCTGTGCTTGACGAGCCGTGCCAGCCTCTTTCCCTCGCCCCTCTTCTCGATGAATATCGCGGTCTTTGTGGCGTGGTCCATCGCCATCCCGCCCAGGGGCCTGAGGTTTCCGGTCTCGATCTCCATGTAGACCTGGTTTGTCACCACCACCGGGATCCGGTGCCTCCTCGCCATCTCCTGAAGCTCGCCGAGCTGGACCGCGAGAGCCCTCCGAACGGGCCTGTTGTCGTCCCCCTCGAAGGCCGCCCGGTAAAGGGAGGTCGCCGAGTCGAGGATCAACAGGCCAAACTCCTTCCCCATGATCCTGGTGGCATCTTTTATCGACGCGTGCTGCTGCTCCAGGTTCAGAGGCTCGAAGACTACGATCTTTGCCCCCACCGCCTTCGCATCATCCCCGGCGATCTGCTTGAACCTCTCGACGGAGAAGCCCTCGGTGTCGATGAAGATCACCTTGAGGCCGCGGGCTACGGCACCGACCGCCAGCTGTAGGATGATGTTCGTCTTGCCGGTCCCGGCCTCGCCGTAGATCTGGGTTATGATCCCCGGCTCAAACCCCCCGCCCAGGAGCCGGTCCAGCCCCTCGCACCCCGAAGAGAGCCTATCCTGCATGATCACCGATCTTCCATCCTTCCAGCATCTTCTGCATCTTCTTTTTTTCTTTTTTTCGCGTCCGGCTCAAACGTGCTCGTAGATCAGCTCATCCAGCCGGTCCATCGCCTCGATCTCCCGGGGGCCGCCGCACCGGCCGACGATCCTCCTGATCTTGAAGATCTCCTCCAGGTAGAGGTCGCTTTTGAGGGCGACGTAGCGGGTCGCGGCGACGGCGGCCTCGACGACCAGGTTGATCCCCCGGTTGACGGCCCTAAACTCCCTCCTGATCACCTCGCCCTTGACGAACTCAACCTCGGGGAGGGCTATGTCCAGGTTCTTGGGCTCGCACCTGAAGAGGGCCCAGGCCTCGGCGTCTTTGAGGGTCAGCTCCCCGTCCCTTTCGACGAACCGATCTTCGGGGATGTCGTTCAAGGCGGTCTCTACGAAGAGCATCGGATCGTGGGATACGTTGGCGACGAACTCGTGGCCTGCCATTATGTTGTCGTAGGTGTGAGACCCGATAAAGAGCCTCACCGAGAGGGCGTCGCCGTTCTTGATCAGACCGAGGGGCGCCGCGTTGGGGGCGCCAGCCTCGTTCTTTGTCGTGGCTATGATCTCGTTGATTCCGTCGAATATTCCGAGCGTTTCGATCTCTTTGCGATCGTAAATCATCGTTCTTCACCCCTGGGGATGGTGCCTTTCAGGATGGTGCCTTCGATCAGGGCTATGAAGAGGGCCGCCCCGATTATGTCCGCCGTAGACCCCGGGTTTATGTCCTCCTCTACAAACTCCCGGTCCAGCTCCTCGGCCCGGCGGAGGGTCTCATCGACATTTTGGCCCAGGATCGATCTCGCCCTCGATGACGCCTGATTCGCCCGATCGATCCCGAACTTCGAGGCGACGAGGCTGTCGGGGACCTCCGCCAGGGCCTCGAGGTATGTCATCACCACCCCGTCGTTTATGCCGAGATCTGAGACCCTCGTTGCGAGACGGCCGGCGAGGGCAAAGCTCCTCTCAAACCCCGTCGACCACTCTCTTGCCACCAGGTCGTGGCCCTGGGATAAGAGCATCAGGTCGAGGAGCGTCTTACCTTCCGATCGGACCCTTTCGGCGGCGTCGGGGTCCTTCAGGCTCAGATCCTCCACCTCCGCCACCCTCGCTCCGGCGAGGTTGAAGGCGGCGTAGAACTCGAGGGCGTCCTCGGTCGTCGTCTCTTCCAGGACCCGGGCCAGCTCGGCCTTGAGGTCGCCGCCCCTTCCCGCGGCCACCGCCAGGGGGACGAGCAGGGCGATCGTTCCGAAGTGGGTGTTCTGAACCAGGCCCCAGTCCCTCCAGGAGGATACCGCCCTTCTTATCAGGCTGCCCGTCGGCTCCGAGCCTGCGGCCGCGTCCCGAAAGGTCGGGTAGGATGTCACGGCGCTGATCAGGAAGTGGTGGAACCTGATCTCCTCGAAGTCGTGGCCCCGATCGACGTTTCCGGGCTTTGGGGTCGAGGATAGCTCGATCAGCGTCGCCAAAAGTGCCGCCTGAGCCGCCCGGTCCGGTGCCGTCTTCGCCTTCGCCCCCCACCTCATCTCCATCTCACCGACCGCATTCATCTACCACATTCACCGACCGCACAACCCGACCGCACAACAGACCCCGCGTTCACGCCTTCAACAGATCCTCTGCGAGCTTCTTCTTCAGCCTCATGTACTCGTCTGGGGAGATCCCGTGGCTCTCCAGGACCGCGTCCCTCATAAAACAGGGCTTGGTGATCTTGCAGCACCAGGCGAGGCTTCCAAAGCAGGTTCCATCGCCGGGCTCAAGCGGCGTCCCCCGAGTGAGCTCAAGCTTCTTCTCGATGAACTCTCGGGGGGTGACGCCGATCTTCTTGAGGGCTCCCAGGAGGGGGCAGTTTTTGACAGGAGGGCAGCAGAATGCTATGCCTCGAAGGTCGCCCCCGGAGCAGATGTGTTTTGGGGCGTTGTACCAGCCCACCAGATCCTGGTACTGCCGAAAGACGTCGGAGAGCCAGGCCACGAATTCGGGGTCTGCCTTATCGGAGAGGGATATCATGTCGGCCCCCATGGAGAGGACGTCCTTGGCGTCTTCAAAGCCGCCTATGTTGCATCTGACCAGGAGCTTTGGCGCCCCCCCATCGGAGACCCTCTTGATCACCTTTAGAGCCGCTGGGCCGAGCCCCCGGAGGTCGATGTGGAGGGCGTCTGCCCCCGACTCCTTCAGATCCCGGGCAAGGGATCTCAGCTCATCGACATCCTTCGACGAAAACCTCACCGATAGGGCGGCTCCAGAGCCCTTGACGGTTCTGACGACGTCAGCCAGATCGTCTTTTTTGGAGAGTTCCACCTCCATAAGAAGACCCTCTTCGGCCGCCATCTTCCCCGCCTCCGCCAGATCTTCGATCGAGCCTCCGACTGTCAAGAAGCCCAAGGCTGACCGGGTCTGCAGCCGATCCAGAGCGTTCTTTATATCGGAGACGGTGACCTCGTCCAGGTTGAAGCTGCCCAGCATGATCAGCCCCGCCGAGCCGTTGAGGCCGGCGAGATCCGATGAACCGACCGAGGAGCTGTCCGGTGAGCCGTCAGGTGAACCGTCCGATGAAACGATCGCCAGGGGATTATTCAGGTTAAGGTATCCGATTTTCAACATCAATATCGGGCCCCATGATGAAACTCCTGGCGGGCATATCAGCTTTTCGGCCTCGATGGGATCGATCCGATCCATCAGGATCGGCCCGTCGCCGTCGCCGGGCGTCAAAATTGTGACATAAAGAAAAAAATGAGGGTTTTTAATCGATCAAGCCTTCTTTGTCAGAACCATCGGCTTTCCGCAGCAGACCAGCTGGCCTGCGCCGGCCTCCTGGACTTCCACCACGTTGCCGCAGACCTCACACCGATAAACCTCGCCAACTTTGGTCAAATCATCTCACCTCTAGCCCTTCAGTTTGGACTTTTTACTTTAAGGCTCTTTTGCCGGAGGCCTGGGGATTCCGGCCGGTTCTGCCAGGATGATCACGGGGATCTCATGGGGATCTCATCTGGGTTGGACATGGAGCCTGAGGGTCACTCGAACCCCTCTACGAAGCTCCTGACGCAGAGGCCGATGTCGGAGTGGTAGCCCCCCTCCAGGATGGCGAACCTCCGACCTTCGCACTTCTCCTCCGCCCCCTCTCTGACGATCCGGCCGATCTCCCGATAGTCCGAGAGGGTGAGAAGCCCCCCCCAGTCCTCGATGTAGGTGTCAAACCCGGCCGAGACCGCCACCAGGTCGAAGTCGTGGGTCGCGACCGCCCTCTCGACCTGGTCCAGGTACCCGGTCCTGTCGAGCTTCAGGTAGTCGAACCCCGCGTCGATGGCGCCGATGTTGACTATCTTCACCATATCGTCCCACCGGAATATGCTGACCGTCCCGTCACCGAAGTGGAGGTCGATGTCGATGATCAGGACCTTTCCCTTCCGGCCCGCCGCCACGCCCTCGATCTGGCCCTTCATCCGACCATCCATCCGTCCCTCCGGCCCGCCCCCGATCCGGCCTTCGATCTTCCTGACGGCGACGGCCATGTTGTTGAAGTAGCACATCCCCCAGGCGTGCGTGGCGGAGGCGTGGTGGCCCGGCGGCCGGATCAGGGCGAAGGCGGGCTCCCCCGCCAGGGCCAGCTCGGCGGCGAGGCATGCGCCCCCGGCCGCGAGAAGTGCAGGCTCCAGCATCCCCTTTTGCCTCACCCGCTCGACGTGCTCGGGGCTGTGGACCCTCAACACATCCTCGGAGCTTGCGGGCTCGGGCTCCACAAACTCGCGGCCGGTGAGCTCTTGAGCCGGCAGCCTCGCCCGGTCGGGCCTCTCGACGGGGTTGGTGTTGTACCTCTCCTCCATCCTCCTGCTGTATACGATCTTCATAATCGATCACTATCAATGGGGTGCTCGGGGAGTCAAGCCAGATATTTCAGCCATCTCCAGGAGAGGGAGGATAAATCACTTTTGTGATATGGTGTCCGGCGGCTGATAAGAGATCCCGCACAACCAGATAAAAATGGAAATAAATTGGTGTGGCGGATCGGACCGCCACACCCCTCGGCCCCTCTCCGAGATCATCCAGTGTCGTGTTCGGGCAGGCAGAACCTGCATCCGTTGTAACCCCGACCGAGCGCCAGATTCAGGTCGTTGTAGGGTACCTTGTTCCTGTTCGACATCTTGGAAACCCAGCCACAGTTTGCCAGGTGAATCTCTCTGCTGCTCCGGTTTGCGATGTATGCGGGGGTCCTGACCGTTCTGGCCAAAAGGGTCACTCTCCCCGTCGTCGTTCCGTTCACCTTCTGCTCTACAAAGACGGGATACAGCTCACCGTCAACCGCGTCTTTTGGCAGGGTTACCTCCAATCTGACCAGAGTATTTTCGGAGGGCTTCAAACTTATCCCTCTTATATCTGCCGTTTTGTCGGATGCGACCTCCACCTGGCAGACTATCCCTCCTTCAGATTCCCAAATCTTATTCAAGTTCATCACGACAGAATCGCTCAAATACCTGCTGGGAATTTTGAGCGTCACATTGCCGTCCGAAGGAAGCCCGCTCCGATCGATGTGGAGATCTGCGATCGAAGCTGCTCCTTTTATGCCTGCTACATAAAACTCCATGGCCGTCGAAGCATCAGGGTAAGCTTCAGCCACAGTTACATTCTTCCAAGCGAGGTTGTCCTCCCACCTCACTACGTCGACGTCCTCCTGAAGGATGGGATCGTCCGGATGGTCTACCGTAGCGAAGAGACAGAAGTGCTCAGGCTCGATGTTGTAGCTTTGGGGATCGGGGGGAGACCACTCAAAGGCCTCGGTGATCGCCTCACCGTCCCCTGAAGGGCCGTGAGACGGCACGTTGACGCTCCTGACGTTTCCGGCGGCGCCGTTCACCTTGATGTCCTGGATCATCCAGTACGGACGGCTGAGGTTCGTCCCGCCCTTGGCCCAGTAGAGTCTGACCTGGGCGTTGTTGGCGGCTCTCGACCCGCGGTTGCGAACTCTTACAAAGACGAAATTCGTCTGTCCATGCTCCGGATTTGCCGCTGGAGTAGCCGTCGGATCGTTAGACAGGCAAATCCAGATGTCGGGAGATTGGCAGAGACATCCCTTGGAGGGAGGGACCCCGTCGTCGTCAGCGTTGTCTTTGATGTATACGTCGACGAAGTCCAGCCCGCCGCCGACCACCAGGGCGAATTCCTGCTTTCTGCCCGTGGTCGCCTGGGTTACAACGTTGACCCCCCTCACCCGGACCGTATAGCTGCCGGTCGCTGGGCTGTCGATGGAAACCTGCTGGACGTTGTTGTTGGCCGGGGCTCCCTGAACCGTCGTCCCGTCGGGTCGGATCACCGAAAGGCGCAGGCTGTTGACGAGCCCCCCGCCCACCGCCGGGTCGCTGGGAAAGTCGGTCCAAACCAGAGTTGCCCTGAACCGCGCTCCGCTGTTGGCGACCTGGAAGACGTAGTCTCGATGTTCACCGGTTCCCAGGGCGTGAGCTGGATCGTCTCGAAATTCGATCTTCGCCGGATAATCCGGAAATAGAGAGTTTCTCAGGTTTACCCTGCCCCAACCCTGGTTGTTATCTGGGATCGCTCCCACCTCAGAAGGCGTGTACTGGCCGGTTATGGGGGTTGCCCCGTGGATCAGAATGGCCTTGAGAAGAGCGCCAGACGGACCTGCATGGAGGCACGCCTTCTGCAGGTACTGGCGGATCAGCGCAACAGTTCCCGCGGTGAGCGGAGTGGACATGCTGGTGCCGCCCATGTACATGTAGAAGGCGCGGTTCGGATCGCCTGCAGGAAGCAAACCCCAACCCTCACCAGCGGCCCGGCTGGATCTCACCGAAAGGATGTTCGTTCCGGGGGCCACTACGTCGGGCTTCAGCCTGCCGTCGTCGGTGGGCCCTCTGCTGCTGAAGGCGACCATACCTTGAGGATTGTTGGAGATCCGGTCGTCTTTCAACGGATTTGATGGGAAGGGTACGTTGTGATTATCGTCGTCGTTGAAACACGAACCATAGGTGGTGCAAAATCCGCCCGGATTTAAGCCGCCTGCGGCCCGATCGTTCTCCGTCCCGCCTACGGAGATGCAGTTCTTCGCTGAAGATTCGATAGATAGCGAATCGGCATCAATAACGCCGTCGGCGTTATCGTCCCTGCCGGTGTTTGAGACACTGAATAGGATCACCGAATCTCTGTGATTCCACATGAACTCATCGATATCCTGGGAGTCTCCTGAATATTGACCTTGGACCGAGTTTCCTGAATTGTCGTGGGTAGTACCCCAGCTGTTGGTATGGATTCTGGCCCCATCATCGTATGCCTGCTGGAAGAGCACGTTTAGATCTGCCGGGATCCCCGCAATTCTCCCCGTGCTGTTCCGCTCTATGGCCTGAAAGACGAGGCGGGCGGAGTATGCCATTCCGCGGATGGATCCGTTCGATCGGGTGCCGTTTCCCAGGACCGAACCTGCAACGTGGGTCCCGTGTCCCGAGTTGACGTCGCTTGCGCCGTCGCCGACCCGGTCATAAATGCTGACGATTCTTCCTTCGAAGTCGTCGTGCATTGTTGCATCATTGACGCCCGTATCCAGGCCCGAGTCGGCTACCGATACGATCTGCCCCTCGCCGTCCAGGCCGTGTCCGTCCCAGACCTCCTGGACGCCCATGATCCCCGCGGCTACATCGTTGGATAATTCTGGTACTCCATAAGGCTCGATCCATTTAACTGCCGGATTTTTGGCTATTTTGTCCGCGACCGAGAGGTCGAGGGAAGCTCTAATTTTGTTCTTTCCCGTATCTACGATCGCGCCACCAAGACTCTTAATCTCTTTGGATACCTTCTTCAGGTCGGATGGATCGTGCAAGATTATGTTGAGGTTTCCTTCGGGGGAGGGCTTGAAGGCTGAAACGTTCAGGGATAGAGTCGCAAGCTCTCGGGGGGAGGCCTTGGCCTTTCTCCCCATCAGGAGGGGGCTGACTTTGTAGGCGGGTTCGTAGGGTCCGACCCAGTTTACGAATGGGAGCTTTGCGACCTTCTTCTCGATCTCCGAGGACATCCCGATTAAAAGAGAGTTATCCGGGACATAATCTCCCAAGATTCCACCGAGACCTTTTATCTTATCGGTCCACTCCGCCTTAATCGGTCCTACGAATTGTACTATCCAGTAGCTCTTTTCGGCTTTTTCTATCACCTCTCTTGTCAGGCTCAGGGCGTGGGGCAAAGAAGGGGTCTCTTCTGATGTGTTGAACTCTACGGATCGGAGTTTGACCATCTGTCCGCTGTTCTCTTCCACCAGCTCAAGCCCTTTTCTCTTCAAGGAGTTGGCCTGTTTCTCGTCCATCTCTGCCAGCACATAATCAGGATAAGCTGCGAGGACTTTGGAAACGCTTTTTTCTATCTTGGTCCTCTCGCCCTTATCGTCCTCACCAACGTGGATCTGATATCGCTTCAGATTCATCGAAATTTCCTCCCGAACTAAAAAAGAAATATTAGATTAATGGATATTTAAATTTTTGCACATAACCCCTGCAGAACCGGTGTTTATAGTCTAAAACCAAACTTTAATCCCATATTTCGCACCTTTAGTTCAGCCCGTAGTAATTTTCGCATTCTCGGCCCAACAATTTCAGAACTGTAGTCTGCGATGGACTTAGGTTAACTATGACTTTGATTATCTTTCCTCGATC
>Ga0116151_10003100_pt1 | contig 15046 bp, 15 predicted proteins | sample AD_UKC117_MetaG_FD_89893 | JGI IMG/M metagenome (GOLD analysis project Ga0116151, IMG submission 89893) | Active sludge microbial communities of municipal wastewater-treating anaerobic digesters from Hong Kong - AD_UKC117_MetaG | ecosystem: Engineered > Bioreactor > Anaerobic > Digestate...
CAGATCAATTGACCGTAATTCAGGAGAGTACCCCGCGGCACTTTATCTTCAGGGTGAAATATATTTATCACTAAAACAGAGTTCAGAAGCAAAAAACTCATTTTTTCAGGCTACTTCCCTTTTTCCAGGCCACGATCTCGCAGACAACTCATTGCTTCAGCTAAGCCGAATATATCTAGCGGAAGGAAACGGTGAAGAAGCTTTGAAAATTGCCGTAAAGCTTCTGTCAAGCTATCCCGATCGCGACACTTCTGATGACGCTTTTTATATGATTGGGAAAATTTACGAAAAAGACAGCAGATTAAAAGACATAGAGAGAGCAAGAACAATATATACCAATTTCATCAAAAGAGCTGAAGTTGAAAGAAGAGCACCATATCACCACTCACCACTGCTTAGAAAAGTTAAACGTGACTTGGATTTTATTAATAAGAACTATTTTGTGGTACATTAAAAATCTATATAAAGGGCTCCAGTAGCTGATATATGATTGTGTCGTAATCAACAAAATTTACTGGTTTAATATAGATTCTTCTCCATCCATTATCAACTACACATTCCAGTTCTGATAATCCTTGAACCCTTTTGCATAATTCTTCAGGAAATTTTTTACCGGTTATTCTGTTATAGTTAAACTCCGATACGCCTTTCGAGGTTCTTAACCCTGTAAACACAAGTTCTACAAGAATATCACTAGGTTTTCGATTGTCTTTTCTAAGGTTTGCACCCTTTTCATCAATATACAAGTAGACATCATCGTCATGAAAATATCTCTCTCCCCGAAGATAAGAGTGAGCGCCCGCTCCATACCCTCGGTAATCGGAGCCATTCCAATATTTTAGATTATGTTTTGAATAAGCACCGTTAATCGCAAAATTTGAAATCTCGTAATGGTCGTAACCGTTCTCTTTTAGAAAATTTGAGACATCAAGATACTCCTTTCGCTGAAAAGTGTCCAAACACTTAGTATCCGCATATTTAAAAAGAGCAGTATCAGACTCTAGGGTTAAAAGATAAGCTGAAACATGATCCGGTTTGTATTGTATCACCCTCTCTATGTCCGGAAGTGCTGAATAGCCGTCACGTATGCCAATTATAAAATCCACTCCACAAAGTGCCGGAATAGATAAATAGCTTTCAATAAGATCACAAGATACAGGTTTTCCTGTTCGCCCAATATAATCGTGAAGTTGTGGGTTTAAAGTTTGGATGCCCATTGAAAAGCGATTAATTCCGTTTTGAACAAGACGGCTAAATCTTTTAAATTCGTACTGAGCCGGATTACATTCTAAAGTAATCTCACAGTCATTAGTCAAACTGTAACGATTATTTATAGACTCGAGGATATTTATGAGATTATCATCAGATAAGAGCGAAGGTGTTCCACCTCCGAAATAGACAGATGAACAAACAGCGGATGAATCAATATAGTTGTCACTATTAATTTCGCTACAAAGGGCATCTGTATAACTGTCGAAAAGAGTCTTTTCACTTTTTGGTAATGAATAAAAAGCACAGTACGAACACTTTTTTACACAAAACGGTATATGAAGATAAATACCGAAATCAGTCACTTCGACCAAAACCCAAATCTATGGAAATATAATCTTTTACATCTATCTTACCCTTTAATGCATCACAAACCGCCTTAATTGACTCTTGCGTATTTGAAAAAGAAAATAGAACAGGAATCGTACCACTGTATTTGGTTATTTCAAAAGGATTTTCTGTAGATAAAATTACAATATTGTTATTGTTTGCAGAAAAGGTCTTTAACCTGTGGGCGATTGAAGCCTGTGAATCACCAAGTTGTACATAAACAGTTTCCTCGGCAGGAATCTCACGCAGTTTTATAAACAGCTGAGAAATAGAATAAATCTTAACCGCATTGGTCACAGCAAACTGTTTTTTAATAAAACTGTTATTTGTAAACAGATGAGCCTTACTACTGTAAGTATAATCTCTCTCGGGAACACCACGATAAAAATAGAGAGCCTTTTTAGAGATCAGATTATTGAGTTTCTCTGCTGATACCATCTCCCTGTAATCGCTCTCGGAGCTGTATGAATTTATATACGAATAGGTTTTTTGTGGGTTAACAATACCGTATTTTAACTTGGCCCTGACAATACGTTCGACCGATTTATTGATTCTTTCTTCGGTTAGCAGCCCTTTTTTGTAAGCTTCAATAAAACCGTTATAAATATTCTTTGTATTGTGGTGAGTTGTAACAAGAATAATATCAGCACCGGCATTTATGGCAACAACAGCCGCTGTTCCGATGTCCATATTACCCGCTATCGCGCCCATCTCCATATCATCAGTCATTACCAGACCGTCAAATTTCATATACTCTCTTAATATCTTGTTCAAAAAAACCGAGGAAAGTGTAGCAGGTAGCCCATTCTTATCGATTTCGGGATAGAGAATATGCGCAGTCATCACCGATGAAACCCCCGCAGCAACCGATTCTTTAAACGGCACAAGTTCAACACTGTTTATACGCTTTATATTGTATGGAATAACGGGCAAAGTTTTATGCGAATCAACACTGGTATCGCCATGACCTGGAAAATGTTTAGCGACAGCCATCACACCACCCTCTTGTAACCCTTTTACATATGCCCTACCGTGACGTGCGACTATTTCCGGATTCGAACCAAAAGAGCGCGTATTTATAACCGGATTATCCGGATTATTATTAACATCAATATCAGGAGCCAAATTCATATTCACTCCCAACCGCCTAAGCTGCATCGCCAATATACGTGCCCATCGATAAGTCAAAAGCGGATCATTTGCAGAGCCTGCAGCCATGTTACCAGGAAACTGTGTTACTCCCTGTCCGGTTATACGCCGTACTCGCCCTCCCTCCTGATCAATCGATATTAACATAGGCAAAGACTTTTGACTTACCGAATAGTTTTGTAAAGATCTGTTAAACTCATATAGCTGCCCTGTTGTTCTGTAATTATAGCCAAAAAGAATCAGACCGCCTGGTCTGTATGTAGAGATTAGTTCTTTAGAAGATTTGTTAAGAGAAGTTCCTGGTACCCCGATCATTAAAAGCTGACCGATTTTCTCATCGATACTCATGCCTTTGACTATATTTTGTACATTTTTTTGACTATTATCAGCTTCTTCTCCAATTGCAATTGTCAAAGTGATCATTAAAAAAAGCGATATTACAGTTACAAACATGATTTTTCTTGATTTCAATACAGTATATCCCGATATTTGAAGTACCGGCTTAAATAAATAGAAGTATATAAGCACTAAGCTTCTTCTTTTATCTGCCGTTCTGTCTTTATTATTCTATGATATTTTGCTAGCAAACAGTTTTTTTAATTGATAAATAAAATATTAGATAGACTATGCAAAATGATAACGATTTTTGAGGATTTTATGGCTGAACAACATAAAGAAATACATTTTCTTGACAGTTTTAAGGTTGATACACGCATTATACGCGAAGTCATAGATAATCTTATGATTGACCTGAATCGTTGCGACTATGTCAAAGAAGAAATTGACGAGATCATTTTGGCCATGGATGAGGCAATCACCAACGCTATACAGGAGACTCTTTTCTCCAAGAAGGAGTGCGAGTCTGAATCCAAACTGACCCACGAAATTACAATACGTTATAGGGTAACATATGAAGAATTTGATGCTACAGTTATTGATCACGGGAAAGGTCTTGATATTGACAAAATGTTAAAAAATACACCGAACAAAGAATCCGCGGATTATAAGCAGCAACTTTTTGACTATGCGAAAAAATCTGAATCTAGCAAATTAAAAATACGTCTTAATGGCAAAGAGATATCGTTAAACGGTATTGGTGCCGGCTTAAGAATAATATTATCATTTATGGATAAGCTTAATATTGATCTGATTGATAAAAAATCTGTTTTAAGTACCAATGTATGCAGCAGTACTGAAGGCTCTATACTAAACATGCAACGAAAAAGGAGATATTAATGAAAAATGTCAAAGCTCCGCTTTCCTATCTGGATCCGGATTTCGTACAATCAAAAGAGGGGCGCCCCTTGCGCATATTAAGTGAATACTTGGATCCCGAGCGCAAACTCAAACTTAACAATATTGAGCACACTGTAGTTTTCTTTGGATCAGCACGTACTAAACCTGATTCATCCGATCCTCTCTCTTTTGCCTACAATGCTGCCGAAGATCTGGCCTATAATCTTGCAAAATGGTCTTCCACTATCGAAGATCCCTCACGCAAGATATATATTTGTACAGGTGGGGGCCCAGGAGCAATGGAAGCAGCCAACAAGGGTGCTGCCAGAGCAGGTGAGAAAACCATCGGTCTGAATATTGCACTGCCTTTTGAACAAGAACCAAATCCATATATCTCGCCAGAGCTTAACATGGAATTTCACTATTTTTACATGCGCAAACTCTGGTTTCTTTATCACTCGAAAGCAATTATTGTTTTCCCGGGCGGCTTTGGCACAATGGACGAACTTTTTGAAACGTTAACCCTTATTCAGACAAAAAAAATAGACAAACCTCATCTTCCTGTACTGCTTTATAATAAAAAATTCTGGGAATCTTTGATAAATTTTGATATTATGAAGGATAACGGCTTGATTAGTCCCGAAGACCTGAATCTATTTCGCTATTTTGACACTACTGATGAAGCGATGAAAATTTTAGTACCGGAGATTACTGAGCTAGTTGACAACTACTCTGCCAAAAACTTTTTTTAAGGAGTCGATAATGAGATTATCAACGGCAGCTCTTCTGTGTACACTTCTATTATCTTGTGCCAGTTCTCCCAGAGGCTCGCTTTCCGATAAATCTACATTTCCCGACCGGTATGGGGCACCATCGGACTCTGTCTCTGCAAAAGATGGCACCGAAGACTCAGCCTTAATTGACGCTGATGATTCAAGTTTGCCTGAAGCAGTTTTTGATCCAGGTGCCCCAGAAGAAGATGATTCTGGCAAGAGCAGTATTTTGCCATCTCCCGAAAAAACTGTACCTGACAAACCAGACGATAGTATCAAGGATAGAGCTTTTCTTGACAGTATAAAAGTTGCCCCCTTAAGTAAAATTCCGAAAGAATACCGTTTATACACCAATAACCGTTTCAATTATCAACTATTTGCACCACAAAACTGGTATATCAACGAATCTACTGTCTCGGATACGGCTGTTACACGAATTTCGAGAAACAGCTCTGTTATGAGTATTAAAACATACAAACCGTACCGCCTTAAAAAAGATTATTACAAACTCAAGGCCGTTCGTGAAATTAAACTTAAAGACGCAAAATATAAGACGATAATTGCCGGTGAAGAGCTCCGGCTTTACAGCGGTGTTTTCGCTATTTTAATGGTTCACGAGTATAAATACAGAAATGTTCGATATTTAAGCCGAACCCTGACTTTTATTCAGGAAGGTAACGCATATATTATAAGATGTGAAGCTCCGATTTCCCGTTTTTATAAGGACGAGAAGCACTTCAATACGCTTATGACAAGCTTTCGATATTTGCGGGAATAAAATTACTAAAAACTGCATGGAATTTTAACAATTGCCCAAATAAAGCAAAAGCCGTAAGCTCTGAACAAGTCAGAACTTACGGCTTTGCCCAAGACCGGACTTGAACCGGTACGGCCACAAGAGCCAAGGGATTTTAAGTCCCTTGTGTCTACCAAATTCCACCACTTGGGCAAATGAGGCGTCGAGCGGATTCGAACCGCTGAATAAAGGTTTTGCAGACCTGCCCCTTACCACTTGGGTACGACGCCTTTACAGGACTTATTTATAAACAGGTGCCTTTATTGTCAAACTTTTTAAACAGTAGCAGAGCAAAAAAGTAACCACTTTACCTTTCTATATAACGGATAAATTTATACGAGACCATCTTCCCTTCTGCTACGCATAAAACTATTCGAATTAGTTTTTAGTACGCATCAGGGATTCTTTTTTTGAATACGCGCAACCGCAATAGTTTTGACGATAAAAACCATATTTTTTGGAATTTTGAACAGAAAGCGCAAACCCACCGTTTTTTTTGAAATTTGATTCAAGATAATTTAATGAGTATTTTTGGGCTAACTCATTTCCGATTTGATTAATCAGTTCGGCATTCTTGTGAGGACTGACCGATAATGTCGAGGCCACGGTCGTAATTCCCATTTTTTTTGCAGTCTTGAAGGTCTTTTCGAGTCTGAACTGGAAACAGAGCTCGCATCTGTAAGATTTTTCACCAAGATCCTTGTATGGACCTACCAAATTTGTCCAACTAATCAGATCGTCCCGATTAAATAATTCGTGTATAATGGATATATTTTCCATATCCGCATACCTAATGAGTTCCTGTAATCTGGAATCATGCTCATTTTTATCCGCGATATTGGGGTTATAGTAATAGGACACAACATCATATGAATTTAACTGAGAAAAGACCCCGCTAAGACACGGGGCACAACAGGTATATAAAAGCAACTTACTACTCATAATGTTTGAAAATGCCTTTAAGGATCACGTAGCTATTTATAAATGCACAGAACCTATTTTACAGTTGAAACTGTTCGATAATAGAACATAGTGCATCAACCGATTCCGGGCTTGTTTTTTCTTCAAGCATAAACTGTAAATCCTGATTTGAATAATAAACAGATTCCATCTCGTACTTGACTACGTACTGTGCAACAGAATATTTAACAAGGTCAAAGATCTGCTCAGCTTTAGCAATGGACGAAGGACAATCACTGATAATCTGAGAAATAGAAGAAATAATTTCATGCTTCTCACACTCTTTAATCTCGCCACGGCAAGCAGATTGTACATCCTGCTCTTTAATTATTTCAGAAACTGGCATATTCATGGTTAATATCCTTACTTTAGTTTCTTAGAAAATAAGGACATAACACGAAAGCGTCAACCTAAAATAACACTTTTATGTTATTTTTTTTAAATTTTCGTGTTTTTTTTTATAAAAAAATGTTAAACCAGTATAAATCTGACTGGTATTCCGCTTTCGACCTCAAGAGATCCGTCTGAAACATACATATCACCATCCATTGTAAACTCAAAGGGACTATCTGCTTCAACTTCGAGCAGTGAAATAGTTTCGTCTATGTTAAGGCTATTTTCGACCCGAACACCTGCTGCAAAACGGCTAAGTTGAGTGACAATATCGATTGGTCGCATTCCATTAATTAGGCAATGAAATTTTCTCGGCATATCATTAGCCCTGTACAACGTTTTAAACCCCATTCCAACCTGCTCAACCGTTCCTGCTAGCACAAAAAGTACATTTCGAAACCCAACTTGCTGCGAATCAACTTTTACTGAAAGATTCATGGATTTCATTACGGAAAGCTCTGACTCCTTTTTCAAAGTCAGATTATTAAGCACATCACCTATTGTCTCGGAAACCGTCTTGCCAATAGCCATAATGTTTTTTCTGAAACCTTTTTTTCCGTCACTGTAGCACTCATTCAAAAAATTTGAGACCATACCAAATCCGAACAAGAAGCAGTACCGGTCCCCCACCTTCATAGTGTCTCGAGTAACCATGCGTGGTGTAAACGTATTGTCGACCATACTGAAAAAAGAGCTTAATATCTGTGTACTATCTCCTTTAAGGCCTATACTGATAGCTATATTGTTCATTGTTCCATCATTCAGAAGAAGAATTGCCGGTATCGGATCCGGACGATAAATATGTATCAAGCGTGTTATTACATTATGTATTGTTCCGTCCCCACCAGAGATTCCTATATAGAGATAATTCTTCTCTTTGAATTCCATAAGAATTCGATCCAACTCTTCGAGTGAAGATGTCGCTCGCACATCTGCTTTTCCGTTACCAATAGATGCAAACTGCTCTACAGCGGCACATTTTGTTTTAAGATTTCGCCTGGAATATGGATTAACGATAACTCCGATTACAGGCTTTTTTCTTTCATAAGGAGAAAAAGGCATAACGCGTCTCCACTATCAGGTATTTTGAATTTTGCAAACTAGCCTCTTTTAATGTAGTTAACAGATCAAACAAGATTGGGAATTACACCCTATTCAATTTACAACAGAGAGAACCATATTAAGGCAAGCAATAAATAATTTGAAAAAAGATAAACTTTATTAACAATATCTACAGTTACGGTCTAAAATTTGCTTTACAATTATCACACTTTTCTTAACTTTGTTAAATCACATGTAACAATGTGTTTATTCGGGGTGTAGCGCAGTCCGGTTAGCGCACATGACTGGGGGTCATGGGGTCGGAGGTTCAAATCCTCTCATCCCGACATAGAGGTACCGCATGCATTTCAAACACTTAACTAAAGACTCTATCATCTTTTCAGACAAGACAGAAAAACAGCACATAATTCGTGAAATGGTTTCCAAGCTTGAAGAAGCTGGCAAGATAAAGAACTCTATGCGTTATTACGCGCAGGTTATTCACCGGGAGTCTCTTGAAAATACCGGCATAGGAAATTCTTTTGCGATTCCTCACGCGCGTACCGAATCGGTTGATGAGCTGTCTATGTTGTTTTGTGTAGCAAAAAACGGAATTGATTACGACTCTTACGATGGAAAACCTGTAAGATTTTTGCTACTATCAATTTTTCCGTCATCATACAGCACTACCTATCTCTATTACATAAGCATGATGGCTACCATTTTCAGTGATGATTCAATTATTTCCCGTCTGGAAAACGCTCAGAACGCTGATGAGGTTTATACTATTCTGGAAGAACAGTCTGGGTTCTACTTCGATAATATATCCGAACAGGAACGAGATGAGGTTGATCACAGTGCCAATCTTGCGGGTGTTCCGAGCGCAGAACTTGATCTTTTAATCAGACTTGACAGGCTTTACAAGATGAACGGTTCAATGCAGTGTGAAAGCATTATGGAAAAAATTACTAACCTCGAGCATCTTATTGACAACCGATCACTTACATATTACAAACGCATGCAACAGAAATGTGCTACACCGTTTGCATTTGTCGAAAAACAGGCCTGCTCTGGCTGTCATATGAACATTCCTCCAATTGAACTCAATGCCATCAAAGAGCGAAAAAACATATCTCTTTGTTCTAACTGTGGTCGTTTTTTATTATATGTTTAGCCAAATTAGCAAATGATTTCGATTTTTTCTCTTATTTTTTTATAATCATTTTCTCGTTGCACCGTACTCATTTGCATAATATCAATATTTTTTATCTTCCGAACTCTTTTCATTTTACACTATCACCTTCTAAAGATAATTTGACTTTACTGTTATTTTTCTTATATTTAGGTAGAATATGAGTGTAATTATCCATATATCGATTTGATACATTTTCTTAAAAAATTGCAGGTATTCTCTAATGATTAATTTATCAATGGGATATACCATGATGAAGCTCTCTGATAAAATTTTTCCCGGGCGGTACCATAATATGACAAAAGGATTTTTCGTTAAACTTGATTCAGTTTTGCTAAAGAGATATTCAAACCGCTCTTTACTTGATCAACAAAGAGCCTCGCTTTTTATCAAAGCCCTGCTTATTTTTTCGATAATCACTTTCCTGTCAGCTTTAAATACGATAATCACATCACCTGACAATGCTACACTTTTTTACAAGATTTCAATGGGTATGATTATCGGTGGATACTTCATTTCACTACTTCTGCTTAAAGCAGGTTATTATTATACATCAGTATTAATCACTATATTCTTACCATTAACTAATCTTCTTTTTCAAGGTTTATCGGTGCAATCAGCTGCAGGAAAATATATATATTCCATGTACTTCTACATTTTTCTGGTAATTGCGGCACTATTCGGAAATTACAAGACTATACTAATAACTACAGCAGGAGTTGTAAGTTTTGGAGCCACTGTTATAATCAACTCAGGTGACCTTATTCCATCGGAAAGCTATGCCATTATTATCATGAGTATATTTTTTATTTCTGTTTTCATCTCTGTTCTTTGTATACTTATTTTCAGAATTGTGACATCTTCAATTAAACAAATTAACGATCAGAACAAGATTCTTGAAGGAAACGTGTCACGTTTGGCAAATGTAATTGAAACTATTAAAGATATATCCAAAACCCTTGTAGCTAATTCTGAGGAAATATCGGCATACTCGGCTACGTTTAGTGGCAATGCCCAGACACAAGCTGCAAGCATAGAAGAGATTACCTCAACCCTTGAAGAGGTTCAGGCCTCCGCGGAATCATCCGCAACAATGACAGAATCTCAGGTTAAAAAAACCGAAGATCTTATAAAACATTTGCAAGAGATGTACACACTTATATCTGAAAACAAAGAAAATCTTGATCAGGGATTAGGTCAAAAAAAATCACTTGATAGCAGTATTCAAATCGCTATTCGGGAAGTTCAAAATTGTCAAAAATCGATGGACAGTGTTCTTTCGAGTATTAGCAAAGTTAACGATTCAACAGCATTAATTAATGATATTTCGGATCAGATAAACTTGCTTTCACTTAACGCCTCAATTGAGGCAGCAAGAGCCGGAGACCAAGGAAAAGGTTTCGCGGTGGTTGCCGATGAGGTCGGAAAACTTGCCGAAAACACTCAGGAAAACGCACGGGAAATAACAGAACTTGTAATAATCACATCAAGAGAGATGCAATCAACACGGGAAAGCCTGGACAGGGTAATCAAATCATCAAACGACGTTGTCGATTACGCTTCAGATCTAGGAAGGGTAATCATTGATGTGAATACAGTATCAGAGACAGACCTCAAGATAAACAGCGATTTACAAAGAAATGCATCTTCTGTATTAAGCGGGTCTGATGAGATTAATAAATCAATGGAAGAGCTTAAAAACGCGATAATGGAAATTACCAGCTCTATATCTGTAATAAACGACTCTACACAGCAACTAGCCGCGGGCGCCGAAGAGATAAACGCTACAGCTCAAGCACTCTCGGAGAGTGAGATTAAAATGCGAAATCTTATGAATTCTGAAAACAGTGATAGTGAATAGTTAGACATACATCAATAATATTAATTATTAGAGTTTATCATAAACTATTTAGTTAACTGACTATAACGAAAGCAATTCTTAATATGATCGTTTACAAGACCAACGGCCTGCATAAAAGAGTATATAATTACCGGACCTACAAAACTCATACCGCGCTTTTTTAAATCTACTGAAAATTTTTCAGAAAGAGGAGTACTTGCAGGAACCTCGCTAATATTGCTGAATCCGTTTTGAATTGGCTTACCACTGACATAATCCCACAGATAGTCTGAAAAAGACCCATATTGTAACTGTATATCCATAAATACAGAGGCGTTCTTGACAGAAGCCGATATCTTACGCCGATTACGAATCAATGAGCTGTTTGATAACAGATTTTCCATTTTTTTTTCTGAATAATTTGCGACAATAGAGGGTTCAAAATTATCATAAGCCTCACGATATGCCTCACGTCTGTTTAATACAGTTTCCCATGTTAATCCCGCCTGTACACCTTCAAGAATTAGCATCTCGAATAGCTTGCGATCATCATGTACCGGCACACCCCACTCTTCATCATGATATTTTATGTAAAGAGGATTTTTCATATTTACCCAATCACAGCGATTCATGATTTACCTCGTTTGTTAAAATTATTTTTAAATTGAAAAACTAACCAGTAGAAGATTTATTATTTAGTTACATTCTAATTATTTGTTTATAAAGATTTGTTTTATTTCCCCTATCCCAATCTTGATATATTTCTTTAGACTTATCAGCGCTTAGCGGTAGAATTTTAGTTTTTTTGAATAATGCAAAGATTTCCATATTATATTTTTCACAAAGCCAACAGTCCCTTCCATCATTAAAAACGCTTTTCATGGAATTATATATTTGAACAAATGGTTGATCAGCAATATTGCCAAATGAAATATTTAAGAATTCACATGGTTGTACATCTCCTTTCGCATTGATGTAAAATCTTTCGGTTCCTCCCGCGGTACAACCAAACATCTCTTTTGACTCCTCAATTATTTGTGCTGAGATTGACGGATAATCTTTATATCGGCTGCCGTTATTATATTCATTGACTTTGTTTTTCAGTATTTCTAAATCTTCTTTTGAATAATCCACGATGTCGCTATTGAGCGCCGCTCCCGCCTCTTTCAATTTTATTACCTGCACCATTGTTGCGCCAAAGTCTTTCGCCATTTGCATTACTCTATCAAATTCTCCATTATGCAAATTTGCTGCTGGCGGACAGGTATTGATTGCCACAGGAACATTATTTTTATGACACATTTCTATAGCTTTTATCATTGTATTAAATGCTCCTTTACGTTTGAAGAATTTATCATATATGTCTTTATCAGTATACGTCAGCGGAAACATTATTGCTTTAACGGGGTATTCTTTTAAAATATGCAGCCGCTCTTCTGTTATACCGTCTCCTGATGAATTTATCCAGATAGAAGAGCGATCATCAATTTGTTCACATACCACTTTAAGCCGATCAAATTTTATAAATGGATCTCCTCCCTCAATATTAAAAAAAGCAATTCCCATATCCTGAAGCTGTTTTACAACATTAGTAAGTTTATCAATGCTGATATCCTCTCCTTTGTCAAATCGCTGGTAACAATGGCTGCACCTGTTTTTACATGCATTTGTTACCGAAATCAATACGGTGCTGCACGGAAGGCTTTTTTCAAACTCTTTAAACTTGTTGCAAGAAGTCCAGAAAGCCTTTGAACCAAAGCCAGGGATATATAGATCAATCTTTGTTTCACCATTAATTCTTACAAACTTATTATGAGATAGTTTTTTGATAAGATAAAGAAGCCGTCTTAAAAGACGCACAAACTTTATAAAGGTTATTTTACCCTGAATAAGTTCTTTAGTGTAGTGAAATAGAACTTTTATTTTTATTTGCAGCAAAAAAATAGTTTTGGAAATGCCTGTTATATTCTTTTTCATAAAATCCCCATATTTTTATACCAGTCTGTAGTTCTTTTTATGGCTTCTTCAACAGAATATTGAGGAATGAAGCCCAGTTCTTTATCTATTTTTTCTGTACTAAATTCAAGATTGTCATAAAATGTTTTCACACGTCCTCGTGTAAGCAGAGGAGGATTTTTAATTTTTAATAATGTATAAATAAGTTCAATTATAAATGCTACTGGGGAAATTATACAAAGGGGTATTCGCACCGGACTTTTTAAACCGACATATTTACAATACAGTTCAATAATATCCTTTATCTTGATTGAAGGTGAATATCCAACAAGGTAGTTATTTACTCCAGTTATTTTTTTTTCGTACACATTATACATTATACTTGCAATATCTTGTGCGTAGGTGATGAACAGGCTGTTTTTTCCATACATGGCAACAGGAAAAGTCTCTTTTATAAGTTTAATTGTTTCATAAAATATTGTGTTATACTCACCTTCACCGAATATCCAGCCGGGATGTATTGCTGTAAGGTTTATTTTGTACTGGACTGCGAGTTTTTGCGCCTCAACTAACGCAATTTTTTTTGAATCCCTATAGTAGTTCATCTTACATGGAAACAGTGCTTTTAGAAAATAATTATAGTGCGAATTAAGCGGACTGTGTTCATCTTTAACTGTATAAGAATTTTCTTCACCATATACTGAAATAGAACCGGTCATAATAATATGATCTATACGGTTTTCAGCAGCTGCCTCCAGTACATTGCATGTTCCTGATATATTAATATCTTCAAAGCTTTGCCAGTCTCCCCAGTCACTAACATGTGCAGCGTTATGGATTACACATTTATGCCCTTTCATCAACGCCGAAAGCCTGTCTTTGTCCCGAATATCTCCATAAACTATAGTAACAGGTAAATCGGCAATTGATGACGTATCACTGGTTTCTCTTACCATGCAAGTTACCGGCACTTTATTTTTTGTAAAAAATTCAACAATATGTGGACCAACAAAACCGGTTGCTCCTGTTATAAACACTTTATTCATAACTGCAGCTCTTTTGAAACCATTTGTTCAACATCTCAATGTAATCTTTCATATTTTTATAATCTCTTGCTGAAAATGAATAACCAGTAAAATCAATTGTAAAATGCTCATTAGTAATTCTTTTTGTTTTTTGTTCAACAACAGCTCCAACTTCATAAAATTTTACTTTTTCTGATCTTGCCTCATTAATAAACTCATCATATCTACTTTTTGGCACAGTAAAACAAAATGCATATTCACCAGCCTCGGCAAATGCAAGAAGATAACGTGAATACCCTGAAAGTTTTTCAATAATATTACTTCCGCTTACAAGTGGAATGTCTGTTAGTTCACATCCATGATCACCTGCATCGCAAAGCGATTTTATCGCATGTAAAAAACCGTCACTTGTGTCTGTACATGATGATGCAAACTTTTGCATTATCTTTATCTGTTTATAGTCCAGCTCAACTCTAAATGAAGTCACTTTATTTAGCAGAGGAAGTTTTAAACTTTGCACTGCTGCATTAACATTACAACCTCCTATTTTTCTGCTTATAAAAATAATATCGCCATGATTTGCGCCAGAACGCATTATTGGTTTTACAGTTTTTCCAATAACAGAACTTGTAAAACGCCAGTCACAATCTATCGAGAAGTCACCGCCTATCATGTAAACATTATGTTCTTTATACACACCACTCATTGCCTTATTAAGATTTACTATATACTTCTCACTCCATTTACTGCTTGCAGTAAGGCTGTGCATTATCCAGAGAGGATCACCGCCTGACACATATATATCGGTTAAAGAAGCGGAGGCAAGGTTTTTACCTAAAAGTGCGGGATCACTTTCACCAAAGTAATCATCTTTTGAAAACTCATCTATTGTACAAAGGAGGTAACTGTCATTGTCTTTTATTATTTCAGAATCAGACTCAAAACATCTGTTAATCTGGTTTTTATCATACGGATACAGTTTTCTGATTTTTTCAATTATGTTTTTTTCAATGTTCATTGAACCACCAGAGGCAAGAGGTCTGAACACATTTCTATTTTACATGGAAGTTCTCCAATACTGTCACC
>Ga0116151_10003102_pt1 | contig 15026 bp, 12 predicted proteins | sample AD_UKC117_MetaG_FD_89893 | JGI IMG/M metagenome (GOLD analysis project Ga0116151, IMG submission 89893) | Active sludge microbial communities of municipal wastewater-treating anaerobic digesters from Hong Kong - AD_UKC117_MetaG | ecosystem: Engineered > Bioreactor > Anaerobic > Digestate...
CGTCGGCCTCACCCATGCGCTGACACCGGCGGGCGGTGTCGCTTCGGAATTCACCGTCTCGATGCTGGCGCCAGACCGCGCCTATCTCAATTCGGCGGCGGCCGCCGAGGAGATGGATTTCGACCTGCTGCGCGTGCGCACCGAAGGACTCGATGTCACGATCCGCAACCGCACCGACGAGCTCGCCGTCATCGGGCTCATGGGTCCGCAGTCCGCCGCCGCACTTGGCAGGCTTACCCCGGCACCGCTCGGCAGCGCGCTCCCATGGCTCTCTGCGCAAGAGATCATAGTGGCCGGGACTCCGGTGACAGCGCTTCGCGTCTCCTACGTCGGCGAGAAGGGCTGGGAACTCCATGTTGCACGAAACCAGGCGCTGGCGTTGTTCAATGCGCTGGTGGAAGAAGGTACGCCTCTCGGCCTTGGCTTCTACGGCGCCTATGCCGCCAACAGCATGCGGCTGGAAAAGGGCTATCGCGGCTGGGGCATGGACCTGACCACCGAGCGCACGCCGCTCGAATCGGGTCTCGGCTTCGTCGTCAAGCCGGAGGGCCGCGACTTCATCGGCCGAGATGCGATGCTGAATCGCGAGCCCGGCTGGGACATGGTCCTTTTGGAAATCGATACTGCCGACAACGTCGAGCCCTTCTATTCCCATACGGTGCTGGCCAAGGGACGGCCGGTCGGCGTCGTAACTTCCGGTGCCTTCGGCCATCGCGTTCAAAAATCGCTGGCGCTCGCATTTCTGCGCGAACCCCACATCCGCGACGGCCTCAGCGTGAAACTTCTTGGCCGCGAACGCCCGGCCCGTATTCTTGAAACACCGCCCTACGATCCGCAGAACCTGCGGCTCAAGGACAACTGAGGACAACAAGATGGACAAACTCGAAACCGAATGGTCAGTGAATGCAACGGCGGCGCGCCGCGATACCTACTACGCGGCTTCCCAACGCAAGTTCGTGCCGTTCCGCGATCCCATGGTGTTCCGAAAAGGTTCGATGCAGTATCTCTGGGACGTCGACGGCAAGAAATACGTCGACCTTCTCGGGATGAACGTCTGCATCTCGGTGGGGCACTCGCATCCGAAGGTCGTCGCCGCCGCCATGGCGCAGGCCCAGGACCTCACCCATTGCACGACGATGTTCTACCATCCCGTTCCTGCACATTTCGCGGAAGAGTTGGCCGCCACCATGCCGAAGGGCCATGAGTGGGTGGTGCACTTCACCAATTCGGGCTCGGAGGCCATCGACCTCGCGATGGTGATGGCGCGAACTTATACGGGCAACCTGGACCTGCTGGCGCTGCGCACCGCCTATCATGGCCCCACCTCCGCCGCGCAATCGCTGACCGGCATCGCCGCCTTCCGCCATCCCGGCATGCCCGGCAATGTCGCCTTCGTGGCTGAGCCCAACCAGTATCGCGGCGTGTTCGGCCCCGGCACGGACCCCTACCTCGACGAGATCGAACAGGTGATCGCGTCTTCGACCACCGGCAAGGTGGCCGGCATCTTCGTCGAGAGCGTGCAGGGTTATGGCGGCATCATCGAGATGCCCAAGGGCTATATGTCGGGTGCCGCCGAGCGCGTGCGGGCCGCCGGCGGACTCTACATCGCAGATGAGGTGCAGTCCGGCTTCGGGCGCACCGGCGACCACATGTGGGGCTTCGAGGCCGACGACGTCGTGCCAGATATCGTGGTGATGGCCAAGGGCATCGGCAACGGCTTCCCGCTCGGCGCCGTGGTGGCGAAGAAGGCGGTCGGCGACGTGATGGCCGACAAGTTCATGTTCCACACCTATGGCGCAAACCCCACAAGTTGTGCGGCAGGGCGCGCCGTGCTGCAGGTGATCCGCGAGGAGAAGACGCAAGCGAACGCGCGCGATGTCGGCGGGGCGCTGCTGGCCCGGTTGAAGGATCTGCAGCAACGCCACACCGCCATCGGCGATGTGAGAGGACGCGGCCTGATGCTGGCCATCGAGATGGTCAAGGACCGCAAGACCAAGGAACCCGACGCCGGCGTCACCGCCGCGGTGTTCGAAAGCTGCCGCGCACAAGGGCTGATCCTGTCGAAGTCCGGCCCCAACCGGTCGGTGCTCCGCATGGTGCCGCCGATGTGCCTCTCCATGGCGGATGTCGACCAGGTTGCCGAGGGTCTCGACCGCGCCTTCCAGGAGGCGACGGCATGAGCCACCCGATCATCGCGCTGTGGTCGCATCCGCGCTCCATGTCGACGGCGTTCGAACGGATGATGCGGGCGCGGGGCGATCTCGAATGCCTGCATGAGCCCTTCATGTACGACTACTACATCCATCGCTCGAAGCGTGAGATGCCGCACTTCGACGCCATGGACGATCACCCGCGCGACTATGACTCCATCCGTGACATGATCCTGGCCAAGGCCGAGAAGGGCCCGGTGTTCTTCAAGGACATGGCCTATTACGTGGTGCCGCACATCTTGGCCGACGGCGAATTCATCCGCAGGCTCACCCACACGTTCCTTGTCCGCCATCCCATGGCGTCGCTGGTGTCCTACGCCAAGCTCGACCCCGAGTTCACCTGCGAGGAGCTGGGCATCGAGGCGCAGGCACAGTTGTTCGACGGCATCGTTGCGGCGGGTGCCAAGCGCCCGGTCGTCGTATCCAGCGAGCGGGTGCAGGCGGATCTGCAACACCAGATGCAGGCGTTCTGGGAGAGTATCGGGCTTCCTGACAGTCCGGGTGCACTCAATTGGGGAAACGAGACACCGGAAGACTGGCAGCAGGTCGCCGCCTGGCATCAGGACGTCATATCGAGTACATCGATCAAGCCGCTCACGGATGAAAAGTCCCGCGAGATCGAAGAGAGCTTTCGAAAGCTGGTCTCCCAACACGGACGGTTTCGTGGAATCCTCGACCACCACTTGCCGTTCTATGAGTCCTTGCGCGAGGACGCGCTTCCCCTGACCTGACCGGCCCGCGGCCAGGCCTATTCGGCCTTGAGCCAGAAGCGCTGGAGGAAGGCGATGGCGTCGGGACCGAGCGGAACTGGCCGCCGGCTGCTGCTGTCGATGACGACGAGCACGCCCTCGGCATGCGATACGCACGTCTCGCCGCTGAAAATCGCATGCTTCATCCGAAATGACGTGAGGCCGACGTGAGTGATGGCAGCAGTGGCCTCAACTTGGCCCGGCCATTTCAGATCCTGCAGGAAGTCGATCTCGAAATGGGCGAGAACAAAGTGCGACAGACCGGTTGCCGCCATATCCGGCTGCATCAGAAGGCTGGCGCGGCAGTTTTCCATCAGCGTCATATATGCGCCGTTGTTGACATGGCCCAGGAGATCGAGGTCCGCAAATCGCAGTTCATGCGATGTCGCCCAAGGGAATTGTTTCAAGGTTGGCGGGGTGCCACGAGTCACGTGCGAGCCTCCGGTTCAAGATGGATTGGCTGATAGCAATAGCAGCTTTGCGCGGGTGTTCCACAGTATGCTCCCCCCCTTCGGCCAAACCGCTATCACTCCTGCTGCGACGATCTGCGTTCGCTCCAGATCGACATGAGACCGGCAGACACGATGATCACGGCGCCGGCGAACGTGGTTGAGGTAATCGTCTCGTCGAACAGCAGGGTGCCCATGATCGATGCGTTGACGATGCTGAGATATGTGAGCGGCTGCACGGCGCTGGCATCGAGAATGTCATAGGCCTTGATGAGAAAATAATGGCTCGAAACACTGGTCAGGCAGAGCAGCAGCATCCAGGCCCAATCACCGGGCGGCAGGTTCGTCCAGAAGAACGGCCCGATGAGGCTGATCGTCACGCAGCCGGCCACGCCCGTATAGAAGAAGCTCGTCATCGGGGGGTCAACCCGGCTGACCAACCGCGTCAGGACAATATAGACCGCGAACATCAGTGAGGTGAGAACGGCAAGCAGCACCACCGGTTCGAAGAAGTCACCACTCGGCCTGATCACGACGAGAACACCGGCGAACCCCAGCAACACAGCCAGCCAGCGGATCAGTCCGGCGCGCTCGCCGAGGACAATAATCGAAAGCAGCGTCGCGATGAGCGGAGTTGCCGCGAAAATCGCCTGGGTCCGCGCCAGCCCGATGATCGCGAAGCAGGTGATGGCCATGACGATTTCAATGGCCAGTAGCGCGCCGCGCGTGACTTGCAGCCAGGGTGCGTTAGTCTTGGCCGTGGCCCTGAGCCCGCCCCGGAGCCGCGAGGCCAGCAGCACGGAAAATCCGGCAAAGGCCCAATAGCGAATCATGGTGATGAACACCGGGGGATAGGACTGGCCCAGATGCTTGGAGATGCCGTCCTGCATCGAGAAGATGAAGATGGCAAGCAAGGCAAAGACATAGCCGAGACGCCGCTTGCGGACGGAGATTTTCGAGGGAGCGTTCAGGGTCTGGTCTTCCGCATGATGAAACTGCGCTCCTTAGCGCGGCGCGAGGCGTGCAGTGAATCCCGATTGCCGTATGGAAGCCATGCAAAACCGTGGCAGAGCTGCCTGATCCTATTGAGGAACTCCGCACAGCCGGGGCGATACGCCGCCGTCGACAATTGAAGACTTTGCTCAGGGCGCCGCGACGGGATCAGGAATGCCGAGGGATTTTCGAATTGGAGTGGGTACCGAGCGTTCGACAGAGACCGGATGGCTTCGGAGTCGAGCCGGTGGAAGACTGTTTCCGGTTGGTGCGTCAGGAAGCAGGGACACTCGCCATACCTGGTCGTGGACGGGCTTTATCGGGAAGGGGAATCGTCGCTTCCGGCAATGAGGTCAACGTTCAACCGAGCCACACTCGATGATCGTTGAAAAATCGCGATCCGTTAGAGTGCTTCAGGACTGGCCGCATGACCACTGCATTTCCAGCGGCTAGTTCTTCTTATTGGGCAAGCCCTCGCGGGCCGTCGAGGCCAACTCCTCCAGTTCCGCTTCGGACATGGTCTCGTACATTTGCTTTGAGGCGCCTTGCAATTCAGACACGTCGATCTCGCGGCGCTTCGCTGCGAGTGCGGCCCCGGCTGCTCTTTGTTGCGCTTTGGATGTTGCGGGCATGGTCGGACTCCAACTTTGCTCCATCGAAGACACTTTCGATTCTTCGTGGAAAATGCAAGAAGGACGGCAATTGTTCCGTCGCTCTTCTGCCTTGGTGAAATGTGCCCACATTCGCTTACCTGGGATTGAGAGCATGGCGGTGTGCATGCCATGCACCATCACATTGTGCCCGCATCGCGGAACAGCGCCAAATGCCTGCTGGCGATCGGCGCAGCTTCGTTCTCAATTATTTTCACAACGCATCTTCTAAATCGGCGGTCCCATGACCGGCCGCAGTTCAAGCAAACGGGCACGCCAAATTCGGGCAGACGCCATGAGGTGTCGATCAGGGCCTCCAGTTGAGCAGCGACGTGCTCTTAGGCCCGCCAGCCATCAGTTCGGGAGTGGCTTGCACCATGGCGCCACAGTCCTGGACTGCCCTCTGCACGACCACATAACGACAGGCGGCGGGGAGACGGCATCCGCGCCGCCATTCCATGGATCGGTATTGAACCGTCTAGCGGTTCCACATCATGCCGGGTCCCATGCCGCGCCCCATTCCCATCCCCATCATGGGCAGGACGGTCTCGTCGGCCGCCGTCCTCCGGGTGTCGTCCAGCTGGGCATAGAGCTTGTCCACGGCACTGCGGACACTCTTGATGTCCTCGACGCGTGCCTCCATCACGGTTTCCTGGTATTACAGGCGCTCCGGTAGCAGCTTCTTGACGAACGAGCCGTCCTGCACCTCCTTTATCACCGACAGCATCATGTCGTTGTGCGTCTCGCTGGCCTGACGCAGCACTGTGGCGAAGTCATCGGCCCATGCCCCAATAGGGCCACCAGCCGCCATCGTCACTGCCGGCCAGAACCGGTCTGTTGGGAATTACAGCGAGCATGCCAACTGTTGCGCGCAAAATTGTGCGCAGGTTCTTCATTCATTGCCGCCGCTATGAAGATTGCCGCGATGTATCGGCATCTTGTCCGGATTCCGCTGGAAACAAGCGCCGCGCTACTGCCTGAAGCGTTGCGCCCTGAATGATGACCGTAAAGATGACGATGGCGTATGTGGCGGCCAGAATGATTTGCTTTGCATCGCCGCCGGGCAAAGAAAGGACCAAGGCGATCGAAATGCCGCCACGCACGCCCGCCCATGTCTGAAACAGTGCGCGAGGTCCCGATTGGCGAAGTCCTGTGCGGTACACAAGATGCGGCGTCGCCACTGCGATGAAGCGGCTGGCCAGGGCCAATGGAATGCCTGCAAGTGCCAAGAACAAGAGATCGGGATTGACGTTCAATACAAGTACTTCGAGCCCGATCAAGAGGAACAGGACAGAATTCAAGATCTCGTCAATGAGTGTCCAAAGCGACCAGACATAGGTCTGCGTCTTCTCGCTCATGGCATACTTGGGGCCGCGGTGGCCGATCAGAAGTCCGGCTGACACCATCGCGAGCGGCCCGCTCAGGCCAACTTCCTTGGCCACTGCGTAAGTACCGGTGACGAGCGCCAATGTGATCAGCACCTCCACGGAAAAGTCGTCGATCGCCCGAATTGCGAGATAGGCGATGTAGCCAGTACACACACCCAGGACAAGTCCGCCGCCTGCTTCGATCACCAGATGCAAGACTGCAGTGTTGACATCGAATTCGGCAGCACTGCCTCCCGCAGCCAATCCGACCAAAAAGGTGAACAGAACGATCCCCATTCCATCGTTGAACAGGGACTCACCTTGAATCTCCACGCGCAGTGGTGCGGGAATCCTGGCTGTTTTCAATGTGCTCAACACCGCGACGGGATCCGTTGGACTGATCAGGGCACCAAACACAAGTGCCCAAAGAAAGCTGATCGACACGCCCGCCAGCCCGGCGAGCCACCAGAATCCTGCCCCCATGATCACCGTTGACAAGGCCGTTCCAGCGAATGCGAGAAATGCAACCGGCAAGGCCCGGTTGCGCAAGGAGTTGAGATCCACCGTCAGCGCGCCGGCGAACAGCAGAAAGGCGAGCATGCCGTCCATCAGGATGTCAGCGAAGTCGATATGAAGAATGGCGTTCTCGATGTCCTCGAAGATCCGCTCGTTCGGAAGGAGGATCTCAACCAAAAGCAGAAGAAGTGAAGCAATCAGACCCATGAAGGTGATGCCGATGGTATGCGGCAAACGCACGAAGCGATAATTCAGCCAGCCGAAGGCAGCAGACAGAGTGAGAAGCAGAGCTGTTAGATCGAAAACTGATGTCACCGTGCCTCACATATGCATCGAGTGAAGTGCCAAGACTCTGGGTAAGGCCGATAGCGGCAGCAATGGCGGTGTATTTCCGCTCATAACATTCCATGATTGAACAACAATGTATACTGCAACTTTGCTGTTGCCAATTGTGTGCGAAATGTCGTGAGGTCGCGGGAGTGCGGATTAAATGCATGGCGGAGAACGAACCATGCGGAGTGAGATGAGGGGGCGAATTAGCTGACCCGCACTTCCGCGAATCTGTTCTTCCTCAATGTCCGTCTCCACTCCGGAGAACAGACCAACGTCGATCCGGGGACGTTCAAGGGGAGCAGGTCAAAGGATACAAAGTCGAAAGTTCATGGACCGGCGTTGACATCGGACGAATCTGGACCACGGTGCGGGGTCGACTTCGTATCCGAGGACTACCGGCCGTTGAATGGCACTTCATCGCTCTTTGACCGGATCGAAGCGAAATCCGGTACCGGCTCTACACCGCCAAAATGACGGAGATGTCATTGTCAATGATCAACTGCGCTTGGCCATTCTGGTAGATCGTGTAGTTATTGGCGCCGATCACCGTCGAGCCGACGTTGCTCCAGCCGGTATCAAGAGTCGTGACGCCGTCTCCAGCATCGCCATGGACAGTCAGATGGGTGATGCCGCCCGACGTGTCGTCCGAAATGTCGAACAGGTCCAGCGCATTGAGCTTCAGGCTGTTGTCACCCGTACCGGTCAGATCGATGGCCTCGATGCTGTCGACGGTCGCTGGTTTGATGACGGAGAAGTCGAAGGTATCGCCCGCACCGTCGAGCTTGAGCGTGTCATAGCCCGACCCGCCGTCGATCCGCAGCGCATTGCTGCCGGTCACCCGAATGGTATCGTTGCCCGCACCGCCCTGGAAGGCATCGGCCCCGCCGTTGCCGGTCAGCGTATCGTCACCCTGACCGCCCACGAAGACCTCGGCAGCGCTGGTGCCGGTCAGCGTGTCGGCGGAGTCTGTCCCGGCAAATGTCACGCCGCCGAGGAAATCGCCGCCAAAGACAACCGTGCCGGTTTGCTCGCTCCCGATGACCAGGTCATCGAAACCATCACCGTTGATGTCGCCCGCCGATGAAACGGTAAGGCCCGTATAATCGTGGTCCACTCCGTAAATTCGGAACCCCTGATCCGGTGTCATGACTGAGACGTCAATATTGGTGAAACCCGAAGCCTTGCCGAACACCACGATGGCTTCACCTTGAGCATAGACGGTGTTGTTCGGTCCGCGGGCTAATGGCGCTCCAATGATGAGGTCATCGAAGCCGTCGCCGTTGACATCGCCGGCCGACGAGACCAGCCGACCGAGTGCGAGAGCGGCGGAATCAAGACTGTCGGCACAGAAGATGCGGAACCCTTTTCCGGACGACACGAAGTCCGTTGCCGACACATCGATATTGCTCAATTTCGCGGCGCTGCCGAAGACCACAATGGCCTCGCCGGCCGCCGATCTTGTGTTGTCCGGGCCATCCGCGTAATTCGCAGAGACGATGAGATCATCGAAACCATCGCCATTGATGTCGCCGGCCGAGGACACGGCCCAGCCTGCACCATCCTTAATGTCGGCTCCATAGATGCGGAACCCGAAGTTGGTAAAATTGAGCAATTGCGGCGTCAAACCATCCACTGGATTGCTCCTGCCGTAGATCACCATGATCTCGCCGGCATCTTCTCTGCCGTCGGAGGGCCCATCCCCAGAAGGCGCCCCCACGATGACGTCGTCCAAGCCGTCGCCGTTGATGTCACCGGCCGAGGACACCGACCAGCCGGCAAAGTCACCTGTGGTGCCCCCCGCGATGCGCACCCCAGTGCCGGAAGATACAAAATCGGATGCTGCAGTGTCGATGTTTGTGAAGCCGGACGCCTTGCCGAACACAATGATCGCCTGGCCGTTGGCCAACCCCGAAAACGGCGACAAAGCATCTGCCAGTGGAGCCCCGATGATGACGTCGTCAAAGCCGTCGCCATTGACATCGCCAGCCGAGGACACCGACCAACCAGCGGAGTCATCGGTATCTGCACCGACAATGCGGAAGCCTTGATCCACGGTCAGCGTCGCGAGGTCGATATTGGCAAAGCCCGTGGCCTTGCCAAACAACACAACCGCTTCACCGGCATTATTCCTGCCGTTGAAGAGCCCGTCACCATTGGGGACCCCAATGATGATGTCGTCGAAGCCGTCGCCGTTGACGTCGCCGGCCGAGGAGACCGCACTGCCCAGCCCGTCAAAGGAATCTGCACCGAAGATGCGAAAACCCTTGCCGGAAGACACGAAGTCTGCGCTGCTCGGGCTGACGTCGGCCAGCCCCGACGCGCGACCGAACACGACGAACGCTTCGCCGGAGAACGTTCCGAATGCACTGGCAGTGCCATCTCCGAAGATCAAATCTTCGAAGCCATCGCCATTGATATCACCTGCGGAGGCGACCGCACCGGAGACGTGGTTCGTCACTTCAAATCCGTGTGACAGGGGCATCGTGGCGATGTTGAAGTCGAGCCCTACCTGCACGCCGCGGCTGTTCGACGCGCCACTGGTGTTCCCTGCAGCATCTGTTGCCGTCGCGGTGAACGTGTGGTCGAAGGCGTCAAGGTCTGCCGTGGTGAAGGTCCATGTGCCGTCGCTGCCCGCAGTCGCGGTGCCGAGCGCGGTTGCACCGTCCATGACGGTGACCGTGCTCCCGGCTTCCGCCGTGCCGGTAATGTCGAGCGTCGTGTCCAGCGTGATGCCGTCGCCCGCGCCACCCGTGTCGTCCGCATAGCCGGTGATCACCGGCATTGCCGGCGCGATTGTGTCGATGGTGACGTCGAGTTCATTCGATACCGCGGGATTGCCCGCCGTGTCGGTTACCATCGCGCGGAACAGGTAGAAACCGTCGGCGAGGGCCGACTGGCTCACAGTGGTCGCCGACCAATGGCTGCCGTTGTCGAGTGAAATCTCATAGGAGACGGTTCCCGTGCTGTTGCCGGCAAGGCTCAGATCGAACGTATTGTCCGAGGTGACACGGTCATTTGCCGAACTGCCGGTGTCGGTGAAATTGGCAAGGCCCAAGGTTCCCGGCGCCGGCAGCGTGGTGTCGATGGTCACGGTCACGGTGGCACCATCGGCACTCGTGACTTGAACCTCATTCGTGGCCGTGGCGTAGACGGCGTGATTGCCCTCGGTGAGTGCTGTCCCAGTGTGGTCGAAACTCCAGACGCCGGCGCCGTTGGATGTCGTCGTGCCAACCGAGACCGAGTCGATGAACACCTCGATTGTCATATTGGCATCGGCCGTGCCACTGATCACCAGGGTCTGGTCGCTGGTGTTGAAATCGGAAACACTCGACCCGGTGTCGCTGCCGATGGCCGTGACGGACGGAGCGTTCGGGGCCACGCGCAGGTCGAAGGTCTTGTCGGCGAATTGGAGAAACTCGATGTCGGTCCAGACACTGTCGGAACGTACGCCACCATGGTTGATTTCGAGGCTGCCGTCGCCGAGCCTCGTCAGCGTGTAGCCTGCGAAGGCCTGGCCGAAGACGGCGGTATCCACCCCGTCGCCGCCGAAAAGGATATCCGCTCCACCGCCCCCGATGAGCGTGTCATCGCCGCCTCCACCCTTGAGCACATCCGCGCCGCTTCCTCCCCGGAGGAGGTCATTGCCGTCGCCGCTGCGCAAGTCATCCCGCCCGCCACGTCCGGCAATGGTGACGTCATGTCCGGCTCCAGCCGCCGTGGCATCGATGGTGTCAGTCCCGTCCGATCCCCGAATAAACAGTGATCCCATAGTTGAGTTGGCGGCCACGACAGCATCACCGAGCGTGAGGGAAATGCCGCCTGTATTGAGCGATATTCGCTCGATGCCCGAGACACCCGACAGCATCGCCGCCGTCACCGTACCCACGGTGGTGAGGATCAATTCATCGAAGACGCTCCCGTCTCCACCGACAAGTACATCACCGGGCTGGAGGTCCAGTGGATGAAACCGGAAGCGATCCTTGACGCCGTTGGAGCCGATGAAATTGTCGTCGCTTGAGGTGCCGATGAAGACTGCCATCGCGGACTCCTGTTCCCAACACTCACCCGACATTCACCGGACGCCCGGACTGTCGAGACTGATACTTGCGCGTTTCCATGTCCCTTGCAAGGTGTGGCCATTGGCAAAGCGCGTTGCAGAACTGCTGAGGCCTTTACGGGTGCCCAATACCGGCTGGGAACCTGACTTCCACCTTCACTGCGCCATGGCTCTCCCCGCCTCAAAATCGGAAGACACGACAACCGGGCCGTTCAGGTGCCTAACGGATCAGGCGCGCGCAAGCGGCCGCAAAGGGAGATCCCCGGAGATACCATCGGCTGTCAATATTAGGCATGCTGACTGTCTCGTTGCCCACCCCGGCGACGATCATTGGTATCGCTTGCAATTCGCTGTGCTATGAATTTGGCCGCGATGAGCACGGAACCGCATCGTAGGATCGTGGTGAAGCGGTGTGCGGAGCGCCGTGAGGCCGACCTTTACGCTCTCGTCCTGAGCGCCAGGGGCATTTCATCGGTGATCTTCCACGAAGCCGGGGACTATTGCCTGGCCGTCGCCTCCGAAGATGCGGAACGGGCGACGGACGAGATCACAGCGTACAATTGCGAAAACGACGACCAATCGCCCCCAAGCAAACGCTTTAGGTCCACGCCGCCCAACATCGAGTTTCTGTTGTCTTACTGGGCCATCCTGTTGTTCTTCTTTGCGGCTGCGCGCAACAATGCCTTGTCGATTGACTGGCTAGGGATCGGCTCGGCTCAGGCGGGGTTGATCCGGGCAGGCGAATGGTGGCGTCTCATTACCGCACTGTTTCTGCACGAAAGCGGACTTCATCTTCTCAGCAATCTCGCATTCGGAACCCTTTTCCTGCTGCTCCTGTCACAGGTCCTTGGCCCCGGAATGGCCGCCCTCGCCGTGATCGCAGGCGGAGCGGCCGGCAATGCATTGGACATCCTTGTGAGACCAGCGTCTCACACCGTCATTGGGGCATCGACGGCGATATTCGCAGGCGTAGGTCTGCTTTCGGCGCTTCGGTACAACTGGCGGCCCGGCCGGCGCCTGTTCCCCACGATGCGCGAGATTGCTCCAATCGGCGGCGGCATCATGCTGCTGGCATTTCTCGGGTTTGGCGGTGAGCAAACTGACGTCCTGGCCCATGTATTCGGGTTTGGTTCGGGTCTCATCATCGGTTTCGTGCTGGCGGCGCTTGACCGGTTGTGGAGTGCGAACTCACACGCACAGGCTTGGTGTGCCTGGACGGCAGGAGGAATTGCGGCGGTCGCCTGGCTTTGTGCGATCCTGGTTCGCCAATAGGCAACCACCGTGGGACGGCATAAGCAGAAGATGCCTGAATGATCAGAGCTGATGGAAGGACAAGCAATGCATTGCTTGAGCTCTAAGCCTCCACTTTCCACCAAAGCCGGCTTGTCGATCCTGCTCTGACGGGCCGCATGTCCGGCTTCAGCGCTCGTGAGACAAACTGGCTGACTCGAGGGAGAGAGGATTTCTGGCTCATCGTAGCTGCAAGGAGAAGCGCAGATGAGACAGAAACAATCGAAGCACAGGTACCGTGTCCGGGAAAAACAAGTGAAACAGGCGCATGAGAAAACGGCGTCATTGGAAGTCCAAACACATATGGAAAGGAACTCGACAATGACTGCAAAGACCATCGCCGCCATCGCCCTCGCAGCGAGCACCATGCTCATCGCTGCGACGGCCGATGCCGGAACCAGCAAGAGCAACCACGGCCACAAGTACAACGGCCACAACTACGGTCACATGTACGACGGTCGCGGCTATGGCTACGGCCACGGCTACTTCGACGTCCACTTCTGGGACAACGGCTCCCACCGCACCTGCGGCTACTACAAGCAGAAGGCCCGCTACACCGGCTCATCCTACTGGTGGAAGAAGTACAAGCGCTGCGTCGTGCGCTACTACTGATCACCTCAACGATGCACTGTTGGGCCCGCGGCAGACATGCCGCGGGCTCTTTCGTGTTGAGAGGTGGATGTCTTTAGACCATCACCTGAGTCGATGACCGGACCCATTCTTCAAGTAGACACTCAGGATCAATCCGGCTTTCGAAACCCTGGCCTTGGCTCGCAACCTTGCTAGATTTGGTCTGTGCAACAAAAATGGGAGAGATCAGTTGCGGTCTGATCTCTCCCTTGGTCGGTCTGGGCTGCATTGGCGGCCGACCGCCTTCGCCCGAACGAATTCGTCAGGCGCGGGACCCCATTGTTTCAACCGGCGTCACAGATCCGGAGCGCATGACGTGCAGGCCAGCCAGCACCAGAAGGTTCAGGAGCCCAAAGGCCGCAGCGACCTGGAATGATGGACCGAATGACCCCATGAGGTCGTACAATGCACCGCCGACATAGCCGCCAACACCCATGCCCAGCCAGGCGACAAACATGACAAGGCCGATCGCGCCACCGAACTGGGCCGCCGGTGCCTCGCTCCGTACACAGAGAATGAGACATGTCATGTTGCCAGCGAAGCCGAAGCCGAAGACCGCAGACAGCACGAGGATCGAGGCCTCAGACTGCAAGGCCGGAAAGGCCAGGACGCACACCGACTGCAGGAACGACGCGCAAGCATAGCTCGGAAGCGCCCCCAGCCGGTCTGCGAGCAATCCGAAACAGATACGCCCGACGGCACCGAAGGTCATCGCGACGAGCAGGCTTGTCGCCCCCAAGCCACTGCCGCCGCTGCAAACCGCGTTGACGTATCCGGCGAGATGGACGAGCGGAACGCCCATGCATGCGCAGCACAGAAATGCGGCAATGGCCAAGACAGCAACCCGCGGCGCGGAAAACACACTGAAGCGGCGCACACCTTTCGATGACAGGGCCACCGCAGATGCCGTCAGACGCCGCCTGACGGTGACCGCGACCAGATACTGGATGAGCAGCAAGGCTGCGGCGAAGACGTCAAACGTGTTGCGCCAACCGAGGACATCAAAGAGCCGGTCGGCGAAGAATGGCATGAGACCTTGACCGACAGCGCCACCTGCCGTCACGATTCCCATGACCAGGCCGCGGCGGTTTTCGAACCAGTCTCCGGCGGCCGACACGAGTGCCGGATAGAGACAGCCAAAGCCCGCAAAACCGAGCAAGGCATTGGCCGTGTAGAACTGCCAGAGGGCGTTCGACCGCGCCATCACGATCATCGGAACCACCATGAAGGTGGCACCGGTCCACAGCAGGTACCGGATGTCGATGCGATCCGCGAGACGTCCCCAGAACAGTCCGCCGAGGGCCATCCCGAAAGCAGCCAGCGTATAGCAGAAACTGAGCTCCGACTTGCTCCAGCCAAACTCCAGACCAACAGGAACGATAATCATCGAAGGCAGGATCAGGCTGCCAAAACCGGTGGCCATTCCGAGTGTTGCCCCGGCAATCACCAGCAGGCGCCGCCACATGGGATGACCCTGCGCGTCGGTGCTGGCGAAATGAATGAAAGATGAGTTGATGGTCATTTCCGTGCTCCATGAAAGCGCACGGGCCCCCTTGAGCCCGGCCTGCCTCTCTTGGGGCGAACCTGGGCTCATCACGTATCGGCGGCATGTCTCGAATGGAACTTTCGTGTTTCGATTATTCGCGCCTGGTGGCTGGCAAGGACTGGTCCCTGTTACGTTTGCAACAATTGCAACCGGATCTGATCTCCAGTGCCGGACGAGGAAACTGTACCTAATGCGCGGCGCCGCACCCCGCAGGAGTGGGCGAGGTTCATCTCAAA
>Ga0116151_10003108_pt1 | contig 15003 bp, 17 predicted proteins | sample AD_UKC117_MetaG_FD_89893 | JGI IMG/M metagenome (GOLD analysis project Ga0116151, IMG submission 89893) | Active sludge microbial communities of municipal wastewater-treating anaerobic digesters from Hong Kong - AD_UKC117_MetaG | ecosystem: Engineered > Bioreactor > Anaerobic > Digestate...
ACATCAAATGAATCAGGACATATCAAAATGCTTGAGTATTTAAAAGCCGAAACAATTTTAAACCTTGGAATGCGCCTTGGTGAAGGAACCGGTGCTGCCGTAGCGTTTCCTGTTATTCAGGCGTCTGTAAATTTCCTAAACCAGATGTCAAGTTTTGACGATGCCGGAGTATCAAATAAAAGTTAGTTAGTTTTGAGTTTAAAAGTTAAGTAAGATGAAAAAACAATGGCAATTAATATTAACTGCAATTATGTTTTATACGCGGATACCTGTGCCTAAAAACATAAATCACTCAGATGAGCTTTTAAACAAAAGCACAAAATACTTTCCATTGATGGGATGGATAGTTGGAGGATTCGGAGCTCTTGTCTTTTACTTGTCATTGTTCATTTTACCTTTTACCATTTCAGTAGTTCTTAGCATGGTAGCCACAATTTTGTTAACCGGAGCTTTCCACGAAGATGGTTTTGCCGATACTTGCGATGCCTTCGGAGGGGGATGGGCCAAAGGCAAAATTCTTGAAATCATGAAAGATTCAAGAATCGGTACCTACGGAACAGTTGGGTTAATTCTGATTTTATTCGCAAAATTTCTTTGTTTATCGAGTATTTCTGTAAATGAAATACCATATGTTTTGTTTGCCAGTCATGCCCTAAGCCGTTTTTCAGCTGCGGGCATGATTTTTTTCTCTCGTTATGTTCGCGACGATGCACAAAGCAAATCGAAACCTGTAGGAAAAAACTTATCGATAAGCGATCTTACTATCGCATTTATTTTTGGAGTTACTCCTCTCCTGCTGCTTTCATACCTGACATCTTACTGGTATCTGACCTTAATTTTAACGGCAATTCCGGTAATATTCTTTTTAAAACGGTATTTTGAAAAATGGATTGGAGGTTTTACGGGCGATACACTGGGAGCTACCCAGCAGGTTTCTGAAATTGTAATTTATTTAACTTTTATTGCTTTAACACGCTTTGTATGAAACTTTGGTTAATAAGGCATACCAATGTTAATGTTGCTCCTGGCATTTGTTATGGGCAAAGCGATGTTGATGTGGCAGAAACATTTGAAAACGAAGCACAAGTAATTAAAAAGCAGATTGAAAATATTGCATTCGACAAGGTATATTCAAGCCCTTTAATCCGTTGTAAAAAGCTGGCAGAATATCTTTTTAAAACAAATATTATATACGATGCAAGGCTCAGGGAACTCCATTTTGGCGAATGGGAAATGCAAGCCTGGGATAAAATCCAACACCCCGAACTAAATAAATGGATGATTGATTTTGTTAATACTCCCTGTCCGGGAGGTGAATCATTTATTGATTTACATAACAGGGTAAAACATTTTTTAACCGATTTAAAAAAGAAAAATCACAGCCAGGTAGTTATCATTTCCCATGGAGGGACTATACGTAGCATTCTGTCGCACACTCAAAACATTCCATTAAAAGATTCATTTAAAATATCAGTAAAACATGGAGATGTAACAAAAATTGATTTATAACCCCAAATTTCTGATTAGTCAATTTTTCCAACAACAAACGTTATATAAGCTATTGATTTTATGATGACTAAAAGAAAGTCAAAATAATAATTATTTATCTTATTTCGTGTGACTCTCTGTTTTCTTTGTGAAGCTCTGTGCAATAGTGATTTGTAACTATACCACCAAGGAACACAAAGGAATGTGCCAAGTTTCACAAAGGCTTTTCGTGCATCATTAAATTCTGTTAAAACAGTTTTAAATACAACAGCATCATTTAAATTATTACGAACCAAGGATAAAAAAAGCGCAACAATAATTGTCACGCTTTTCTCTATATCGTTATTTTATATTATTTCAATCCACGTTTTTCAAGTAAAGCATCAATAGAAGGTTCTTTACCACGGAATTTCAGGTATTGTTCCATACCATCGCCCATTCCGTTTTCAGCTAAACAGTGTTTTCTGAATTTTGCAGCAAGCTCCTGGTTAAATAAATCACCGGTTTCTTTAAAAGCATTAAATGCATCAGAATCTAACACCTCAGCCCATAAATAAACATAATAACCAGCCGAATAACCTCCGCTAAAAATATGCGAAAAATAAGTACTTCTGTATCTTGGAATAATCTCGTTGATAAGCCCTATTTCTTTCATCGCATTTTTCTCGAAAGCATTTACATCAATGTTTTCAATATTTTTAATGGTATGCCAATCTAAATCCAATAACGATGCAGCAACATATTCAACAGTCGTAAAACCCTGGTTAAAATGCCCGCTGTTTTGCAGTTTTTGAATTAAAGCATCAGGAATAACCTCACCTGTTTGGTAATGTTTTGCATAAGCTTTAAGTACCTCAGGTTCGCCAGCCCAGTTTTCCATAATTTGCGATGGAAGCTCAACATAGTCGCGTGGCACATCTCTTGAAGTACGCCTGTAATGCCCATCAGCAAAGAAATTATGCAAAGCATGCCCAAATTCGTGGAAGAAAGTTGTTGTTTCGTCCCATGTGAGCAAGGCAGGGTTATCACCTACCGGACGTGTAAAATTGGTAACAATGTAAACCACAGGAGTAATTTTCTTACCATCTTCGTATGCACCACTGCGAATAGCACCGCACCATGCACCTCCTTTTTTACCCGGACGAGGGTAACTGTCGATATATAAAACAGCCAAGTGAGTACCATCAGCTTCTTTTACTTCATAAGCTTTAACTTCCTCATGATATACAGGAATATCCTTACGCTCTTCGAATTGTAATCCGTAAAGTTTATTCGATACATAAAAAATTCCTTCGCGCACATTATCTAATGATAAATAAGGTTTTAACTCCTCCTCATCCAGATCGTATTTTTGTTTACGTAATTTTTCTGCGTAATACCACCAATCCCAAGATTCTAACTTAAAATTACCACCTTCGGCATCAATCATTTTTTGCATTTCGTCACGATCTGCTTTAGCCACCTGTAAAGCAGGTTTCCACACCTGATGTAAAAAGCTATACACGTTCTCAGGTGTTTTTGCCATATTGTCGTCAATCACATATTCGGCAAAATTATCAAAACCTAACAATTTAGCCCTTTGGTCGCGCAATTGAACTAGTTCAGTGATAATAGCTTTATTATCATTATCGTTGTTATTATTTGCACGGCTATAATATGCCTTAAATAATTTTTCGCGAAGCTCTCTTTTATCAGAATAAGTTAAAAACGGAATCCAGCTTGGGTTGTGCAATGTAAACACCCATTTACCTTCCATACCATTTTGAGAGGCAGCATCTGCAGCAGCAGAAATTAATCCTTCGGGTAATCCGGCTAAATCGTCTTTATTCTCAATAACTAGTTTAAAATCATTCGTTTCAGCTAACAGGTTTTCGCCAAAATTTAAAGAAAGCATCGAAAGTTTTTCGTTAATTTTCTTTAATTCTTCTCGCTTATCCTCAGGCAATGCAGCACCACTTCGCTCAAAATCGCGATACATTATTTCAACAACACGCATTTGCTCAACATCCAGTTTAAGTTCGTTTCTTTTTTCGTATACCGCTTTAATACGGGCAAACAAATCCTGGTTTAAGTTTACTTCATTCCTGTATGCCGACATCATAGGGGTTAGTTCCCTTGCAATACGTTGCATAGTAGGATTTGTATTTGCTGAGCTAAGGCTGTAAAAAACACCTGCTTTACGAAGGGTTTCACCCACTTTATCGAAAGCTGCTATGGTATTTTCGAAACCCGGCTCTTCAGGATTAGAGATTATAGCATTAATCTCCTCTTTAGCTTGTTCTATTCCAGCAGTAAATGCCGGAATAAAATGTGTTGTATCAATAATATCAAAAGGAGGAACCTCAAATGGCGTTTTAAACTCGCTTAACAAAGGATTGCCTTCTTCCTTTGGTTTCTGATTTGTACAACTTATCATAACTAATCCGGTAAAAATGAATAATAATAAGTACTTTTTCATACGTTTTGATTTAGATTTATATTTGATTAATGGTTTTAAAGATAAAAAAATTGCGACCTAAAAAACTTATGGTATGACAAAAAAGTTAAATTAAAGGTTTAAAATTAAAACAAAAAGTATATTTTTGTTTCCGCTTTAAGCCCGGATGGCGGAATTGGTAGACGCGCTAGTTTCAGGGACTAGTGTCAGCAATGATGTGCAGGTTCGAGTCCTGTTCCGGGCACTTTCCTTTTTAAAAACAAATTAAACCATATATTTTTAGTTAAAGTTAATTATTCCTATTCTTTTCCTTATCCAGATTTTTTTTAATTTATCTCATAAAATGTTAATTATTTTTTTAGATAAGAGCTTACATAAAAACCTGAAAATAATTACCTTTGAGTAAACTAAAAAATACAACTATGGAACCCTGCTCAATAAATCTTAACCAAATGTCTGACAAAGGTAGCCGTTATAAAAGGCTACTATTAATATTGGCTTTGATATTTTTAGTGACTTCTGCCCTTACATTTTGGTTGCTTTCTATAAATAACAATCCCAACGAATGGATATTCCTTGGTTTGGGTGTATACTTCCTTCTTTTTATATATTTTGGTTATGTAGGTTATAATGCCAAAATGTTTATTAATTGTGATGATTTTGCCCTTGAATATCAATTTGGTTTCTTCAGTAAAGTTCCGGATAAGATTATTTGGGAAACTTTAACCAAAGTTAAACTGGGCTTTACATATGTTGCGTTTTATAAAAAAACAGGCAAACGCAAATTGATTCAGGTTGGTTGGCTGCCCTATCAAAAGGTAAAAGAAATAAAAAATAAAGTACATGAAATTTGCAACGAAAAAGGTATTCAGGTAGAAGTAGTAGAATATCATTACGAAGAGGAATTTGAAAACGAAGAGGAAAAATAAACACCAACTATTTAAAAACTCATCATAAGCTCAAGTAAAATTGGGCTTTTTTATTTTTCTAATAAACGAAAATGCTGAAAATAAAGCAAAAAAAAACATCCCGGCGCCCCGGGATGCTAACACTCTAATTTATTAACCTTGCTATTATGATGAAGTGAAAATAGCCATATTTAATTTCATTACAAATATAAGACGTTTTTTAATACAAAAGGTTTAAAAAATGTTAAAATTTTTACTTTTTTTTGAAAATTATTGTAATATATTAATTTTCAACGTTTTAAATTTTAAGGATTAATATCCAATAACCCACAACACCCGTTGTTCTTCGATACATTTTTCAACAATATCTATCAAGCCCTTATTTAAAACGATTAATTTATCCAGATAAAACTTCCATTTATTCTGCCACTCAGGGTCTTCAACCGTTAATTCATCAACAAATTCCTGCCCCAAAAATATCTGATCAATGTGATCTTGAAATTTTTCGATACTGTCAATATTTTCCAGTTTCTCTAATTTACTTAACAGTTCGTTTCGCAACGGAACTATTTTACGAACATTATACTTTGTAGCACCGAAAAATTCGTAAAGTTTATTCGCATTTTCAAAACAATCAGTAAAAATATTAAAAACTTCACTTTCTACGTAGTTCGACTCTGAATCGCCTTTTATGTAGTTTTCATTATCTCCCGTTGTATTTAACTCAACGATATTTAAATATTCCGAACCAAATAATTCAATCCTCATAAGATTTTATGTATTTGTTTTATTTTGTCTAAAAATATTAAAACTATTAAAAACAACAAAATTTTATCGCTTTATTTGTTGTGTTAAAAATTAAGCATCTTCTTATATTAGCTAAAAATTTAAATTAAATTATGACAGGTACATTCATTAATGCCATAGCCATATTAGCCGGAAGTGTCATAGGCATCCTATTGCATTCGAGGCTGCCAGAGCGTTTTATTAAGATTATCTTTCAGTCTATCGGTTTATTCACACTTTTTATTGGTGTTTTTATGGCATTGAAAACCTCTAACATGTTTTTAATGGTTTTAAGTATAGTATCAGGTAGTATTTTGGGTGAATGGATCAATATAGAAAAACATATTACTAATTTTGGGAATAAGGTAAAATCGCGTTTTAAGTCAAAAAACGCAAGATTCTCTGAAGGTCTGGTAACATCGTTTCTTTTGTTTTGTATGGGCTCGGTTACTATTTTGGGAGCTATTGAAGAAGGGCTTGGAGGTAAACCCAACCTGCTTTTGGCAAAATCTGTTTTAGATGGCGTTTCATCTATTGCTTTATCGGCAGCTTTGGGATTTGGTGTGGCTTTTTCTATTATCCCTTTAATAATCTACCAAGGCGGGCTTACTTTATTAGCCACTTTTTTTGGTGATTATTTTTCAGATACATACATTAACGAACTTACCGCCATTGGAGGCTTAATGCTCATTGGCCTAGGAATTAATATTCTTGAAATAAAACAGCTTAAGATCCTGAATATGCTTCCTTCGCTGGTAATTATAATTATTTTAGTTTACTTTTTTGGATAAATGGAGTATTTTTCGAAAATAGAGAAATCATTAGCAAAATTATATCAAAGCTGGTGTAACAAATTACCCCAGGCTATAGTACCAATGCCTGTTTCAGGCTCGGGGCGCATGTATTACCGTATTTCAGAACCCGAAGTATCGGTAATTGGAGTTTATAACCATAATACAAGTGAAAATGAGGCTTTTTTTCACTTTACCGAACAATTTCAGAAAAACAGAATTAATGTGCCTCAAATACTGCAAATAAGTACAAACAAACATTTTTACCTGATTTCTGATTTAGGAAATACCACATTATTTGACCGTATAAAAAACGAAAATAATATCTTCAATGATGATCTCATCCTGTTTTACAAGAGAGTAATTCAGGAACTCATTAGAATGCAGGTAATTGCAGGAAAAAACTTTGATTACTCACACGCCTATCCTTTTAAAGAATTTAATAAAGATGCTATACTTTTTGACCTGAATTATTTTCGTGAAAAATTTCTGGATTCGTTAAACATCAAATACAATGATTTAAAATTACGGAGGGATTTTAACACCCTTGCTAATGAAGCTTTAAAGACAGATCCGGAATATTTTATGTTCCGCGATTTCCAGGCACGGAATATCATGATTTTTGAAAACGAACCCTATTTTATTGATTACCAGGGAGGCCGCAAAGGTCCTCTGCCTTACGACCTGGTATCTTTGTTATATCAGGCAAAAGCCCAAATACCCGAAAATACCAGGGAGTTATTAATGAATTATTATATAAATACAGCACAACTTTTTGTACCTCTCAATAAAAATGAATTTGAAAAAGATTATAATACTTTTGCACTTATTCGCGTTTTACAAACATTAGGGGCTTATGGCTTAAGAGGTATAATTGAACAGAAAAAACACTTTATCGAAAGCATTCCTTTTGCTGTTAATAATCTTTTGCTTATTAATCAAAAAGCAGAGATTATAAAGAAAATGCCTGAACTGGAAAATATAATTGAACGAATTTTTTTATTAGAATACAATTATAATGAGTAAAAAGTTAACTGTAACCATTCAAAGTTTTTCTTATAAAAGAGCAATTCCCGAAGATACAGATGGAAATGGGGGCGGCTTCGTTTTCGATTGCCGGGCTATTGAAAATCCCGGACGATATGAAGAGTTTAAGCACTATACCGGCAAAGACCCACAGATAATTGATTTCTTTGACGATGTGCCGGAAATGCACGAGTTTTTAAGGCATGCTTTTGCTTTAGTTGACTTATCGGTGGAAAATTACATGGAAAGGGGCTTTACTAATTTAATGGTTAATTTTGGATGTACCGGGGGGCAGCACCGTTCTGTTTATTCGGCTGAAAAACTTTCAGAGCACTTAAGCGAAAAATACGATGTTATTGTAATACTTAAACATACCGAACTGAACACATAATAATATACGCTTGTATAACCCTCATCCTTAAAGGAATTACATGTAAAGGGACAAAAACAAAAGAACAAGTAAAGAAACATAACATTCAAATATTCAATAGTTTAATTAAAAACTATACACATGAAGGCTATGATTTTTGCTGCCGGCAAAGGCACACGTTTAAAACCATTAACCGAGAGCTTACCCAAAGCCCTTGTAAAGGTAAATGGAATAACTTTGCTTGAACATACCATTACAAAGCTTAAAATTGCCGGAATTACAGATATTATAGTAAATGTTCATCATTTTGCCAACCAGGTTATTCAGTTTCTTCAACAAAAAGATTTTTTTGGAATAAATATCCATATTTCGGATGAAAGCAACGAATTGTTAGATACCGGCGGAGGATTAAAAAAAGCTTCGTGGTTTTTTAACGATTCAGAGCCTATTCTCTTGCACAATGTTGACATTATGAGCAATATTGACATAAATGCTATGCTGGTGTATCACAAAGAAACAGGAGCTATAGCAACACTTGCCGTAAGAAAAAGAGAATCGGGAAGATATTTACTTTTTAATGGCGATATGTTGCTTTCCGGATGGAAAAATAATAAAACCGGAGAAACTATTATAGCCCGTAATGAAGAAAAAACAGAGCCATTTGCTTTTAGTGGGGTACATATCGTAAATCCTGAATTATTTCAATACCTTAAACCTGATAAACCTTTTTCTATAATTGATACTTACCTCGAAATTGCTAAAAATAAACCCATAAAAGCATATCTCCACCCTAACGATTATTGGTTTGATATTGGAAAAACGGAAAGTTTAAAAAACGCTCAGCATTATCTGGCTCAAAATAACAAATAATAATCACAGTGCCTATTACTGATTGAACAATCTATATTTTTTTTCGTTCGTAGTTTAATTTTAAAAATGTAATTTTGTTTAGCTTTTAATAAAATACAGTAAATAAGGTATGATAAAAATATTGCCCCTATTATTAGGATTATTATTCGTAGCCGGATTTATGGTGGTAGTTTTTTATCCCTTGTTAAAAAAAAGACTGGGCTTATTTTTGGCCATATTCCCTTTAATGATTTTCGTGTTGCTTTTCCTTTCAATAAAAGATGTAAACTCTGATTATTTATTGGTATTACATGGAAAAACAGAATTCCTTAAAAACATCTTCCTCGACTTCCGTGTGGATGGGCTGAGTATCATTTTTGGCTTATTAATTAGTGGTATAGGTTTTTTGGTGCTTTTATATGCTTCGTGGTACATGAAAAACTACGAAAGGCAAGGGCATTTTTTCATGTACCTTATGTTGTTTATGGCTGCCATGACAGCTCTCGTTTTTTCAGATAACCTGATCATGCTTTTTGTATTTTGGGAGCTTACCAGCGTTACATCTTTTCTGCTTATCGGATTCGATTATCATTTGGAAAAATCGAGACAGGCTGCATTACAATCGCTTTTAATCACAGGTTTTGGAGGCTTGTGTTTACTATTTGCTTCTATTTTAATTGGGCAAATAGCCGGCACTTATCAAATTAGCGAAATAATATCTCAAAATACCGATTTTGTAAATCATCCACAATATAAACTTATATTTTTAATGATTTTAGTTGCCGTTTTAACTAAATCGGCACAGTTTCCGTTCCATTTTTGGTTACCCGGAGCTATGCAGGCGCCAACCCCGGTAAGCGCGTACCTGCATTCAGCAACTATGGTTAACGCCGGCATATACCTTTTGTTAAGGCTAAAACCTATGCTTGGAGAAACAGAATTGTGGAAATACACGCTTATTTTATCGGGTGTTATAACCATGTTTTTAGGTGCCTTCTTTTCTATGGGGCAAAAAGACCTAAAGCGTATTCTGGCATTTACAACCATAAGTGCATTAGGCACCATGGTATTACTTATTGGAATAGGAACTCCGCTATCCATTGAAGCTACCATGGTATTTTTTATCGTTCATGGATTATATAAAGGTGGTTTATTTATGGTTGCCGGAATAATTGATAAAAGTACCGGCACACGTGACATTTATGTTTTATCCAAACTGTTCAGGCCATTGCCACTTACCAGCATTTTTGCCATTCTGTCGCTGATTTCTATGGCGGGCTTACCTCCTATGCTGGGTTTTGTAGGCAAAGAACTGGTATATGTTGCAAAAATTCAGCTACCAGGGCTCTCGTGGGTAATATTACCGTTGGGAGTAGGAGCCAATATCATGATGGTAGCTATTTCATTAACCATATTTTTTGAGATATTTTACCCTTTAAAAAATAAACCACAAATCGAAATTAAATACCCCGAAAAAAAATTACCCTGGTATTTTATTGCCGGTCCAATAGTACTTGCCGCAACAAGCCTTTTATTAGGAATAGCACCGGGAGGGCTGAACACACTGGTATCGAATGCTTTGTTTGTTACTAAAGATCAGCTTATTGATGTGCATTTGTTATTGTGGCATGGTTTTAACCAGGTAGTATTACTTAGTATCTTTGCCGTTGCACTGGGAGTTTTGGTATTTGTTTACAGAAAATACATAAACCGGTTTATCCACTACATTATTGAATGGCTCAATAAATACCATCTGCCAACCCTTTTTATGAAAGTTTTAAATACTTATCTGCATGTAGCCAATAAAAACACAAGCAGGTTGCAACATGGCTATCATCGTTTTTACCTGATGACATTTTTTTTGGTAACCATAATTATTGCAGCATTTCAGGTTAACTGGAATTTATCTGAGCTAAAACCTTTATCAGGATATACTCCTATTAATATCAATATGTTGTTGTTAATTTTAGTTGGAACTTTAGCAACCATTTTTGCTGTTTTCTCAAAATCACGATTATCGGCTATTATAGCAATGGGTGTTATTGGCTATGTAATAGGCTTAATTTATTTGTTATATGGTGCTATAGATTTGTCTATAACCCAGTTGTTAGTTGAAACAGTAGTTATGGTATTATTTGTAATGGTAATTTATTACCTGCCTAATTTTGCTTTACTTTCTACCCGTAAATCACGTATACGCGACATTATTATCTCGTTAATGGTTGGCTTTATGGTAACACTGGTTGTTTTACATGCAAATGCCATTAATATTTACGAACCCATTTCGGGATTTTTTGCCGAAAACAGCTATTTAAAAGCCCACGGACGAAATATTGTTAATGTTATACTGGTAGATTTCAGAGCCTTAGATACCCTGGGAGAAGTAACCGTATTAACACTTGCTGCCGTAGGTGTGTATAGCTTATTCAGATTTACTGTAAATAAAAAAATAAATAATGGACAATAACATACGAAATATAATCCTCGAAAAAGTTGTTCAGTTATTTTTAAAGATAATGCTTATTTATAGTGTTTATTTATTATTACGTGGGCATAATAATCCTGGTGGAGGTTTTATTGCAGGGATTATAGCATCAACAGGCTTTATATTTTATGCCATGATTTATGGTACCGAAAAAATAAAAAAATTAATGTTTTTCTCATCAAGGCAATGGATTGGATTTGGGTTGATGTTTGTTTTTATATCGGCCATAATACCATTATTTTTTACTAAAGAGATTTTAACCGGGGTTTGGATTAACGTGGAGCATTCCATAACAGGAGCAATTCATTTAGGTACTCCTTTGTTATTCGACACTGGCGTTTATTTTAGTGTTACAGGTGTAATTTTAACTATTGCCATTAGCATTATGGAGGTTTTAAAATGGAACTAATACTAGCCATATTTATAGGATTATTATACGCAGCAGGGGTTTACCTTATTCTGCGCCGTAGCATTGTTAAAGTAATTTTAGGTGTACTGGTATTATCGAATGCCACCAACCTGATTATATTTTTAGCTGGTGGAATAAAACGTAGTGGCTCGGCATTTGTTGCAGAAGGAGCAGAAAAGGCTCAGCTTACAGCAATGAGCGACCCCCTGCCGCAAGCACTTATTCTTACAGCAATTGTTATTGGATTGGGCATTGCAGCCTACATACTGGCTTTAAAATACAAGTATTTTGAAGTTACCGAAACGCACGATCTCGACCAACTAAGTAAAACAGACCAGAAATGATTTTATTGCCATCAACCATATTAATCCCTTTTCTGTTTATAATACTGGCTTTACTAATAAAAAGCAGCCATAAAAAAAGCATTATTGCCATACTTTTTGCTACTATAAATCTTTTGCTTACCAGTTATATTTTAATACAGGTAAATAAATCGGGAATGCTAAAAGCTCAGATGGGCACTTGGCAGGCTCCGTTCGGCATTACGCTTGTGGCTGACAGGTTTAGTGCTTTTATGTTATTTATTTCGGCCATTATTTATTTAGCAGTAACAATATATTCTGTCCAATCCGTTGATAAGCAAAGGTTAAAAAATAATTATTTTCTGTTTGCATTTGGAATACTGATGGGAGTAAACGGTAGTTTTTTGGCAGGAGATATTTTTAACCTTTATGTATGGTTTGAGGTAATGCTGATGGCATCATTCATCCTGATAAGTTTCGGAGGTGAAAGGGCTCAGCTCGAGGGAGCTATAAAATACCTGATATTAAATCTTATTTCATCCTTTTTCTTTGTTGCCGGTATAGGTATTTTATATGGAAAGATGGGAAGTTTAAATATGGCTGACCTGGCACAGAAATTTGCACAAACAGGGGCTTTTCCGAGTTTATTTGAACCATCGCTGGTTTTGTTTGTGGTAGGATTTGCTATTAAAGGTGCTTTATTCCCATTTTTCTTCTGGCTTCCGGCATCGTATCATACACCACCACCAGCAGTTACAGCCCTTTTTGCCGGATTATTAACTAAAGTGGGAATATACTCATTAATACGTATTTACACTTTATTCCTTTACCATTACGACTATTTCTGGAATCCAATCATCATGTGGTTGGGTATCTTATCCATGGTAATTGGCGTTATTACAGCCACATCGCAATACGATTTTCGTAAGATATTATCGTTTCATATTATAAGCCAGGTAGGCTATGTAGTTATTGGACTGGCATTTTTTACCATTTCAGGATTAGCGGCTGCCATATTCTTTTTGGGGCATAACATGATATCAAAAACAAATACCTTTTTAGTGGCAGGTTGGGTACATAAGGAAAAAAACACACTTAACCTGAAAGTTTTGGGTGAAATGTTTACTAAAAATACCTTGTGGGGCGTGTTGTTTTTTATATCGGCATTTAGCTTAGCAGGCTTGCCTCCATTAAGCGGGTTTGCAGCAAAATATCTAATAATTAAAGCCGGTATTGAAGCTGATAAAACAGGCATTGCTTTAGTGGCTCTTTTTGTTGGATTGTTTACTTTATTTTCGATGATAAAAATCTGGTTAGAAGTTTTTTGGAAAAATGCCCCAAAAGATGAGAACGAAGAAACTCCGGAAAAACCAAAATCATATCCATTCATGTTAACCGGCTCGATTATGTTGGCAGTTTCAATTATTGTAATGGGTATTTTTGCAGGCCCTATCTATACTTTTTGCGAGGAAGCAGCAAGAAACCTCTTAAATGTTCAGGAATACATTAAATTTGTGTTAGGATGAAAATATTGAATACCATAGGGAAAAGTTTTACCCGAATAGTTTACCTCGGGATATTGTTTATCTACTTTTGCTATAAGGTAATTATTTCGGGTTGGTTGTTAGGTTGGCAAATAATAAAAGGTTACCGTGGTGAAAATGAAGAAATCATTGAATATCAAATAAACTACAAAAACCCATGGCATATTATTCTGATTTTTAATCTTATAAGCATGACACCAGGTTCTCTGAGTACCGACATTTCGGATGAAAGCGATATTATTTTGGTGCATCTGTTAAATAAAAATGATAAAGAGGATTTTATTAAAACCACAAGGCAAATTGAAAAATTAACACAAAAGGTTTTTTCTTAAAATCAATAAAAAATAAAATATGGAGATTTTCGAGTCAGGAGCAGTATTTTTAGAAAAGGCATCGCTAACAGCGCTATGGATAATGACTTTAAGCATGTTATTTCCATTATACCGTTTATTTAAAGGCCCAAGCCTGCCCGACAGAATAGTTGCCCTCGACCAGATTGCATTTATCGTAATTGGGATTATTATTTGTGATATTTTTTATTCGCGCGATATTATGCTGCTTGATGTGGTGTTAACGATTTCTTTTTTATTGGTATTTGGTTCGATGATTATAGTGCGGTATTTATATAAAAAACAAAGCGAAAATGACTGAGTATATTGCTGGGATATTACTTTTATTTAGTGCATTTATCATTTTAATTGCCTCCATCGGGATTGTAAGATTTAAAAGCCTGTATACCCGAATGCATGTGGTAACGAAAGTTTCCTCATTTGCCTTTTTACTGTTATTGATAGCCATAAATATTATTTATTTTAGCTTTAAAGTACTTATAATAACCATTGTTGTCTTTCATATTCTTATTTTTCTTTCGCCCATATCGGCACATATTGTTGCGAAAGTATCGAATACATTGAACCAGGAAGAAAAAAAAGAATCTAAATAAAACCAATATAACCAAATAAAACCTGTAATTTTTTAGTTCATTTCTTTTTTTGATTCATTCATTTTCAATACCTTTACTTAAGATTATCATTAAGAACGATTTGAATGTTGGAAGCTCTGATTTTAATTCTTGCTGGTACAAATTATGAGTTTATAATTATTATAGCTTTATTATTGTACATTATATACCTGCAATTGCAGGTTGTTAAGAAAAATGCGCTTTTAAAAGAAATTTACGAAAAAATAGACCGCCCCAACAGCAAGCTGGAAAAAGAAGATATTGTGCGATATCTGGATAATATTAAGAAACCAGAATACTCCAAACTAATTTCCAAAGATAAATTCCTGGATGAAAAAGTTCAGAAGTTTATTTTCGAAAAAGAAGATGAAATTAAGGCATTTGTGCATTACACAGCCAGCGAAAATATAGCCATGAAAATTATCGTGGAAGGTTTTCGGTTTGTTAATTCGTTTTATAAAACAGCAGAATATATCTATCACGACGAGCTTTATTTATTGCAAAGGCACCACGAACATAAACAGTTTGGCGATTTTGTAGTTGTAATTGGAATTGCAAAAAAAACATACGATCATTACACCGATGAATTACGAAAAATAAAAGCAAAAAATATAGCTTCAGAACAAATACTTACAGAGCATACGGTA
>Ga0116151_10003112_pt1 | contig 14992 bp, 8 predicted proteins | sample AD_UKC117_MetaG_FD_89893 | JGI IMG/M metagenome (GOLD analysis project Ga0116151, IMG submission 89893) | Active sludge microbial communities of municipal wastewater-treating anaerobic digesters from Hong Kong - AD_UKC117_MetaG | ecosystem: Engineered > Bioreactor > Anaerobic > Digestate...
ATGTAAATACGGTAAGAAGCATTCACTTGAGATCACGGATTCTTAAAAAAAAAGAACTGAATGCTTAGCCTTAGTGCCCTTAGTGTCTTAGTGGTAAAATGCTGCACGCCTTTAGCCTTTGGCCTTTCACCTCCCACGAAAACACATGATTATCCGATCGAGCTAATACCAGGCATGTCACCCCCTTCGAGCATGGTCAGCATAGCGCCTCCACCGGTAGAAACGTAACTGACTTCATCGTCAAGACCCATCTGATTAACCGCTGCTACCGAGTCACCGCCACCCACCAAACTGAATGCGCCTAGTTTGGTTGCTGCAGCTACCGCCTCCGCAATCTTCTTGGTGCCATTGGCGAAAGCAGGCATTTCAAAAACACCCATTGGGCCATTCCAGCAGATGGTTTTCGAAGCTTTGATGGCATCACTGAACGTGACCACTGCTTCCGGCCCGATATCCAATCCCAACCAACCGTCAGGTATCTGGTTGCTCATTACCAGCTGGGTTTTTGCGTCTGCCGCAAATGCATCCGCGGCAATGCTGTCGACCGGCAGCAACAAATTGACTCCTTTAGCCTTTGCTTTGGTAACCAGTTCGTTAGCAAGATCAAGTTTCTCTTCTTCACAGAGTGAAGAGCCAATCTTTCCGCCTTGCGCCTTCATGAAGGTGTAGGCCATACCGCCACCAATGATGATGTTATCGGCTTTATCCAGCAGGTTTTCAATTAATAAAATTTTGTCAGATACTTTTGCTCCCCCCAGGATCGCGGTAAAAGGACGTTCCGGTTGATTTAATACCTTTTGGGCACTCTCGACTTCCTTTTGCATCAGCAGTCCGAAGGATTTATGGGCGGCATCAAAGAACCCGGCCAATATCGCGTTTGAAGCATGCGCCCGGTGTGCAGTGCCAAAGGCATCGTTGATGAATACCTGACCCAGTTTGGCCCATTTCTCGGCGAGTTCTTGTTTACCTTTCTCTTCACCTGCTTCAAACCGGGTATTTTCCAATAAAAGGATAGAACCCGACGGGGCTTCAGCAACAGCTTTTTCCGCTTCGGGACCACTCACATAGGGAACAAAGAGGACCGGCTTCCTGATGAGCGCTGCCAGGTGCGGTGCTACCGGAGCCAATGAAAATTTAGCCACGTTAAGACTGCCGTCCTCGTTCAACGCTTTCAGAGGGCGTCCGAGATGCGAAAGAAGGATGATCTTACGTGCACCTTGATCCAGCAGGGTGTTGATGGTAGGAATGGCAGCCTTGATGCGGGTATCGTCGGAGACTTTACCCTCTTTAATGGGTACATTGAAGTCAACACGTACCAGGACATCTTTATCTTTTACATCGATTTTGATCATGATGGTCTTATTTTTTAGCAAGAAAAAACCCGTCATGCGGAACTGGCCGGCATGACGGGTAAGAAGTTTATCATTACAGACTGAAAGGATTAAACCTTAGCAGTCAAGTCAGCCAAACGTGCCGAATAGCCGGCTTCATTGTCATACCAGCTTACCAATTTGACAAAATTGCCATTTTTAACATCCGTCAACCCGGAATCAAAAATGGAAGAGTGTTTGTTGCCAATGATGTCACTGGAAACGATCGGATCTTCGGTGTACTCCAAAATGCCTTTTAAAGGTCCTTCAGTAGCGGCTTTTTTAAATGCGGCATTTACTTCTTCTACCGTTACATTTTTTTCCAGCATAAAGTTGCATTCGATCATGGATCCCGTAATCACGGGTACCCGTAATGCGATGGCAAAAAACTTGCCTTTAACTGCTGGAATGACTTCCGACACGGCATTGGCCGCTCCGGTGGAAGTGGGAACAATATTTTGTGCAGCTGCACGGGCACGACGAAGATCGCGGTGCGGGGCGTCCTGAATGTTTTGATCACCGGTATAAGCATGGATCGTTGACATGGAACCGAACTGAAGGCCCCAATTGTCCATGACCACTTTGACGACCGGTGTCAGACAGTTGGTCGTACAGGAAGCATTGGAGTAGATGGTGATATCATCTGCAATTTCTTCGCCATTAACACCCAATACGATGGTCTTGATGCCTGCGCCTTTACCGGGAGCCGAAATCACAACTTTCTTAGCTCCTGCTTCCAGATGCTTGGCCGCCTTGTCTGCGGAGGTGAAGATGCCGGTACATTCCAGGACCACATCGACGTTGTTTTCTTTCCAGGGTAGGGTAGCCGGATCCTTAATGGCCGAAGCCAGGATCTTCTTGCCATTTACGATCAAATGCTCGTCTGTCGCCGAAACAGTACCTTTGAAAGGGCCATGAGCCGTGTCGTATTTTAAGAGATGTGCCAGTGTCTCATTATCCGTCAGGTCATTGATGGCAACAACTTCAACTTCCGGATTGTCTAACAGGTTGCGAAAGGTTAACCGGCCAATCCGACCGAAACCGTTGATTGCAATTCTTTTTGGCATAATTCCAATTATTTAGATGAAATAAAATAGCTTCTAAGGGAAGGCAAAGTTAGGCTAAGGCTCCTTAAATCGGATCGCAAATATACAACTTTACGGAGAATTAATACAGGTGCTTCTTGGATCTAAATGCGAAATTCTATGGCTGTATCCAAAGCTTTTTTGTGGATCCAAGTTTTCCACTGGAAGTCATCTGACGGATAAAATAGATTCCCGGTGTCGTAATGGGCAAGTACTGTGTAAAGGAATGGATCTCATCGCGAATGTTCCATTGATGCAGGATATGGCCCTGTAAATCAATGCATTGCCAAATCCCGGTTAAGCTTTCTTTGGATTCAACGGCAATGCTTTCCTGGCTTGGCTGATAATAGGCTTGAAAACGGGATCCCGACTCTTTCGTTGCCCGGGAAGTCGTCGCGTCCAGCTTAAGATAATAGGCAGATCGTCCATAAGTTGCTGCTGCCAGGGTCTGGCTGGAGCTATCAAAATCCAAATCTGTTATGATCGCGGTAGGCATACCACTACCTAAAGGTTCCCAATGCCCGCCAATATTGGGACTCCAATACACGCCAATGTCTGTGGCAATGTATAAATCCTGGGTATTCGGATCTACCACTAAATCGTTAACCGGAATATCCGGAAGATCGCCATCGATGCCTGTCCAGGTTTCACCGTAGTCGGATGTCCTATAGATATGGCTGGAAGCGGAGCCATACCGGAAACCGGACAGTGTAACGTAAGCAACTCCGGGTAATGAGGGATGTGCTACGACGCGGGTTACCCATCTTTTAGGCAGATTGTTTGTCACATTTTTCCAGGTTTCTCCCTGATCTTTCGTGATCCAAACGAAACCATCATCCGTACCTACCCAGATGACATTATGGTCGGAATAAGGAAGATCTATGGTGGTTATGGTGCCATAGGTGACTTCCCCTGGTCCTGGTCCGTTGGTAAGGTCTTCGCTGATTGGAAACCAGGTATTTGCCTGATCGATGGATTTATACAACCGGTAGGTGCCCAGATACAGGATCTGATGATCTGCGGGATCAATGATGGCTGGTGTATTCCAGTTGGTCCGGTCCTGGGTATTGATTCCATTGCGGGCAATCGTAAAGCGGTTGCCACCATCGATGGATTTGGCAAAAGCTCCATATTGATATTCCGTATACATGATTAAGGGATCGACCGGATCGATCAGGGTATAAAATCCGTCCCCCACATAAATGGACTCCCAGTCATCCGGAGCTCCGGTGAGTGTCCGGATGCTCGCATTGTCCTGCGTGCCCCCGTAAAGTTGGGAAGGATTATGGGGATTGATCTCAATCGTGTAAAACTGGGTAACCGGTAGATTGGGCCAATGGCGTGAGGTGCTTCCTCCGTCTCGGCTGGAATACACCCCCCCGTCGTTGCCTAAAATCAGGTGTTGTGGGTCATTGGGATCAATCTCCAGATCGTGCTGATCAACATGAGCATTACGGAAAATGGTATTCCATGTATCGCCTCCATTAACGGAAGCAAACATAGGGAGGCCGGTCACGAAAATATGCATGGGATTGGCCGGACTAACAGCTACTTTTCCATACCAATACATGTAGGAAGGACTGTTGATGCCCACTGTACGCACGGACGACCAATGATTGCCAGCGTCGTAACTGCGATATAACCCTTGCAGATAACCCACCTGATCGCAATACATGGCGTACAAGGTGTCCGGCGCTGAATGTGCAATAGCCAGCCCGATTCTGCCTTTATATGCGGGTAGGGTAGGAAGTCCGGCTGTAAGTTCTTCCCAGGTATCCCCGCCATCCATGGACCGGAAGAGACCAGTGGTTGCTCCGCCGTACTGACGGTTATCAACGGTGCGTTTCCTTTCCCAAAGTGCTGCAAATATCGTGTCCGGATGGGTTGGATGAATTACTACATCGATGCCCCCGGTGGAGTCGGAACGGGATAAGACCTGCTCCCAGTGCTTGCCTCCGTCCTTGGTTCGGAATATCCCCCGCTGGGCATTGTTATTAAATAACTGCCCCATTGCGGCTACAAACACCGTCTGAGGGTCACGCGGGTGGATTTCAACTTTACCTATGCTACCGGATTCACCAAGCCCTGTATTGAGCCATGTCGTGCCACCATCGGTTGACTTAAGGATGCCCAGACCATCGTAGGTAAGCGAACCTCCCCCGGCATTAGCTTCACCGGTCCCCACATACAGCGTGTCACCCCGTACGGCAAAATCGCCGACGGCGGGCGATCCTTCCTCGTCGAGCAGTGATTCCCAGTGAATTCCTTCATCATAGGTGCGAAATAATCCTCCTGAGGCAGCGCCAGCATAGACCGCGCCATCACTGGCCAATTCGATATCCGTGATTCGTCCGCCGATATTGGTTGGGCCCGCAAACTGCCAGAAGTATTCATTATTTCGGGTTTCCAGTTGTTTCATTTGTTCCCGATGCCTGTCCACCGCAAGCTGGTAAGCGCGCATATCCCAATTTTGGAAAGGGAAAGCACGTTGTTTGAAAAACCAATCCTGCGGGGCATAAACCTCCTCCTCATTTTCCTGGTTCAGGGAATCGGAAAACTGGCATCCGAGCACCATCAAGGTGATGAATAAACTCGTGCCAATTATTTTCCAGGCAAAGAATTGCTTAGGCGGATGGGGGTTGATTAAGTTTGATGACTGCATAAAAGGTGTCCTGATCCTGGGAGGTAAAGATAAAACCTCTTTTCTCAAGGATGTGTATCATGCCTTCATTTCGTTTTAAAATATAACAGAAAATGCGCTGATAACCTTTGTTTAATGCATATTCAATTATATAATCTGTCAAGACGGATCCCAGACCCCGTCCTTGCCAGGGGTCAGCAACCACAATGGCATATTCGGCCTGAATTCCCCAGGGATCTCCTACAAGTCGGACTACTCCAATCAGCTGGCTGCGGCCTTTGACTTTGATTTCTGCGACGATGGCCATTTCCCGGTCATAGTCAATATGTGTAAACCGGGAGAGCTGCTCGTGACTGACTTGACCCATGAAGCCAAAAAAGCGGAAATAAATGGTCTCGCGGGACAAGTATTCAAAAAGCTCCCTTTCCAGCGGCTCGTCTTCAGGGCGGATAGGCCGCAAAGTGACTTTTAGATCTTTAACCGTTATCTTTTTGGTGAGATGTACCGGATAAGGAGTGATCACCAGATGCTGATAAGGAGGGGCTACTGGTGCATTCGGCTCCAGAATCACCCGGGCATCCAAAACGGCCTGACCGGTTTCATCAATGGCTAAAGGATTCAGATCGATTTGCTGAATTTGAGGGAAATCCATTAACAGGTAAGCAAACCGGCATAGTAAAAACTTTAATGCCTCCAAATCCGCAGGGGGCTGATTGCGGTACCCTTTTAGCATTTGGTAAATCCTGGTCTGCTCGATGAGGTTTTGGGCCAGCGCCATATTGAGAGGCGGCAATGCGATGTGCGTATCTCTGAAAATCTCTACAGCTATCCCTCCGGCGCCAAAAACAATGACCGGACCAAACAGCTTATCCTTTTTTCCGCCGATTAACAATTCATAGCGTTTGATGACCATGGATTCGATCCGCACCCCTTCTATCCTTGCATCCGGTCGTTGTTTTTGGATTGACTCCAGTAAATCATGGTATTGATGTAAGGCCGCCTTCTTCGTATTAATGTTCAGACGTACGCCATTTGCCTCGGTCTTGTGAAGGATGTCGGGAGATGCTATCTTCAAAGCCCAGGGTCGGGGCACCTCCTCTAAAGCAATATGCAACTCCTCCTCAGAGTGAATCAGCATGCCTGGTTCGCTGGGTATATCATAAGCGGATAACAATAATTTGGCTTCTGTTTCTGTCAGGCTGGTGCGGCCTTCTGCAAACGCTTGATCCAGGATATTTTTTACGGTTTTTCGCTGCGGCGTAAAATCAGCTGGTACATCCGGCGGAGTCTCATACAGGAGCCGGATGTGACGGGCATATTCGGCCATCCTGAGAAATACATCCACCGCATCCTCCGGAAACGCATAATTAGGTACCTGGTGAGCCTCCAGATGCTGAATGGCTTCCTTCACATCCGTCAAGCCCATCCAGGAGGCGAAGAGTGGCTTCTGATGGATGGCACTCAGCTCCGTCACCACCTTTGCCACATCCAGGGCATCTGTGATAGCCTGAGGACAAAGAATCGCTAAAACGCCATCGACCTGTGGTTGTTCCAGACATGCTTCCAATGCCTGCCGGTACTGGAGGGCGGAAGCATCTCCCAATACATCAACTGGATTTTTGCGACTCCACGAAGAAGGCAGTATTTCGTTCAGGTGCCCGATGATTTTTTTGGGCAATGGGGCCATGTGCCCCCCGTGCCTGATGAGGTAATCGGTTGCCATAATGGCCGGCCCTCCAGCATTCGTGACCACGGCTAACCGGTTGTTTTCAGGTATCGGCTGCATGGCTAATGCCTTGGCCAGGTAAAACAACTGGGCAACCGTCTCAACCCGTAAAATTCCTACCCGGGCAAATGCAGCATCAAAAACGGCATCATCCCCGGCAAGGGAACCGGTATGAGACAAGGCAGCGCTGGCGCCTTCCGGACTGGTACCTGATTTTAAGACAATGATCGGTTTTGATCTCGAATAAGCGCGCGCAGCGCTCATGAAAGCCTTGGGATTTTCCAGGGTTTCCATGTAGATCAGGATGCAACGAATGTTATCCCGGGTGCCGAAGTAGTCAATCAGGTCATGGAACCCGATATCGATCATGGATCCGACCGAGACGAAATGATTAAATCCGAATTGTTGTTGTTCGGACCAATCCAGAATGGTTGCCCCAAGGGCGCCGGACTGGGAGATGAATGCGATGTTTCCGGGTAATGGATCTTGTGTCCCGAAAGTTGCATTCAAACCGATGTTGGTGTTGATAAACCCAAAACAGTTAGGCCCGATGATACGAATTCCAAAACGGTTTCTGATCTGCTGGATGCGCTGCAGGAGCTTTTTGCCTTCTGCTCCGATTTCTTTGAATCCGGCTGAGATGATGACGACCGCTTCAATCCCTTTTTTGCCACAATCCTCCATAACCTCCGGAACAGTGATCGCTGGGGTGGCGATAATGGCCAGATCGACCTCGCCGGGAATAATATCTACACGCTTGTAAGCCGTTCGTCCTGCAATGGTCTTGTGTTTGACATTGACCGGGTAGATGACGCCCTGGTAATTGGGTTTGATTAAATTCCGCATCAAAGCATATCCTACGGTGTGTTCACGGTCCGAGGCTCCTACCAAAGCGATGGATCTGGGTTGAAACAGTTTATCGAGGATGTGCTTCATCGGCTAAAGATCAAAGACTCCAATAAGGTAAGAGTAACCTCCGTAGATCGTACATTTCGAAATCGACTATTTCGCGCGTTTGGATGGTGCTGTGGGTGCTTTCGCTGGGAAAAGGACATGGCTCTCCATTCATGCCGGCCATAAAGTTTGTGATGCATTGGGGCAGAATTTCAAGATTATACCCGCCCTCCAATACGGCGAAGGAACGGGGATAGCGCTCCCGAAGTTGTATGCCCATATCGTAAAAGCTTTTACTGGAAAACCGCAGATCTAAAAGAGGATCGTAGATGTGGCCATCAAATCCGGCCGAAATACCCACAATATCCGGATTAAAAGCATCAATGACGTCGTAGATAAAATCCATTGCCACAAAGAGGACGTCATCCCCGGTGCCGGGAGGCAAACCCATTTTGATCTCCGTTCCGGCGGCTGCTCCTTTGCCGATATTACGGTAACTGCCTTTATGCGGGAATGCCGGATGTTGATGCACGGAGCAATACATGATCTGTGGTTCATCTGCACAAAGGGCGTCGGTGCCATCACCGAAATGCCCGTCAAAGTCCAGAATGGCTACGCGATATCCCTTTTTAACCAAGTCATGGGCGGCGATGGCCATGTTATTAAACAGACAAAATCCACTGCCATAGTCGGCATATGCGTGATGTCCAGGTGGCCGGACGAGTGCAAAATCCCCGGATTCGGCTGCCGCAATGGTTGCATTTGCCGCTAGTACGGCAGCATCAAAACTGGCAGGACACAGGTGGGTATCCCCGTCAAGAGGATGCCCCAAAGCCGCATAACGTTGGACCTTTTCCACATAACCCGCATCATGGACCGCCAATATGGGCTCCAGGTCCATAACCAGATTTTTATCGGAAAGGTCGCGGAATGCAGCTAGCCTGCGTGCATTTTCGGGATGCATTCCCGTGTCATGTTGCAGGAATTTATGGTGAAATATAAATTTCATTCCAGTTGATTTACTTTTTCTTCTCGGTACAAACTTAAAACACCTATTGGGCTAATTGATTAAATCATGCAGAGTTCTTGTTAGTATTTGATACAGATCAAAAAGCTTGCTGAGTAGGGTCATGGAGCAAACCGGCAAATAGTACGAAGTTGAAGATGGATTAAACACGGTTCCTGCAGGACTGCGGTGATTCCACCAAAACCTTTTAGATCTCTTGTTGTCTTACCTATTAGAAACTTATCCTATTGAACCATTATAAACGATAAATCGAATACTATGCAAATCATCATTCATGAAGGAAATGCAGCCCATGAAACCGTTTATCCTCTTTTGGAAAATGGATTGAAAAAATTTGAAAACTGGAACCCGCAGGTCATCAGTGCTGAAGTATTTTGCCGTGAATTGGCCGGTTCTGTTCCTGAAAATAAACAAGTGGAAATAAAATTGAATATACCTGGTCAGGACCTGTTTGTATCCTCCCACAAAAGTCATTACGAAGTAGCTGCCAAAGACGCCCTGGACAAATTACGCCGGCAGATGAGACGTCGAAAAGATCAATTGAAAAAGACATTATGACAGGGAGCGCAAGATCTTACTGACGCATTGTCAGGCACTTTCGGAACGTCGTGTCCATTTGTCTCCTTTTGCCGGTTGGAACAACAATTGATGTTTAGGTGAATAACACAACACTAAAAACGCCGAAACATGGATATGAATAAATTAACCATAAAGGTCCAGGAGACGATCCAGCGTGCCCAGCAAATCGCCCTGGAACATGAAAATCAAGCCATCGAAGCCGGTCACCTTATGGCTGCTTTGTTTGAGGTGGATGAAAATGTATTACCCTTCCTGTTTAAGAAAATGGGCATCAACGATCAGGTCATCCGACAAGCCGTCGATGCCATCGTCGATGGTTACCCCAAAGTATCCGGCGGACAGCCCTACCTGAGCCGCACTGCCAATGAGGTATTTGCCAAAGCAACCGCCCAGATGAAGTCGATGGGCGATGAATTCATGGCTCTGGAGCACCTGTTACTGGGCATCCTCCAGGTCAAAGATCCGGTATCGCAATTGCTGCGTGACCAGGGTATCAATGAAAAAGATCTGCAGAAAGCCATCGCGGAATTGCGTAAGGGTTCCAAAGTCACCTCACACAGCGCCGAAGAGTCCTACAATGCGCTGAATAAATACGCGGTTAATCTCAACGAACGGGCTCGCCAGGGCAAGCTGGACCCGGTCATCGGCCGTGAAGAAGAGATCCGCCGGGTCCTGCATATTCTGGCCAGAAGAACTAAAAATAACCCAATCCTGATCGGTGAACCGGGCGTGGGTAAAACCGCCATCGTCGAAGGGCTGGCTCACCGGATCATCAACGGAGATGTGCCGGATGATCTGCTGGACAAGCAGGTGTATGCCCTGGATATGGGTGCACTGATCGCCGGAGCCAAATACAAAGGTGAATTTGAAGAACGGTTGAAAGCCGTAGTTAAGGAAGTAACGTCTGCCGAAGGAGAGATCATCCTGTTTATCGATGAGATCCATACGTTGGTAGGAGCGGGCGGTGGACAAGGCGCTATGGATGCCGCAAACATCCTCAAACCTGCACTGGCCCGGGGAGACCTCCGTGCCATCGGGGCAACCACGCTCAATGAATACCAGAAATATTTCGAGTCCGACAAGGCGCTGGAGCGTCGTTTTCAGATCGTCATGGTACAGGAACCCAGTGAGGAAGATGCCATCTCGATCCTGCGGGGCCTGAAAGAACGCTATGAGACGCACCACAAGATCAACATCAAAGACGAAGCCATCGTCGCGGCGGTGACTTTGTCCAACCGCTACATCGCTGACCGGCAGTTGCCTGATAAGGCCATTGACCTGATGGACGAAGCAGCTGCCCGGCTCCGGCTGGAGATGAATTCGATGCCGGAAGAACTCGATGAGGTGGAACGCAAGATCCGCCAACTGGAGATCGAGCGGGAAGCCATCAAGCGTGAAAATGATGCTGCGAAACTAAATCGGATCGGCGAAGAACTGTCGAACCTCGAAGAGAAGCGCAATGGGCTGAAAGCGCAGTGGGAAAATGAACGTGAAGTGGTCCTGGGCATCCAGCAGGCTAAGGAAGAAATCGAACAGCTAAAATTACAGGCCAAACAGCTGGAGCGCGAAGGCCGTTTCTCCGATGTCGCTGAGATCCAGTATGGCCGCATCCCGCAGGTTCAGCAAAAACTGGCCAAATACCAGGAAGACCTGGCAGCCATCCAATCCAAAGGTAGTCAGCTTGTGAAAGAAGAAGTCGATGCCGAAGACATCGCCGAGATCGTGTCCAAATGGACCGGTGTGCCGGTGACCAAAATGATGCAATCGGAAAAAGAAAAACTGATCTTCCTGGAAGATGAACTGCACAAGCGGGTGATCGGTCAGGAAGAAGCCATCGAGGCGGTATCCGACGCGATCCGTCGCAGCCGTACCGGATTGGCAGATGCCAGAAAGCCCATCGGCTCGTTCCTGTTCCTCGGACCTACCGGGGTCGGTAAGACCGAGCTGGCCAAGGCATTGGCCGAGTTCCTCTTCGACGATGAGAACATGATGACCCGAATCGATATGAGTGAATACCAGGAGCGGCACAGTGTATCCCGTCTCGTCGGTGCGCCTCCCGGATACGTCGGTTACGACGAAGGAGGACAACTGACCGAAGCAGTACGCCGTAAACCGTATTCTGTGGTCTTGCTGGACGAGATCGAAAAGGCCCACCCAGATGTATTTAACATCCTGCTCCAGGTCTTGGATGACGGCCGCCTGACCGATAACAAAGGCCGGGTCGCCAACTTCAAGAATACCATCATCATCATGACCAGCAACCTGGGATCGGATATCATCCGGTCCGAATTTGCCCACCTCAACGATGATAACCGGGAAGAGGTGATCGAGAAGACCCATGGTATGGTGATGGAATTGCTGAAGCAATCGTTGCGTCCGGAATTTCTGAACCGGATTGATGAGGTGATCTTGTTCCAACCGCTGGGATTAAAAGACATCCGGGCCATCGTTGACCTGCAATTGCAGCAGTTGGAGGCGGTATTGGCACAGCAGGAAATCACTCTGACAGCCACCGGGGATGCGCTCGACTTGATCGCGAAGATGGGCTTTGATCCGCAGTTTGGCGCTCGTCCGCTGAAGCGGGTGATCCAGAAGAAAGTATTGAACGAGTTGTCCAAACAGCTACTGATGGGCAAAGTAGAAGCAAAAAGCCAATTGGTACTGGATGCCTTTGACGATCAGTTGGTCTTCCGCAAGCCATTACCGAACGAGACTTCAGAAGCCGCGTGAATGAATGATTAACGCCTGGTAGAAATCAGGTATATTAAATAGATAAAGAGCTGGCAGCCGTAAGCGGAGGTCAGCTCTTTTATTTTTTCTGGATGTCAGGCAATTAGAGCCTAATAAAAAAATATGAGATGAAAAAGATATTGGTCCCGACAGACTTTTCCGATACTTCCCGTAATGCCGTTGAATTTGCCGGAGGATTGGCCGCTGCGATAGGTGCGGAGATTGAATTATTTCATGCTTACCAGGTGGTAAAAACCGCAGAGATGTTCGTTTCGGTTAATGACATTATTGAGAAGGACCTGGAGCATGAATATGCTTACCTGGTTCAATCGCTGCATGCCCGGTATGGAGTCGACTTAAAGGTGACTTATAAATACATGGAGGGTTATCCGGTCGATGTCATTAACCGGGAGGCGAAGCAGGGTTTTGATCTGGTGGTTATCGGTATGCAGGGTAAATCCGCTCTGGAGAAACTTTTCCTGGGTAGTGTGGCCACGGGATTATTGAGGTCCAGTAAGATCCCGGTACTTGCGGTACCAAATGGCGTATCATTTAATGGGTTTCAGACGGTAATCATCGCGACGGATGGGTATCATGTTGAGGACCCGGTGCTTTTTGGTCCGGTCATGGAATTTGCAAGGATCTTTAACAGTAAGATCGATTTGTTTTACCATCGTCCGGAGAAAGGCACCAGTGTGGATATCCGTAAGCACTTTACCTGGAACGATGTCTCCTTTGATTTCCACATTGCGGAAACCGATGAGGATACGCACCAGGCTCTGGACCGCTTTGTGCATACCCATGAGGCAGACCTGCTGGTGATGCTGCACCATCGCCGCGAGTTTTGGTCCCGGATCTTTAATCCCAGCTTTACCAAAGCCCAGGCCAAGATCACCCAAATTCCTTTGCTGATATTGCCAGTGTGAGCAGGGTGTCCGGACTACGAGGCTTCTAAATGCATTATTCCTTTTTTTGGAAAGTCCCCTCCCTCGAGGGGATTTAGGGGTGGGTTGTCAAGACTTTCAGGCACGAGGTGTCAGTGTTTTACAGGCTTCTAAATGCATAATTCTGTTTTTAGGAATTCCCCTCCCTCGAGGGGATTTAGGGGTGGGTTGTCAAGACTTTCAGACACGAGATGTCGGTGTTTTACAGGCTTCTAAATGTATTATTCTGTTTTTAGGAAGTCCCCTCCCTGTAGGGGATTTAGGGGTGGGTTTGATGAGGCTTTCAGGCACGAGATGTCGGTGTTTTAGAGGCTTCTAAATGCATTATTCTGTTTCTAGGAAGTCCCCTCCCAGGAGGGGATATAGGGGTGGGTTTGGCAAAGCCTCCTGGCACATGATGTAATATTTTATGGGCTTCTAAATGCATTATTCTGTTTTTGGGAAGTCCCCTCCCTGGAGGGGATATAGGGGTGGGTTTGGCAAGGCTCCAGTCATGAGGTGTCAGTGTTTTACAGGCTTCTAAATGCATTATTCCGTTTATGGAAGTCCCCTCCCTGGAGGGGATTTAGGGGTGGGTTTGGCAAAGCCTCCTGGCACATGATGTAATATTTTACAGGCTTCTAATGTATTATTCTGTTTTGGGAAGTCCCCTCCTTGGAGGGGATTTAGGGGTGGGTTGTCAAGACTTTCAGGCACGAGATGTCAGTGTTTTAAAGGCTTCTAAATGCATTGTTCTCTTTTTAGGAAGTCCCCTCCCTGGAGGGGATTTAGGGGTGGGTATGTATAGTCAGCATCATCGTTGCGATTCTCTGGAAACTAAGTTGATGGGCTGTTTCAATAAATCTCCCATTGGCTTATATTCAGGATCAAAGAGATCACCTAGTGTTACAATCACCACCAAACTTTAACATAAAACCCTATTTTGTTCACAAATTAGATGCTTCATGAAACGGTTGATGCTTCTTGTCCTGGTGACTGGATCTTTATGTTCACTTCATGCCCAGTCCCTTTCTATTGAAACCATCATGCAGGGTGACGCTTTCGTCGGTACCTCGCCTTCGCGGGTATTCTGGGGACCGGACAGTCATACCATTTACTTTTACTGGAATCCGGATCAACTGCCGGGAGATGCCCTGTATAAAGTGGATCTCATCGGGGACCGGACACCCCAAAAGGTTAGCGCCGAAGAACAACGTGGATTGTGGCAGCGGAGCTTGCCCAATGCTGACCACAGCAAAGACCTCTATCTGGCATCCGGAGACATCTACCTTTACGATCATCAGACCCATGCCTCACATCCGGTGATGCAAACCAGCCAGCGCGAGTCCAATGCAACCTGGGCTGCAGATGGCAAAGGCATCGTGTTCGAAGCCGATAACAACCTGTTTCGCTGGAACTGGTCCGACGAAACCCTCATCCAGCTCACCAATCTCAAATCCGGCAATGAGCGCAAAGACCGAAGTAAGGAGGATGAACAGGCCGAGTGGCTCAAGCGCGATCAGCTAGAATATTTCGAAGTATTGCGGGACCGCAAAGAGCGCCGTGAATTTCAGGATTCCATCCGCAAAGACCTGCGCGAGGATGGACCAAAACCCTACTATTATGGAGACAGTAGGATCGGCGATTTGGTGGCCAGCCCGGACAACCGGTTTGTGACCTTTACGCTGACCGATATGCCGAAAGATCCGAAATGGACCAAGGTGCCCGATTACGTGACCGAAGATGGCTATGTCGAGGAAGACAATGCGCGCCCCAAAGTAGGTAGTCCGGAACCGACCTACCGGTTTATGATTCTGGACCGCCAGAGGGATACCGTCTATGCCCTTTCCACCAAGGCGCTACCGGGTATCTACAGGAAACCGGAGTATCTGAAAGACTATTCTACGGGCGATGTTCCTTATGTGGACACCTTTTCCGCACCCCGGGAGGTGGCTTATTCGGAGGCATTGTACAATGAGTCGGGAACCCATGCCGTCGTGGTCGTCCGAACTTCAGA
>Ga0116151_10003120_pt1 | contig 14977 bp, 15 predicted proteins | sample AD_UKC117_MetaG_FD_89893 | JGI IMG/M metagenome (GOLD analysis project Ga0116151, IMG submission 89893) | Active sludge microbial communities of municipal wastewater-treating anaerobic digesters from Hong Kong - AD_UKC117_MetaG | ecosystem: Engineered > Bioreactor > Anaerobic > Digestate...
GGCAGAAGCCATCCCGGTTGCCGAGGGCGGTTTTCCCGTTGCGGCGGAGCTCTTGGAAGAGGTTGCGCGGGCAGAGGCTTCCGGCGTCCATGCCGCCAGCGACGCCGATATCGCCGCAGCGATTGCCGCCGAGCGGGCGCGCGAGGCGGCAGCGGTGATGGGCACGGCCGAGCCTTCGCCGGCGACGCCGGCTGCCGCGCCCCAGGCCGCCGGCGAGGCGGCGGGTGCTGCGTCCGGCGAGCGTGACTCGGCCGTGGCAAACCAGTCGATCCGGGTCGCCGTCGATACGCTCGAAACGCTGATGACGTTGGTGAGCGAGTTGGTGCTGACCCGCAATCAGCTGCTGCAGATGGTGCGCAACCGCGAGGATACCGGCCTCGCCGCGCCCTTGCAGCGCCTGAGCCACCTCACGACCGAGCTCCAAGAAGGCGTGATGAAGACGCGCATGCAGCCGATTGGCAACGCCTGGGCCAAGCTGCCCCGCATCGTCCGCGATCTCTCGGTCGAGACCGGCAAGAAGCTCGAACTGACCATGATCGGCGCCGAGACCGAACTTGACCGTCAGGTCCTGCAGCTGATCAAGGATCCGCTCACCCACATGGTGCGCAACTCGGCCGATCATGGCATCGAGACGCCCGAGGAACGGCGTGCCCAGGGCAAGTCGGAAACAGGCACGATCACGCTCAAGGCCTATCACGAAGGTGGGCACATCATCATCGAGGTGGCCGACGACGGCCGCGGCCTTGATGTTGATCGCATCCGCCGCAAGATCCTGGCCCAGGGTTTGGCCAGCCCGAGCGAACTCGTGCATCTGACTGACGATCAGGTCTATCAGTACATTTTCCGCGCCGGTTTCTCGACTGCCGAAAAGGTCACCAACGTTTCGGGCCGCGGCGTCGGCATGGACGTGGTGCGGACGAACGTCGAGAAGATCGGTGGCACCATCGCGCTCAAGGCGCTGCCGCGTCGGGGGACGGCGTTCACGATCAAGATCCCGCTCACGCTGGCGATCGTCTCCGCGCTCATCCTCGGCTGCGCCGGCCAGCGTTTCGCTGTGCCGCAGATCTGCGTCCGCGAGTTGGTGCGGGTCGCGGGCGACAGCGAGAACCGGATCGAGCGCATCAACGATGCGCCGCTCTTGCGCCTGCGCGAGCGGCTGTTGCCGCTGGTCGATCTGCGCGCCTTGCTGCGGCTCGAAAGTCCCGCGACTGCTGCGACCGCTGAGACCGAGCCGTTCGTGGTCGTGACCCAAGTCGGCGCGGTCAGTTTCGGCATCATCGTCGATGAAGTGTTCGATACCGAGGAAATCGTGGTCAAGCCGGTTGCCTCGATCCTGCGCGCGATCCCGTACTACGCCGGCAACACCATTCTCGGCGACGGCAGCGTCATCATGATCCTCGATCCCAACGGCATCGCCGCCACTGTCGGCGACAAGGCGGCTGAGACGGCGGATGAATGCGATACGCGCGGTGCCAAGGATCAGGAGACGACCCGGGTGCTGGTGTTCCGCGCCGGAGATGCCGATCCCAAGGCGGTGCCGCTCGAACTGGTTGCGCGCCTGGAGCAGATCGAGTCCGCCAAGATCGAGCGTTCGCAGGGGCGCGCCGTGATCCAGTATCGCAATTCCCTGATGCCTCTGGTGCCGCTCGCAGACTCCTTCGATTGGGCAAGCCGGCCGGTCCATCCGGTCCTTGTCTTCTCCGACCGCGACCGCTCGATGGGGCTCGTCGTCGACGAGATCATCGATGTCTTGGAGGAGACGCTCACCATCGAGATTGCCGCCGAGAAGGCGGGGACCATCGGCAGCGCTGTCATCGGCGGACGATCGACCGACATCATCGATGTCACCCACTTCCTGACCAAGGCCTATCCCGCCTGGTTCGGGCCTGAGGCCGGGGACGCCTTCGGCACGGCCAGCACGAAGAAGCAGCTGCTCGTGGTGGAGGACAGCGACTTCTTCCGCTCCCTGGTGGTGCCGATCCTGGAGGCCGCCGGCTACGTGGTGACCGCCGTTTCCGATGCGGTCCAGGCGTTGCGCATCCGCGATGCCGGCCAGCGCTTCGATGCCATCATCAGCGACATCGAAATGCCGGGTTTGAACGGCTTTGAGTTTGCAGAGAACGTCCGCCGCGACGACCGCTGGTGCCAGACCCCGCTGGTCGCGCTGTCATCGTACGCAAGCGAGGCGGACTTTGCGCGCGGCCGCGCGGTCGGCTTTACCGATTACGTCGCCAAGTTCGACCGCGAGGGCCTGATCCAGAGCCTGGCGCAGACGCTGGGCAGCAGGCCAAACGCCTGGCAAGGCGAGAGCGGTCCTTTGCGGAACTGACGGCCGAAGGGGTGGTGAAACAATGAGCGCGACACGCTCGATCGTAACCAGTGTGCGGCGCGTGGGTGCCCGCTCAGAGCCGTCCCGGGCCAGGCCATGAGAACCTGTCTGATCGTTGATGACTCGCGCGTGGTCCGCACGGTCGCGCGCCGGATCCTCGAAGAGCTGCAGTTCACCTCCCGCGAAGCCGGCGATGGCCAGGCGGCACTCACGGCCTGCCAGGAGGAGATCCCCGATTTCGTCCTCCTCGACTGGAACATGCCGGTGATGAATGGTCTCGACTTTCTGAGGGCGCTGCGCCAACTGCCAAGCGTGCGCCAGCCGATCGTCATTTTCTGCACCACCGAGAACGACATCAATCATATCCAGCAGGCGATCGAGGCCGGCGCCGACGAATACATCATGAAACCGTTCGCGAGCGATGTCCTACAGGCAAAGCTCGTTCAAGTCGGCCTCCTCTAGCTGCGACAGGCCCGTGTTGTGAATGTCTTGCCAGGCACGAAACCCGTTTCGCGAGCGGCTGTCATTGCCGATGCCCCTTACCGCGTCATGGTGGTCGATGATTCCGCGATCGTCCGCGGCCTGATCAACCGCATGCTGGAGGGCGATCCGTCGATCGCCATCGCGGCATCAGTCGGCAATGGCGCCACCGCGGTCGCCCAGTTCGAGCGTGATCGCGCCATCGATGTCGTCGTCCTCGATATCGAGATGCCGGTTATGGACGGTCTTGAGGCTCTGCAGCGGCTGTTAGCGCTCGATCCCTGCGTGCAGGTGGTGATGGCTTCGACCCTGACCCAGCGCAACGCCGAAGTGAGCCTGAAGGCGCTTCAGGCCGGCGCGGCCGACTACGTGCCAAAGCCCTCGACACAGCGCTTGAGCAGCGCGCAGGAATTCGCGCGCGAACTCGTGGCGAAGGTCAAGGCGTTGGGTGCCCGCCGGCGTCAGATCGATCGCGAGGCCGGCCACTCCAGGGGAATCGTACCTCCTGCCGCTTCACCGGTTCGCCCGAGCGCGAGAGCCGCCAGCCCGGCGCGGCTCCCGATCACGCTGCAGCCGGCAGCCGGCAGCCGGCCAGATGTGATCGCGATTGGCTGTTCAACCGGCGGTCCGCAGGCGCTACAGACGCTGTTCGCGGGTTTGCGCTCCGGCGCGCTGATGCAGCCGATCCTGATTACCCAGCATATGCCAGCGATGTTCACCACCATCCTTGCTGAACACCTGCAAAAGCAGAGCGGTCGCCCGTGCGCCGAGGCGGTCGACGGCACGCCGCTGGTCCCGGGTCAGATCGTGCTTGCTCGCGGCGACTGGCACATGCGGGTCGAGAGCCGCGGCGCGCAAGGCGCACTCGTGCGCTGCAACCAGGATCCGCCGGAAAACTTCTGCCGCCCCGCGGTCGATCCGATGCTGCGCAGCGTGGCTCAGGTTTTCGGTAGCAGGGCACTGGCCGTCATCCTCACCGGCATGGGCAGCGATGGGCTAGAAGGCGGTCGGGCGGTAGTCGCCGCCGGCGGCACGCTCTTCGCCCAGGACGAGGCGACAAGCGTTGTCTGGGGCATGCCTGGTGCGGTCGCGTCAGCGGGGCTCTGCACAGCGGTGTTGCCGCTGGCCGACCTGGCGCCTGCAATCCTCAAGCGTGCCACCGGGGGCTGATATGCAGGCCGCCGACTTCCAGTTCCTGAGCGCCCTGATCAAGGAACGTTCGGGCATCGCGCTCTCCAGCGACAAGACCTACCTGCTCGAGAACCGGCTTGGGCCGCTCGCGGCGCAGCGCCGATTGAACGACATCGCCGGTCTCGTTGCACAGATGAGATCGGCGCGTGACGAGCAGCTGATCCGTGATGTGGTCGAGGCGATGACGACCAACGAGTCGCTGTTTTTTCGCGACGGCAAACCGTTCGAGCTGCTGCGCACCGTCATCTTGCCCCGCATCGTCGCCGCGCGCCCGAAGGAACGGCCGCTCCGCATCTGGTCAGCCGCGTGCTCCAGCGGCCAGGAGGCTTACTCGATCGCGATTACACTGTTGGAGGAAGAAGCGCTCCTCGCCGGCCGGCCGGTCGAGATCGTCGCAACCGATATTGCCACCAGCATGCTCATCAAGGCCAAGGCCGGGGTTTACTCCCAGTTCGAGGTCCAGCGCGGGTTGCCGATCCGGCTACTGCTCAAATACTTCGCGCAGAAGGGAACGAACTGGGAAATCGCGCCAAGGCTGAGATCGATGGTGAGTTTCCGCCAGCACAATATGTTGGGCGAGTGCGCGGGCTTGGGCCGCTTTGATATCGTGTTCTGCCGTAACGTGCTTATTTACTTCGATGAGCCGACGAAGAAGGGTGTCATCGAGCGGATCGCTCAGGTGTTGGCGCCCGACGGCGTCCTGCTGCTGGGCGCGGTTGAGACGATTATAGGCCTCTCAACCCGGCTTGAGATCGTTCCCGGCGCGGCCGGCATCTATCGCCCCGTTGGCAGCGGCCCGCGCGCGGCCGTTGCCTGAGGGCGAAGAAGCATGGTCGCATCGGGTGCCGTCGCGCGCTCAGGCCGCGACCGACGCGGTTGACCGGCCCGCCGGATCACGCAGGACGTAGCCGCGACCCCACACGGTCTCGATGTAGTTCTCGCCGGCGGCGACCGCGGCCAGCTTCTTGCGGATCTTGCAGATGAAGACATCGACGATCTTCAGTTCCGGTTCGTCGATGCCGCCGTAGAGGTGGTTGAGGAACATCTCCTTGGTCAGCGTCGTCCCCTTGCGCAGGCTCAACAGCTCGATGATGCCGTATTCCTTGCTGGTCAGGTGCAGCGGGTTTTCGTCGACCTGGACAGTCCGCGCCGCCAGGTTGACGGTCAGCCGGCCGGTCTGGATGACCGACTGCGAGTGACCCTTGGAGCGGCGCACGATCGCCTGGATGCGCGCGATCAGCTCCTTGCCGTCGAACGGCTTGGTCAGATAGTCATCGGCGCCCGAGCCCAGGCCACGCACCTTGTTTTCGGCCTGCGACAGGCCAGACAGGATCAGCACCGGCGTTACGACGCGCGCATTGCGCAGCCGCCTCAGTACCTCCATGCCCTCGATATCGGGGAGCAGGAGGTCCAGCAGAATGATGTCGTAGTCGTAGAGCTTAGCCAGTTCCAGCCCGTCTTCGCCCAGATCGGTGGTGTCGACGACCATCCCATGCATCTTCAGGGTGCGCTCGACGATCATTGCCGTGGTCGAGTCGTCCTCGATAAGGAGAATACGCATACCAACCTCGCTACAATCTAGAAACGAACTGCGCTCTTAACGTGCCATTATGAATAGTACACATTTGAGGCATGCGCAACAGAAAAGTGTACAGTTTTCTAAACACTCGCGTAACGGGTATGTCCCGGAACGGGACCGCGGACGGACGGGCGTTAGCGGTGCATTAATCGCCAGCCGCGACAATCGGCGTTCGGGCGGCAGTTCCGCCGCCGGCAAGCCGAGGCCGGGCCGATGACGCCGACCTTTCCCCTGCGTGACGCGATCGCGCGGATCCCGGATTTCGCCATTCACGGCCGGGTGACCGGCGTCGTCGGGCTGACGGTCGAGGCGACCGGGTTTGCCGGCACGATTTCAGTCGCCGAGGAATGTTCGCTCACCGCCAGCGACGGCGCCTGCATCCGCGGTGAAGTGATCGCGCTCAAGCCCGGCAAAGTGCTGATCATGCCGCACGGTTCAGTCGATGGCATCGGTCTTGGCTGCCGGGTGGCGCCGGCCGGCGGCCAGGCGTCGTTGTCACCGGATCCGTCATGGCGCGGCCGGGTGCTGAATGCGTTCGGCGAGCCGATCGACGGCAATGGCCCACTCCGGGCGGGAGCGGTCCGTTACGGTCTGCGCCGGCGGCCGCCGCAGGCGCATGCGCGCGGGCGCGTCGGCGGCAAGCTCGACGTCGGCGTGCGCGCGCTCAATGCCTTTCTTACCTGTTGCGAAGGCCAGCGGCTCGGCATTTTCGCCGGTTCTGGTGTCGGCAAATCGAGCCTCCTATCGATGATCGCACGCAACACGGCGGCCGACGTGGTCGTGATCGGTCTGATCGGCGAGCGTGGCCGCGAGGCGCGCGAGTTCATCGAGGATGATCTCGGCGAGGCCGGGCTTGCCCACAGCGTCGTCGTCGTCGCGACGTCCGATGAGGCGCCAGGCGTGCGCCGCCGGGCCGCGTTGGCGACGATGACGGTGGCCGAAGCCTTTCGTGATCAGGGCGCCAACGTTTTGTGCCTGATGGATAGCGTGACCCGCTTCGCCATGGCCCAGCGCGAGATCGGCCTTGCCGCCGGCGAGCCGCCAACGACCAAGGGCTACACGCCATCGGTATTCGCCCTGCTGCCGCAACTCCTGGAACGGGCGGGTCCGGGTGAGCGCGGCCACGGCAGCATCACCGCGTTCTTCACCGTTCTCGTCGACGGGGACGATCACAACGAGCCGATCGCCGATGCGGTGCGCGGCATCCTCGACGGTCACATCGTCCTCGACCGGGCGATCGCCGAGCGCGGTCGCTATCCCGCCGTCAACATCCTGCGCAGCATCTCGCGCACGATGCCGGGCTGCAATTCGGCCGCTGAGAATGCGGTCGTCGCCGAAGCACGGCGCGTGCTGGCGGTCTATGAGGACATGGCGGAGCTGATCCGGCTTGGTGCGTACAAGCGCGGCACCGATCCGGAAATCGACCGCGCGATCGCGCTCTATCCGCGCCTGGAGGCGTTCCTGAGGCAGGCGAAGGACGAGAAAGGGGCGCTGAAGGACGTTTACGGAGCACTCAAGGCGGCGATTACGGCATGAGGCGGGGGCGGTGAAAAGCCCCTTCGCGGCGCTTGGCCGGCTGCACGACTGGCAGGTGCGCGAGCACCAGCGGCTGTTGTCGAAGCTTCGCCAGCAGCAGCAGGCTTTGCAGGTGGCGCTCGAAGCGCTTGCCCAAGAGGTTGCAGCCGAACAGCGCTTTGCCGCCGAACAACCCTTCGAAGCGAGCGTCAGCCTTCACGCTTACAAGCGCGCGGCTGCGGCCAAGCGAGCCAATCTCGAGAAGCGGCTGGCAGAGCTCAAGGCCGCGGACGAGCAGCAGCAAGATGTCCTGCGTGCTGCCTATGGCGAGCTCAAACGGGCTGAGCTCCTGGACGAACGTGCCAAGGCGGATGCGGCGCGCAAGCGCGAAGACGAGGCCGCCAAGGAGCGCGATGATCTGAGTACGGCCCGCCGCAGCAGCTCCGGCACCGCCTGAGACCGGCGCCGGATCGGCGCTCGATGGCGGGCCGTCTACGCCCTGCTATTCGGATCGGCGCCGGCGGTGGCTATCACCCGCAGATCGGCGGTCGGCTTGACAGGATCCAACAAGACGAACAAGCAGGCCTCGTTCTGGACCACCAGAAAGCGCTTGCTGGCGCGGCGCGGCAGGCTGATCGTGTTGGCGATGCAGAAGCGGATCATCGCCTCGAGGATGAACGGCGTTGGTAGCTTCACCTTCTCCTCGCGCCACTCGCGCCGGTCGTAGACCCGGGTTACGAGCGTAATCGCGGGCTCGCGCGTGAGCAGGAGCGAGAACGGCTCGCCCTCAAACGCCGGCTGCTCGGCTACGCGGTTGTAAGCGAGCAGAGCCTCGTAAAGCTCCATTTCGGAGAAGATGATCTGCCGACGTTCGCGCGGCATGATCGCGTTACCCGATCCAAATTTTCTCTTGCGAGCACCGCCGGGGGCCGACTGAAACGCTGCCGGTGGCCGCATCGCCGGACTGTTGTCGCACGAGCCGGCTTAACAACGCATTACCCCGCCGCCACTCTGCCGTCGGTCAACCGCCAGGGGGGAGGCTCTCAGCGCTCAGCACGCGCGGCGTTTCCGGTTTGAGGGAATCCGCCTATATCCAGCCTTACAGCTTGCTCGTTTTTGTCGGGACCGGCGTAGGAGGGCGAGGATGACCGAGAGTGCGCGTCTCGTCGTCGTCGATGACGAGGCGGACGTGCGCGCGATGCTGGAGGAGTATCTCACCTGCAGGGGGTTTGCCGTCCGCGGCGCTGACTCCGGTGCGGCCTTGCGGCGGCTGCTGGCGTCTGAACCGGCCGACCTGGTCTTGCTCGACATCAACATGCCGGGTGAAACGGGGCTGTCGCTTGCCCGCTACATCCGCGCAAGCGGCCCCTGCGGCATCATCATAGTGTCCGCGGCGGACAACCTCGCCGATCGGTTGGCGGGACTGGAGACCGGCGCCGATGACTATGTGACCAAGCCGTTCGACCCGCGCGAACTCCTGGCCCGCATTCGCAGCGTCCTACGCCGGATGGCGGAGACAGGTCCGCGGTTGCCTTCCGAGGGACGGGAGCCGGCGGCTACGCCCAGGGAACGACTGTCGTTCGGGCGCTGCCTGTTGGATCTCGACCGGCGACTGCTCATTGGCCCGGACGGTGAGGAGATCGGCGTCACGGCGATGGAGTTCGATCTCCTGCAGGCGTTTGCGGCCCGTCCCAACCGTGCGCTCAGCCGCGATCAGCTCTCTCAGCTGGCGCACAACCGCGGCTGGGACCCGCTTGATCGCTCACTCGACATCCGTATTACCCGCCTGCGCCGCAAGATCGAGACCGATCCGGCCAACCCGCAGACGATCCTCACCGTCCGCGGCGTCGGCTACATGTTCGTTGCTTGCGCCAGCTAGTCCGGCCCCCTCTCCACCGATCGCTGCGCGCGCGTCGAGCCCTGATTGCCAAGCCCTAACGCGATGTGCAGGCGACCGGGGAGCCTTCCATCGCGCTCCAAGGTGGGTTAGGGTTATTCGCTTGCGAGCGAGGAGCGCGAGCAGGAGCGTGCTCATTGGCGCCGATCGGTGGGCATCAAGGTGCGGGGGCGCTGGCGAAGCACGCATGGTTCTGCGAGGGATCAGTGAGGGACGCATGCGCCAAGTCGCCTTGACGATAATGTTGGTCGCGGCACCATGGTTGATGGCCTGTGACGGCGGGGAGAAAAAGGCCGATCTGGCGTTCGCGCCGGTTCGTGAGGCGATGGACAAGGACGCCCAGGCGTTCGCGGCCTATTTTCAGACCATCAAGGGGCAGACGATCAACTGGACCGGCCGCGTAACCGAGGTCTCGCGTCAGCGCGGTGATGACTACGTCGAGGAGGCCTACCTTTTCGTCGACATGGACCAGCCGGGCCAGGGGCAGGAAGCGGCCGATGTGACCTTCCAGATCCCGGTGTCGGCGGTCGACAAGCTGCAGGTCGGCCAGCCTGTCAATTACATTGCCGTGATCCGGGAATTCGAACGCAACGATAACGCGGTTGTCTTGAAACTTGAGCTCAAGAAATTGAACTAACGCTGCGGGCGGGCGCGTGCCCGCTTGCGCGTTCGCGGGGCGCCGTCCTGGCGCGCTTGTGGGTGTGGTCCGATGAATTTCTTTCGTGCGCTGCTGCAGCCGGATCGTGAAGAGCTCGAGATGGCCGACCGAATGATTATGGTCTCGGCCGCCAACCTTCTGGATGTCGGGGAGTTCCAGTTCCTTCAGCTCGCCTACCACGAATGGTTCGGCAAGGATCTGCCGCCGCCGCTGGTCGACCGCTTGTTCCGCAGATACATGATGGAGTGCGAAGTCCCCCCGTGGGCGCGGCATTACGCCCGCCTGATCCTGGCGCGCGCCGACGGCGGCCGCCTTGATCCGAACGACGTCGCCTACCACCGCTACGATCACGCCTACCGCACGTCGGTGCCAAAAGGCGTCCAGTACTTCATCGGTCTCGTCAGCATCCTCGCCTTCTGCCTGATTGCGAGCGTGATCATCGCCGATCTGGGCGTGCGATCGCCGATGTCGCGTCTACCGCCCTACTTCGATCGAGAGGAGTTCCGCAAACCCACGCCGTCGACAACCGTTGACGGTGGTGCTGAGGTTCCTCAGGCCCCGCGCGAGAGCCGGTAGGAGCGGGCGGTGTTTGATTTCGCCGGAAAAGCCGAGCCACTGGTCGACCTCTTGTTCCTAGTCGTCACCGGCTTCATTGCGTGGCACGGGATCCGCTACCGGGACGCGGAAGGAAAAACGGATTTCGTCCGCCTGCTGTTCGGCTGTATTGCTGCCGTGTTCTTCGTCATGGTGCTGCTGCAAGACGTGCTGCAGGTCACCCGCTTCTGAAGCCCGTTGTTACGGCTTGTGCATGCGCTGCTTGGCGTCGATCTCCGGGACGTGCAGCACGCGTTGGTCTTCGGGAAGCGCCAGTTGCTCCTGCAGGTAGCGGGCGCGATCAGCGACGGTTGACGGACGGGCGTGCAGCAGCACCTTGTGCATGAGGCCGGGACCCGCCACGGCTCCGGCATCGATCTTGAGCGCCTCCCGATAGTCGGCAAGAGCCGCTTCGAACCGCCCCTCGCGGTCATAAAGAATGCCGCGGTTTGCATAAGCGGCCGCCAGCACGCCGATGCCGGTCGCGTCGTCGGGTTCAACAGTCTCGGTCAGGAATGCGATCAGGTGGCTGAACTCCGCCTCGGCTTCGTCGTGGCGCCCGCCTTGCAGCAGGGTAATGGCGCGGCCCATCATGGCGCCGCGGTGGTTGGGGGAGCGTTCGAGCGCTTCCGAAAACTTCGCGATGGCTTCGTCATATTTCCTGTCGGTCAACAGGATATCACCCTGGCGGGTTTCGTAGTCGCCCGGCGGGGCCTCCAGATATTCGCGGACGACGGCCCAGGCGGTGAACATCACGAAGGTTGCCACCACCATCAGGATGATGAAGCGGCGAATGACCGCCGGGCTCAAGGCGCGTGCATTCATGGCCGGGTGAACAGCGGCGCCATGACGACGTTGACGTAAGCGACGGAAAAGACAAAGCAAAGCAAGGCTGCCGTGACGGTCGTCCGGCGCTTGAGCGCGCCCCGCTCCTCCTCGCTCGATGGCTTGCCGAGGCGCCGCTCGAGGCGGCGGACCGACATCACCCACAGCAACTGCCGGGCCGGGTAGAACAACAGCCCGCCCAGCGCGATTGTCCAAACCCAGGGATTCGCGATCAGTTCCTGCATGTCCGCCGCATTCGGGAATGCCGCTCCAATGGCCGTGCGTTACAGCTGTTGAGCGGCCTAAGGCAACAAAAAGGGGGAGGGGCTGTCCCCTCCCCCGCACGTGCTGTCGACAGCCCGTTAAACGCCTGGCTTCTCCAGTGAGGTGTCACCGACATCTTCGATCAGCGCCTCGACCTCCTTCGATGGCACTGTCGACATTTCCATGTGGTAGGCAAGGAACCACATCATGGCGACGCCCAGCATCCAGAACAGGATTTGCCACGCCCAGATCGACGGGATACCGAAGGTCCAGCCGTCCCGGCCGGCATCAGGCGCGCCAAAGATCCAGTTGCCGATGACGCACCCCGGGCCAATGCCGAAGAAGAACCAGGCAAGGGTGGCGCCCCAGGCGAGCGGGATCAGCGACTTCTTGTTTGCCGGCAGGGTGGCGTGTTCGCGCAGGAAGCTGTGGAACTTCATGCGATGCGCCAACTGGTGCTCATTCTGGGTCATCATCGACACCACGACGCAGACGATGACGTTAAAGAGGATGCCCCAGCCGGCGGAATGGATGGTCCACGGCCAGCGGCCGAACGGCAGGCCGCCGAACATGCTGCCGATCGTCTGGCCGAAGCTGTCGGTCATGATCACGGCGATCAGACCGACCGCCAGGCCCCAGGTCGCACCCTGGCGGGTGATCCACGGGAAATAGCAGATTGCCGCCAACGGTACCCACATCTGGAAGCCGAAAGCCACGGCCAACCCGCCCAAGAGAACCAACGCGTCCTTGGAAAAGGTTGCTACCAGCAGCGCGCTGATGACGATGAACGCAACGCCCATCCGGCCGAACAGCTTCTGCGTCGTGTGCGTCGCGGTCGGGTTGAGGTAGCGCTTGTAGAGGTCTCGCGTGAGGATGCCGCCGGCGGTCGACATGTAGGCCGCGCCGGTCGACTGCATCGCGGCCAGCGCGCATACCGCGAGGAAGCCGATCAGCCACGGTGCGACGTCCGCCATCAGATTGAAATAGTAGGGAACCAGCGAGTCCGGGTTCTTGTTGACCGCATCGGAGATGACGTTCCCGACGGCAAGACCCGCCTCGGTCACGGCCGGGTGGGCACCGAGGAAGTGGGCGGCCATGCCCTGGAAGGCGGTGAAGAAGAACAAGATCAGGCCGATCATGAACGATGAGCCCCACACCTGCTGCGGCGCGAACGGCGCCGGGTTGGTGTTGGCGAACGACCACATCGAGAATGCCGGCGCCGACTGGATGCCCATCAACGCGAACATGTAAGTCAGGATCATGACGCCGGTCCAAAGCCCGCCGACCGGCGTCTCCTTGCCGAGGCCCGCGGTCCACTGGATCACGCCCGGAACTGCCAGGTAGGCGTTGTAACCGTCGGGAGTCGCCTTCCACTTGCCGAGCGTCGGCTGCTTGCCGAGTGCGGCCATGGCGTCATTGAGGGCGCCCCAGCCGCCTACCGCGTTGAGGGCGATGATGCCGACGATGACAATGCCGAGCGCGAGCAGGATGCACTGGGCGGTATCGACGTAAGCCACCGCGCGTAGACCGCCCGAGGCGACGTAGACCAGCACCACCAGCGACAGGATCCACATGCCGAAGCCTTCGCCGACTAGGCCATCGGTCAGCACGTTGAAGAGGAAGCCCGAAGCGCCAAGCTGCACGCCGAGGTACGGGATCGAATAGAGAAGGGCGACGATCACTGTGAGGAAACGGATTCCCTCGCCCTGGAAGTAGTCGGAGAGCATCTCGCCCGGCGTTACGTAGCCGAAGCGCTTGCCGATCATCCACTGCCGCTTCAGAAACATAACGCCGGTGAAGGGGATGGTGATCGTGTAGAAGGAGGCGTACGCGTATTGGAAGCCGTCACGATACACGAGGCCCGGATGGCCCATGAAGGTCCAACCCGAAAACGACGTTGCCGTTGCGGCAAGAACAAAAACCCAGAGTGAGAGGCGGCGGCCGGCAATAAAGTAGTCGCTCGCCGTCCGTGCCATTCGGGCTCCCCGGATGCCCCAATAGATACAATAAGACCAATACAAACCGACAAGAACAAATAGCCATACAACTTTTGCACTCACGACGCGTCTCCCTTTTTTCTCGCGGGCTTACCCGTGCAAAACGCTAAACTTTGGCGTTCCCGGATGTTCGTGCCCTTCGCCAATGCTTGGTTTGCGATACTCCTTGTCATTGGGGCATCGGCGCGGTCGTCGAACGATCAGAATCTTGGACAAGCACGCGCGACCTCTCCCGTTATGGCTCGCTGTGCCAAGTCAACTGAAACGTTTCGCTCTCCCTACGAGCGCCGCAACCTGCTCTCGGTTGAGCCCGGCGCGTCGGCCGATGTTTCGCCCTTTTTTGTGAGCTTCGTTCGCCGGTCACCCGACGTCCGCGAACGGCGCCCAGGCAACATCCTTATCATTTTTCTGGAAAAGCGACAACAGATTTGCTTCAAACCATAGCCAAGAAAGTGGTGCGACGCTCAGTTACAAATGCAAGAAATTCACACCGGCATTGAATGGCGCTTAATACGCACATCAGGGGAGCGGGCTCTATCATCCGCCCTTTTAAGTGGCGTTTCTTTCGCTGCGTGCTCGCTGCCCACCGGCGCAGCTGCGGACTTGCTTCCTCCGACGGCGAAGCTTGGGTGCCTGTGCTGCGCTGCCAATGCCGAGGCGGAGAATACAAGACTTTCCTATGAAACGCGCGGGCGCCGGCCAATCATCATCGGCAATCGCGTCTGTCGTGCGTTGCCATAGGCAGCTTAGCAGGGCGAGGGCCGAGACATCATTCTCCTGTTCACCGATTACGGCCATAGCGGCCCTTACGTCGCCCAGGTCACGGCCGTCCTGCGCCGCGCTGCGCCGGATGTCGATGTTATCGCGCTCATATCCGACGCACCGACGTATCAGCCGCGGGCGGCCGCATATTTGCTCGCTGCCTATGCGCCGGAATTCCCGCGTGGCAGCGTGTTCTTGTGTGTGGTCGATCCCGGCGTCGGCACGGCGCGCGGTGCCGGCGTCCTGCGGGCGGACGGCTGCTGGTACGTCGGGCCGGACAACGGTCTGTTCGAGGTCATCATCCGCCGTGCCGGCCGGGCGCAATGGTGGCCGCTGCCGGCGCCCGTGGAGCCGATACCCGCGACGTTTCATGGCCGCGACTGGTTCGCAGGCGTGGCTGGCCGGCTTGCCCGCGGCGCTGCACCGCCGGGCGGGCAAGGGATCTTCGCGCCTCCGCGCCGGCCCGACTGGCCTGACGATCTCAGCGAAATTATCTATCTTGACGGGTTCGGTAACGCGATGAGCGGCTTGCGCGCGCGTGGCATCGACCGGCGCACGAGGGTCATCGTCCAGCAGCACAGGCTCGGCTGGGCGCGCACCTTCGCCGATGTTCCGCTTGGCGCCCCATTCTGGTACGAGAATGCCAATGGCCTGCTCGAGATCGCCGTCAATCAGGGAAGTGCTGCGCAGCTGCTTGCGCTTGCCGCGGGATCGCCGATCGAACTCGCTGTGTGACGCGGATCACACTTCGACCATGCCGCGAACGTTTATTGAGTTTAGGAACGCGTACAATCAGGGTGGCGACGGCCACAGGAATGCGTGAAGCAGTGACGCCAATGGTTCGGTAGCGGCCATGTTCAGTGTCAAGTTCTGGGGCGTGCGGGGA
>Ga0116151_10003121_pt1 | contig 14976 bp, 20 predicted proteins | sample AD_UKC117_MetaG_FD_89893 | JGI IMG/M metagenome (GOLD analysis project Ga0116151, IMG submission 89893) | Active sludge microbial communities of municipal wastewater-treating anaerobic digesters from Hong Kong - AD_UKC117_MetaG | ecosystem: Engineered > Bioreactor > Anaerobic > Digestate...
CTGCCGAAAAATTCAGCAGTCGCGTGATACACCCTGGTCAATTTTGGATCGGCATCCCCGCCTTCAGATGGTCAGTTTTCGGTCGGCGTCAACAACCTGGCTCCCAGTCGGCTGGAACCGCCGTATAGGGGTCGCTGGCCCAGTCTTTCAAATACTCAGCCTGCGGTACAGCAGCACGGGGGCCGAACAGGCGAGCCAACTGAGCGCGGCAGTGCGCCAGCAAATCTTCTTCGGAGGCTTGGCGGCGAACAGAAGCAGGAACGCCGATGAAGCCGAACAGCGCGCCGTGGCCGCCTGGGGCGGAAGCATCGTGAATCTCAGTCATCGGCCCCACAGCGCTGCGGGCCGCGCCAGACAGCCCCTGTTCGCGCCAGAAGGGTTGATCGAAGACCGCCAGGTACTTGGCATGTGGCGCCATCCACGTCGCGCAATGCTTCCATGGCCTTGCCAGCGTATCCGGCAGCGCGGGCACGAAGTCAATTGTGCTAGCCGCAAGACGGGGCGGCACCGCCAGCAGGACGTGCGCGACACGATGCACAAGCTCATGCCCTCGCGGGCCATCGGCCTCCACCTCGATGCAGTCATCGAGATGGCGCAGCCGCCGCACATGGGTGCCGGTCATGAGCCGGTCTGCCGCTAGGCGTTGACGCAAGACATGGATGAGCGCCCCCATGCCGCCCACCACCCGCCGGGCGGCAGGCTCGGAGCGGTAACCATCGACGCGGCTGGGTGAATGCGTGCGGGAACGCTCCAGCAGCATGTCACCATCTTCTGGTTGCTCGAAGGTCGCCACGCCCAGCTCTCGCAGCAGTGCGTGGAGATCCTGTTGCAGCGCGGGCCAGAACCAGGTGGCGCCCAGGTCGTACCAGTCGCTGGATGGCTGCGCTCCAGCACTGTTCTTGGGCGGGATCGACATGATCCGCCCACCCAAGGCATCGCGCGCTTCCAGCAGCACGTAGTCCTGGATGCCGCGCTGTTCCAGCAGATAGGCCGCGTACAGGCCACTCAGCCCCCCGCCGACGATGGCAACACGAGCGGTCAGCATGCGACATCCCTCTGCGCAGCTTGAGCAAAGAATCGGCCCGTCTTGAGATACACGGAGGCGCCGGTGTTGCCTGCAACGAGATCGCGGTACTCGCCTGGGGGCAGCCGCATCCAACTGCCTCGGGGGTACGCCTGTGCGCCCTCCTGCAAGCTGCCTTCCAGGATCAGCATCTCTGCGCCCTCGACAGGGCCAAGGCACGCCCGACCACCCTCAGGGATGCGTTCGATGGACACATGCTCCACCTGATCGAAGAACAGCAGGCAGGATTCGCGCCCGTCCCGCACGACCCAGCGGGCCTTGTCACGGGTGTTGATGCGCACGCTCTGGCGCTCCCTCTGCGGCATCTGCCACAGCTTGACGAAGATGACGGCGCCTTCCTGGCTTGCGGGCTGGTGGCTGGAACCCGGTGGGTTGCGTATGTACCAGCCCGCCGGGTAGTGCGCATCTCCCTCAGAGAAGGTGCCGGAGAGCACCAGGATTTCCTCGCCGCCGGGATGCTGGTGGCAAGGAAAATGGGCGCCGGGGGCGTAGCGCACGATGCTGGTGGCCCGAGCCTTTTCGCCTCCCAGGCGATCCAGCATGACGCGCTCGACGCCCGGCTGCGGCGATGGAGCCCATTGGTGCCGCGAGGGCGTGACCGTGGCTCTCTGCGAAAAATCTGCGTTGATGAGCATGGGGGGTGCAACTACCGGCGAGAGTTGCTTGCTGCAGGTTTGGCGTCCAGGCAGCAGGCGACCGACTTTGCCTCGATCATCTGCATCAGTCCTTGTTCTTTCCGGGGAAGGATCGAGTAAGGAGAACGATCAGGGTCAGGATGCCCCCAAAGAACAGGAGCATCGCGATAGGGCCGAGCGCCATCGGCCAGCCCGGTTCGCTCCACATGCCTGCCATGGGGTGCATCCCGGATGACGGGAGCTGCAACTGGAAGCACATCAGGATCATGATTGCAAAGCTCGAAAGCACTGCTATGGCGGCTGCGGCGGTCTTGGTCATGGATTTCTCCGAAGGCGTGGTGCGTGATTCACTTCAGGGTGAGTGCGCGGTGTCGATTTCTCAAAGAAGGCGAGAACACGCTTGGCGGTGCAGATCGGCGCCACCAACGTGTTCCCGGTACGCCTCACTTGGGGAGTTGCGCGTGGGTGTCGAGCACGCGCGCCGAGTAGACGAGTGCCGCACCCGCGTTCAAGGCAATGGCGACTCCCAACGCTTCGGAGATTTCCTCCCGGGTTGCGCCAAGCTGAACAGCTTTTTGGGTGTGCACGGAAATGCAGCCATCGCAGCGCGTGGTCACGGCCACGGCCAAGGCAATCAGCTCGTGCATCTTCGGCTCCAAGTGCCCCTTCTTGGCAACGGCCCCATCCAGCGCCGCCAGGCCAGCCATTACGTCTGGGTTGAGAGAGGCGAAGTCGCCAACGCGCTCCATGAGAGCGGCCCGATAAGCATTCCAGTCTTGAAACATGGTTGAAGTTCCTGTTCGCAATTGAGATGAAAGAATGGACTCGGAGGAGGTCAGGCGACCTCGTAGATGCGAACCTCAGGGGCGGCATCCAGCAAGGGCTTGAGGCCCGCGACTACATCGGCGGTGAACAGTTCACTTTGCAGATAGGCGTTGGCGTTGTCCTTTGTCTCGAAACCATGCAGCACCTGCACGTCTTCATCGCGCACCAGCAGTTCCTTGGACTTCGCGCCGGTGACGGTGTTGAGGAACGGCGCCTTGTACTTCTGATACACGTTCGCGGCTGCGGGACGATTGGCAGCGGCGATATGGAGGGTGATTTGTAGATAGACCATTTGCGTTCTCCTTGCGAGGGTGGTTAAGAAATGGGGGACGAGGCAGGCGCGATTCGCATGCCCACGCGAATCAGTTGCGACCAGCCATCACGCCGCCGTCAACGTCCCAGATCGCGCCGGTGACCCAGCTCGCCTTGTCCGACAGCAGGAAGGTGATCGCTTCGGCGACATCCTGGGGACTGCCGACACGGCCGATCGGATGAAAACTGTTGAAACCCTGCAGCGTGCTATGCACTTCGGCCTTCGGGATGAAGCCTTCGTAGATCGGGGTCTGCACCACCGCTGGCGACACCGCGTTGACGCGGATGTGCTTGGGCGCAAGCTCCATGGCTAGGTGCTGGGTCAGCGAATGCAGGCCGGCCTTGGCCATGGAGTAGGCGGACGACGGCGTGGCCGCGATGGCCTGCTTGGCCCACATCGAACCAATGTTGACGATCGCGCCCGGACGTCCCTTGGCAACCAAGTTGCCGGCAACCATTTGCGCGATGAAGAAGAACGCCTTGTTCAAACTCATGTATTGGTCATAGTCCGCGTTCCGATGTTCCAAAAAGGACTTGGGAAAGAAGACACCGGCCGCATTGACCAACAAGTCAACGTCGGAATGCTCCGCGTAGAGGGTCTTGAGCAACGCGTCCAGCCCTTCATCGCTAGACAGGTCCGCTACGACTGCCCATACCTGGCCCAGCTCCGCCAGCTCTTTGCGTGCATCTTCAGTTTTGTCCTGGCGGCGACCCACGATCACCGCACTGCCACCTTCGGCAAGGACCATGCGGGCAGTCTGGAGCCCCATTCCGCTGGTGCCGCCGACGACCAGCAGCTTCTTTCCCTTGAACTGGTTACTACTCATTTTCAGAATCCCTCTATCCGCAGATTTGCAGGTGCTAGTTGAAGAAGAACGGAATGAATGGCTCACGGACCGTGCACGCTGCCCGGCGTATCAGGTCTGGCCTCGTTGAAGTCAAAGCGATCTGGAAGAAAAGCTACCTTTTCAGATCCCCTTTAGACCTTCCGCGCTTCTGCCGCCCTTCGCTAGGAGTTCTCTCCGTATCTTGGTGAGATTCTTCTTTTCGTGCAGGTTTTTCGCAAACGAGATAAAGTTTTCGTACTGAAAGAAAAACTTTATCGATATGAAGTCCCCCATCCACTTAAACGCCTTGCGAGCATTCGAGGCGAGTGCTCGCCACCAGAGCTTTTCGGCAGCAGCCGTGGAGTTGCACGTCACGCCTGCGGCCGTCGGCCAGCTTGTGCGCAGCTTGGAGGAATGGCTGGGCACGCCCCTGTTCGTTCGGAGCAGCAGTGGCCGAGTCAGGCTTGTTGCGACGGATGCCGCAGCGCGCGCACTGCCCGACATCCGGGCGGGCTTTGATCGGCTGATCGTGGGGCTGGAGCGACTCAAGGAGGGTGCCATTGGCGGCGTGCTCACGGTCACGGTTAGTCCCGCCTTCGCGGCCAAGTGGCTGCTACCGCGCTTCGAGCGATTTCAAGCAATCTGCCCCGACACGGACGTGCGGCTGGAAACCAGCCTGAAGCCAGTGGATTTCGTGGCCCAGCAAGTAGACATCGGCGTGCGTTACGGCCCCGGCACCTGGCCGGGGCTGGCGGCCGACAAGCTGATGGACGAGGAGATATACCCTGTGTGCTCGCCGGAGTTGCTGCGGCAGAATCGACGGTTGAACAAGCCCAGCGGCTTGGCGCACGTCACCTTGATCCATGATCTGTCGATGGATGGTCATGCGGGCTTCCCGACCTGGGACAAGTGGCTCAAGAAAGCGGAGATGAGCGACATCGCCACGTCGCGCGGCATGAAGATCAACAACTCCGCTGCTGTCTTGCAGGCCGCCATCGAGGGCCGTGGCGTGGCCCTGGCGCGCAGCGTCATGGCGCACGACGACCTGGCGGTCGGCCGGCTGATCCGGCTGTTCCCAGACATCGCGTTTGAATCCGAGCTGGCCTACTACGTTGTGTACCGGCCCGAATGCGCCAGCCTGCCACGGCTGGCGACTTTCAGGGATTGGCTGTTGAAGGAGGCAGCTTCGGAAAACCGGCAGCCCGTCAGATAGACGGCCCGCGCAATCGCCCGATCTCCCATAACACGCTGCTGCCGCGCACCGTCGCCGCAAGCTGCTGCCCCAGCCGCTGTTCGATCACCGACTTCCAAGGCACCAGGCTGAACCCCATGCCGTCATCGAGCATCGCGTAGCGCCCGCTGGCGAGCATGACGCTGCGGCGGTAGATGCCCGCCACGCGCTGGCCGTCGGCCACCGGGCGATGCTCCAGGCCGGTTTCTGCCGCAATGTCTTTCGCAGCCTGCGCCACCTCCCGGCTGCGCAGCGTTCCCAGCAGGTTGCGCGCCAGGATCACCCTCTGCCCGCGCCGCTCGGCCAGCCCCTGTTCGGCCAGGAAGTCGGCACGCTCCTGCATTGCCTGTTTGGCCTCGCCGCCAAAGCCCAGGTCGCCCAGGCCAGAGCCGCCGCCGATCAGTTGCTGGTCAAGCCAGGTGGCACCGATCACACGCGCCTGCCGCTCGATGGGCAGGTGCGATTGCAGCTCGACGGCCACGCCGCCCAGGCGCTGCGCGTCGTACTGGCGGCCACGCTCGGTCAAGTCGTCTGGCACCTTCCATAGACCTTCGGCGACACGTTTCACGATGCCCGCCCGGCGCAAGGCTTCCAGCCGGCGGACGTGGGTTGCTACCACCTCTTGTGGGTCGCGGCCGGGCACGGCCTGGCCCTGGGCGATGGCAAGGTGATGGTCGGTGCGGTACAGGCCATCGCTCGCCAGCGCGGCGATGTTCTTGTCGGCCGCGCGCACGTCGGCCGATCCCTTCACCTCCACCACGGCGCCAGTCGGATAGTTCGCCAACTCGTCGCGGGCATTGAGCGCGACGTAGTGGGCCTTGCCATCCACGCCGTCGATAACCAGATAGCCCCGGTCGCGCAGCTCGTCGGCCAGCCCCTTCGCGGCCACGCGGCCGATGACGGTTCGGCCATCGTCCGCAGGCTCGAACACCGCCAGCTCGCGCGGCTGGCCGCTCATGGCCCGCTGCATGGTACGGATGATGTCGCCGCGCTCGCCCAGGGCGCGCAAGGTCTTCTCGGCATCGGCATGAATAGCCCAGGTGCCGGGCTGCACCTCGTCGGCCAGGCCCAGCCGTTGCAAGCGCTGCAGGCGGCCGATCAGCAGCAGGCGCTGGCGTTGCAGCCGCGGTTCGTTGAAGCGTTCAATCTGCACTTGGCCGTCGTCACCCAGCTCGCGCCTCAAGGTGCGATCCAGGCTCGTCCACCGCTCCTGCCCCACCTCGCGCTGCAAGGTCTGCTGGATCTCCAGCTCGGTACGCGGCCCCAGCCATTCCGTCGCCAGCTCGGACGCGCGATGGCGGAAGCCATCGGCAATGTAGTCGCCCGCGATGATGAGGTCTTTGCCCGTGTCGTCGCGCCCACGCACGATCAGGTGGGTGTGCGGGTTGTCGGTGTTCCAGTGATCGACCGCCACCCATTCCAGCCGCGTGCCCAGGTCGGCTTCCATGCGACCCATGAGGTGCCGCGTGTAGGTGCGCAGGTCTTCCAGCTCGGCGCCATCCTCGGGTGAGACGATGAAGCGGAAGTGATGCCGGTCATCAGCGCAGCGCTCCTTGAAAGCATTCAGATCGGCGGCGTCGGTCTGCGGCCCGTAGGCCCGGCCCGGCTCACCATCACGGCCCACACCATCGCGCTCGACGTACCGCAGGTGCTTGGCGAGCGACTGCGGGCTGGCTCGCTGCTGGTTGACCAGCAAGGTCTTGATGGTCACGCGCCGCGACATGGGGGTGAGCTTCGCGCCCGCGAACCGCGCCGCCGTATGGCCGCGCCCCAGACGCGAGCCAGGCCGCTGGCCGGTGCCGCTGGCAACGCCAGGACGGCGCACCGAAGACTTGCCGCTGCTGGCCTTGCCGGTCTGCTTGAGCACCTTGGCGATGAAGCCCTGGCCCCGGCTCTTGGGGGCGCTGGGGCGGATGCGGAAATCGTCATCGCGGTGCTTGATCATGGCCGTTCTCCCTGAAAGCTATGGCGTGTCCGGTCATGCGAAGCACGCGGACAAGCCCGTATCGGCGCGGGCCTCGCGCCCCCAGCGGCACGGCGGCGAAGCTGCGCCGTGCCGCGCCACTACCACGTGCAGACTGGCTTTGCGGGCCGACAGGTGCCGCCCCCTTTTGTCTTGCCTTCCGCATTTGCCTCCCGCATCCGCTCCCGGCAACTGCGGCCCGGTGGCAAGGCTGCACCAGCAGCCAGCGCACCGGCGAACACGGCAATGGCCGCAGGCCAGCCGTGTTCAAGGCAAGATGCCTGCACGTTGGACGGCTGCGCCGGAGGCAACGCGAAGTGCGGCGCGGATGCGCTCGCATTGCATGCGCGACGACACGGCAACAGCAGCCGGAACGACACGCCCGATAGCACGATGATGCGCAGCGAATCGGCGGCCATCATGGGCGCGACTCCAACCAGACCGGGCGCGCAACGCCGATCACGGCGGCTGCGCTGACCGGCCCAAAGTAGCGGCTGTCGAACGATGCCGGATTGGTGACGCTGAGCAGGAACAGCTCGCCAGGTCGAAGCTGTCTGCATTGCGGCCAGGATGGCAGCGGCCGGCCCCAGCGATCGGCAGACAGCACGGCGGCCGAAGGCACGCCGTCGATGCGAACGCTGCCGCCGACGATGCACACCTCTTGCGGTGCCACCGCGCCCACGCGCTTGAGCAGCGGAATGCGCGTTGGTAGGTAGCCGCGCTGCGCAGCGAGCGTGGCAGCCTCGGCGGGCAGCGGCACCAGCACGATGCTGCCCACGGACAACGGACGTGGCGGCGAGCTGGTGCGATGGTCGAGCGGATCGACGCGATACCAACCGACCGCCACGCTGTCGGACGGGTTGTAGGTCAGGCGCGGCAGTGGATGCACGAAGGACGCCCAGGCCAGCGCAGCGAGGCCGCAGACGGACAGGCCCGCCAGCACGATGCGAGCGCGCAGGCGCGAGCGAGGATGCGTGACAGCAGTGGAAACAGAAATCGTGGTCATGACAGCGCTCTCCCGGCCAGCCAGGCGGCGTGCCGCTCGGCGCTGTATTCGGGCAACTGCAAGCGCGCCGCGAGCCGGTTGCCCAGCGTGCGCCAGTACGCGGGCGAAGCGCCAGCAGGCACGATGCCCAGCGCCTCGATGGCGTCGATGCGTGCCAGCACCGCACGCACCGACTGCTCACCCTCGGCGTGCAGCAACAGGCGCGCGCCTGGCTGCACGCCGGGGATGCGCTGCGCGCCATCCATCGGCATGCACGCCTGCATCACCATGAGCTGCCAGCGGATCGTGCCGTAGTCGTTGGCCTGCCAACGGATGCGGCAGAGAACCGCATTCGGAGTGAACACCGCGCAGCGGCGCCAGCGATCCAACCGGATGATGTGAGCAGGATCACCGAAGCGCAGGTAGAGGTCGAAGCGTTGGTCGATGTATGCGAGCGCAACGCGCGTCAGCGGCACGCCGTCGGCCACGCCGACAGGCGGGATGGACGGCGGTTCCGATGCAGTCGAAGTCGTTGAGGCGGACGTGTTCATGAGGACTTCTCCGGGAATTCGCGCTCCAGCAGCGCGCGCAGCAGATCGGCCACCGTCACGCCTAGCGTGAAGGCCGATACCTTGATGCGCGCCCGCATGGCGGGCGTGATGTCGAGGGTCAGGCGAGCTGTGTAGAGGTCGCCTTTCTGGAGGTCATCGGCGCTGCCCTGGCGAATCCACGCCTCAGCGTGCGGATTCGCGGGCGGACGCGCGCCGATGCCGATGCGCTTTGCCGTGCGCTTGCTGGCGGGACTGCTCATGACGGCCACCGCAGCAGTTCATCGACCAGCGCAGCGATTTCGCGCGCGGCTGCGCTGTCCGGCGCCGTCTCGCGTGCAAGCCGGCCAGCGGCCACGCTGTCGGCGAACACGATGCGCTGATGCACTTCCGCGCGCAGCGCAGGAAGCGGCTGCTCGGCCAGGGCGCCGCGTGCCTCGCGTCCGATCACGGTGGTGCTGACGCGCCGGTTGATGACGAAGGCCGCGCACAGCGCAGGCCGGAATACCTGCGCTTCCCGGATCAGCGCCACCATTTCGGCACTGGCCCACAGGTCGTAGGGGCTGGGCTGCACAGGGATCAGCACCCGCTCGGCCGCCAGCAGCGCGGAGCGCGCCAAGGCAGCGATCCTGGGTGGCCCGTCGATGACGACGTGATCGGCCCGCCTGGCGAGTTCTGGCGCTTCCTGGTGCAGCGTTTCGCGTGCGAGGCCCACGGCGCTGAACAGCCTTGGCAAACCTTGCTGGCTGCGGCGCTGTGTCCAGTCCAGCGCGGAGCCCTGCGGATCAGCGTCCAGCAACACGACGTGCTGCCCGCGCATCGCCAGCTCGCCGGCGATGTGGGTGGCGAGCGTGGTCTTGCCCACGCCGCCTTTCTGGTTGAGCAGCGCGACGATCATGGCCTGGCCCTCCGCGTTGGAAAGCCTGGCTGTTGCTGCTGGTTTTCGGGCCGCGTGGTGGTTGTCCACCGTGGCGCGGCGCTTCTACTATCAGTTAGATGTTTTAAGTTAGGGAAGTTAAGGGAGGCCGAAACCCGCGCCAGCATTGGCTTTGCGGCCGATGGACACGCCTGATAGCACGATAGTCCCACGCCCGATAGCACGATACCTGGCACGCCTGATAGCACGGGCCCGTCCACAGGACGCGCACCGTTTATCCCCGTGCCGTGGACGGCACGGGACGCCCTGGCCGGAACGTCAGCAGCTCGGCGCCATCCAGCCGCTCGATGCCCAGGACGTAGCCCGGCAGCGACTGCCGCACCACCAGGGCGCGCAGGTCGCAGGCGAAGTCGTAGGGCTTGGCCGTGCTGCCCGACTTGCGGTGCAGGTGCCGGAAGTCGAATTGCCAGCCGCCAGGCTGTCGCCCGCCGTGCTTGCGCACCAGGCGGTACAGCCATCGCTCGATTCCGCCCGTGAGCTGGAAATACGCCGGGTCGATGGTCAGCACCAGTGCCGCATCCAGCACGCCTCCATAGAACCAGTCCGGCAGGATCAGCTCCAGCCCCAAGGGCGTGCCTTTGGCATCGGCGAGTTCCTTCCACTCGTTGATCCACGAGAAGCGGTGTAGCCGCCGCCCGGTCGTCTCGCGGATCGACGTGGCCACGGTGGTCGATTGCAGGCGATCCAAGGCCGCCTTGAGGCGCTGGTAGTCGCGCAGCGACGTACCGCGCCCGATGAAGCGCAGGATCTCGTAGGGCGTGGCCTGCATCAGCCGCGACGGGCGCAAGCCCGCGTCGCGCGCTTCCACGATCTGGCTGGCGGCCCAGATCAGCACGTCCGCGTCCCAGATCGTGGCGATGCCGTGCTCCTGTGTATCCTCCACGCGGATCGTGATGCCGCTGGCGTGGAAGTCGATCGGCGCCGTGCGCCGGGACTTCGCCAGCGAGAAGAACGGAAAAGCCATCAAGTCCTGGCTGTCGCGCGGCGCCATGTCGCCCGGCAGGGCGCGGAACAGATCGAGCTGTTCGCGCTCCTGCCTGACTGCCCCGGATGGGCTGGACATGGCGAAGGCCACCCGCGCGCCAGTGATCAGCGCGCACGGCTGTCCGCCGAATGCTGCTCGGCGTACTCGGGATCGGACGTGCTCTCGAAGCTGCGCTCGGCGGCCCAGGCATCGAGGTCGGCCACGGCGTACATGACGCGGCGGCCGAACTTGCGGAACTTGGGGCCGCCACCCAGCACGCGCTGTTTCTCCAGGGTACGGGGCGACAGGCGCAAATACTCTGCGGCCTCGTCGTTGGTGAGATAGCGCTGCGGCTGCGCAGCGGAAGCAATGGGAGCGGCGGCAGGCCGCAAGGGAGCAGGACGCATGGTGAGAACCTCCATCGGTTGCAGGGCTCCGGCCACACAGCGCAACCGGATGGAGGCAGTCTCAGAAAACGAAGCCCTCTTGCTCAGGGTCGTTTTGCGCTCTCTTCAAAACGACCCTTCTCAAGCGGCGGCAGTTGTGCTAGGCGGCGATAGCCGCCGCGCATCAACGCATCGCCGCGCCGTGCCAGGCGGCGAACCTTGGAGCGTAGGCCGCCGTCGCTGTACCAACCGGCCGCAGCATCGACGCCGAACAAGCCCTCGGCCACGTCGCGCAAGGACGCGCCCGCCAGGGTCGCGTCGAGCGCCTGCAGGGTGTGCAGCTCCAGCAGCGCGGCTGGGGGCGGTCGGGGGCGAGCCATCGGCGCAGGCATTTCGGGCACATGCGTGGCCCCACGACCGCGGTAGGCATGGGCCACGGCCATGCCGTCCTCCAGTCCAGGTGCCAGCGCGAAGCGCAGGCACTGGCCGGGACTGCGCGCGACCAGCACCAGGCCCTTGCCGTCATGCAACAGTTGCTTGTGACCGGGGATGCACCAGAAGGCGAAGGCCGCAGCGTCAGGCGGCGGATCGGCATCCGGGTGGAGCTGCACCACGGCCTCATGGCCGGGGAGCCAGGCCGGATGCGCCTCGCGCGCATCCAGGGCCGGGTCTTCCAGCAGACGCAAGCCCCAGCGATGCGCAGCATCGAGGCGGCGCGCACGGTGCAGCCAGTCAAGCCGGTAATCGGGATGGCGGCGCAGATACTCCCAGGCCAGTGCCAGCGTATCCAGGCACAGCACGTAGAGGTAGGCGGCAGTCGGATACCAGTGCGCGAGGTGGTGCGGTTCGGCCATGACGCAAGCTCCCGTAGAGCAGGACGGCCGTCACCGGTTTCACACGCAAACGTCACCGCATCAAACTAGCATCCAATCGTGAATAAGCTGGTAGATTGGTAACTTGCGTGTCAAGACGAAACATCCGATGGATTGCGCGGATCGTCTGAATGCGACGGTGGCGCGCGAGGAAATGCGGCCTCCTGCGCTATCCACCGTGCCCGATGGCACGGCTGGCGTCATGGCTGTTTGTGCCAAGGTGGCACCCGATTGGTGCAACAGTGCCGACTAAGACCTGACAGGTCTGGAGCAAGACCGAAATAGTCTCAATGCGCCCGGCTTGGCCGTGGCGCGAACGGCTCAATCGAGGACGGAACCGTTCTCCTGGGCCAGCCGCAGGTACTCCGACAGCGGGCGCACCGCCCGGAAATACCGGTCCCGCATCACGGGCTGTTTGCTCGGCCCGACAATGGATGCGAGGTCGGACAGCTTGATCTCGCCCAGCTCAGGCATGCTGATCCCCAAGTCGATCAGGCCATGGGCCGTATCGCCGTCAGCGGGGTCGAGCGACACCAGCAGCCAGGTGGCGTGTGCGTCCGGCGTGAACAGCCGCACCACGGGCAGCGGGTCGATGGCCCGGCCAGCGGCCCGGACCCGGCCGTGTTCCAGCAGTTGCTTGCGCTCGTCCTCGGTGATGAGTTGGTTCATGGGCGTCACCTCATTCGCACAAAACCGCCGAAGCGTGAAAGCGCAAAACCGCATCGGCGGGTTTGTGGAAAGGCACGGATGCGGCTTTGCGCTTCTGTGAGAAGCCGCAGATACGGATTTCCGTAAAAGCACGAAAGCGGCAGGCGAGCATAGTTGAACACTATAGATTGTAGTCCTATAGGGCGCAATCGGCTGTCATCTTGGATTTTGGGGAGATCCAGGGTTGGCAGCGAAACATACATTGTCGGAGGCACTAAAGACCATCAGGAAAGCACGTGGTTTGAGCCAGGAAGCGTTCTCGGACGTGTCCAGCCGCACCTACATGAGCACGCTGGAGCGTGACCTCAAAAGCCCCACCTTGAACAAGCTGGCCGAGCTGTGCGAGGTCATGGAGATTCATCCGCTCACGCTGCTGACGCTGGCCTATGCCGGCGACGACCTGCAGCAGGTCGATCAGTTGCTGTTGCAGGTGCGCCAGGAGTTGGAGACTGTGGCGAAGAAGGGTGACGCACCATAGCGTGCGACCGCGCTGGCGTAGCCGATCCGGCGCAGCCGGTTCGGGGACTGCAGGGGCGCCAAGCATCGCGCGGCGGGGATAGGCCGCAGGGCTTTCCCCTGGAGGCAAGCAAAGCGCGCAGCGCCGCAGGCGCGAAGCCGCGATAGGGATTGAAGCCGAATGGCCATGACGGCGAAGTCGGCATGGGGCGCAGCCCGTAAAGCCCGGTCGGCGCAGTGCGCCGAATCGCCCTGCATTCGCCCTGGCAACACGAAGTCATGGTGATGCTGCCTGACCACCACCATCACGAAGCTGGGGGAGCCAAGCCTTTTTGTCTGCTGATCCAAGCAGTACAGTGCCCCGCCGCGTGGGCGGGGCGCTGGCGGCCGTCAGGCCGCCTGGGGCTTGCTGCGCGACCAGATCAGGTCGTGCGTGCCGTTCTCGCCTTCGATCAGGCGAGCGTAGACCGTGGCCGGGAATGAAGGATCGTCGAGGGTCACGGAGATGTACTCCCGCCCGGCCTCGCTGGTCTTCTTCCACGCCGCGCCGATGTCGTGACTGGCGGCCTGCAGGCGGAAGTCCGGGGCCTTCTCGTTGTCGCCCTTGTCGTTGGGCACCAGCTTGACCTTGACGTTGAGCGTCAGGGTGCGAAGCGTGCCGGTGAAGCCGTCTTTGTCTGCGGTGAAGGTGCCGATGTTGGCCATGATGAAACTCCTTTTGGTGGAACAAGGTTCGCGCCCATCGCGTCCTTGTTGTGATCCGGCCGGCGGGGGACGGGCTGGCTGCACCGCTTGCGGTCGAAACGCAGTGGAGAGCCGGGAGGCGAAAAGAATTTGTCCCGCGAGGAATCTGCGCAGCAGAGGGGAAATTGTTTTCGCTGGACGGTTGCAGCCATGAAGCCCGAGGCGCAGCCGCGCCCCCGCCAGGATTCACAACAACACAAGGACGCCTTGGGCCGAACCGCATCGAAAGGAGACAGGGCCGACTCGGCATCCCCGCACGAAGGCTGCACCGGCCCGCCCACTGACGCAGGCCAGGTCACCCCCCCGACGACAAGCGAGAACGCCCCGGCCGCACCTTGCGGCGCCGGTCTTGAGGCGTTGCGTGGAAGCTCCATGGCGATGCCGGGCGGGATGTCCGTGAACCGTCCTTCGTGACGTGATGGGCGAGAACCGCCAGCGTTGAGGACGGCACGCATTCGCACAACCTGCCGCAGCAAGCACCAGCGTGTTCGCCAGCTCCATCCATTTCGGCGGGGCGCTGGCCGGGCCGATCCGGCATCGCCGGTTCGGCGGCATCGAGGGGCGCCAAGCTTGCGCGGCGGGGATGGGCCTTGCGCCGATCCCCCGGAGGCAAGCGCAGCGCGCAGCGCCGCAGGCGCGAAGGCGTGAGTGGATTGAAGCCGAATGGCCGTGACAGCGAAGTCGGCACGGGGCGCAGCCCGAAAGCCCGGCGGCGCTACGCGCCGACACGCCCAGGCCGTTCTATATTTTCAGCAGGGAACGCAGAACACCATGACCATCCAGCTACGACACGAAACCACGAACGACATTGCCGCCATCGAGGCCGTGACCATTGCCGCCTTCGCCGATGCGCCGCACACCAGCCACACGGAGCAATTCATCGTGCGCGCGCTGCGCGCCGCCGACGAGTTGACGCTTTCCATCGTGGCCGAAGAACACGGCCAGGTCGTCGGCCATGTGGCTCTGTCGCCGGTGACTATCACCAACGACCACGGCCACAAGGCCAAAGGCTGGTGCGGCCTGGGGCCGATCTCCGTCCTGCCGCAGAGGCAGGGGCACGGCATCGGCTCGCGCCTGATGGAACAGGCGCTGTCTGAACTGCGGGCCATGCAGGCCGCAGGCTGTGTGCTGCTCGGAGAGCCCGCGTACTACGGGCGCTTTGGCTTCCAGGTCCATGCGGGCCTGCAACTGCCGGGCGTGCCGCTCGGCTATTTCATGGCACTGGCCTTCCACGGGCCAGTGCCCGAAGGCATCGCGCAGTACAGCGATGCCTTCAACGCCGCCGCCTGAGTGCCAGCGAAGGCGGCGGCGTAATGCCCCGGCTATTCGGTTTCAACACCGGGCGCGGCCACTGCCGCGCCCAGATTTTGCGTTTCACCGCGCCCAGGGCGGAACGTGTTGGCGCCGATTCAAAATTGACCAGACGTGCCGATTGAATTTTGACCAGGGGCTTGCACCGGGTTTTTGATGCCCGGCTGTGGATAACTATACGGTCAAAG
>Ga0116151_10003124_pt1 | contig 14970 bp, 14 predicted proteins | sample AD_UKC117_MetaG_FD_89893 | JGI IMG/M metagenome (GOLD analysis project Ga0116151, IMG submission 89893) | Active sludge microbial communities of municipal wastewater-treating anaerobic digesters from Hong Kong - AD_UKC117_MetaG | ecosystem: Engineered > Bioreactor > Anaerobic > Digestate...
CACAACGCGCCTATATGGCCGCGGCGCGCGCGCGCGCCGCGGCAGTCACGCTTGCGCCGGCGGCGCGAGCCGGACTATCCGGCGCGGCGATCGGCGAGCGCCTGCGGGCCCTGCGGCTCGACGTGCTGGTCGCCCACAAGAAACAGCCGCTACAAATAGAAGACACCGAACACGACGGCAGCTAACACCAGCCGATAAATGGTGAATGGCAGGAAACCGATCCGCGGCAGATAGCGCAGAAAGACTGCGATGCAGGCGTAGCCGACCAGTGCGGAGACTGTCAGTCCGATCAGCATTTCTGTTCCGGCGACCGGTGCGCCAGCGGTGCTGAACTTGTAGGTCTCGTAGAGACCTGCCATCGCAATGCCAGGCACGGACAACAGGAATGCGAAACGTGCTGCGGATTCGCGCGACAAGCCGAGCGCGCGGCCGGCGGTCATCGTGATGCCCGAGCGTGACGTGCCGGGCACCAGCGCGAGCGCCTGCGCACAGCCGATCAGCACCGCATCGCGGATAGAGAGCGAGCGTTCATCGCGGTGGCTCGAGGACAGGCGATCGACCGCATAGAGCGCGATACCGAACACCGCCAGCTGGAACGCCACGACGGCAGGACTGCGCAACGCGGTTTCGATGAAATCCTTGCCGAACAGGCCCACCAGGCCCACCGGAATGGTGCCGATCAGCAGATTGATGGCCAGGCGACCATACGAATCCTGCCGATCGCCCGCGACCCAGCGCACTGCGCCGGTCGCGAGCGGCACTAGATCGCGACGAAAATAGCCGACCACGGCGAGCAAGGTGCCGACATGCACGGCCACGTCGAATGCCAGCCCCTGGTCGGTCCAGCCTAACAACCGCGGCAACAGCACGAGATGACCAGAGCTCGATACGGGCAGGAACTCCGTGAGCCCCTGAATCACCGCCAGCACGACTGCCTGCCACCATTCCATGTCCAAACTCCCTATAGCGACCCACGCAGGTCCTGCCAACCGAACCCCCGCAGAGGCGCCCGGTAGTCACGACCCAGTGCCATGACTTTGAAGGCCTCGCCCATCTCGCCCGGCATCATCAGGCGCCGTGCCTCGCCTGCCTGGACGAGCCGCTCGCGTTCATCGCGTGCGGTAGCCAGCACATTCTCCATCCCGCAGCCGATCAGGAACCCGGCCTGCGTCACGAAACCCTGTAGCTCGAGAGCTGCGCGGCTGCCGGACTCGGCCACACGGGTGAAATCGACCCAGGCTGTGATGTCCTGCAGGCCCACGTGCCGCAATGGGTCGCCATGCGCCCGGTGCCGAAAGTGGCACTGCAACGTGCCGGCAGTGCGGTCGGGATGGTACAGGTGGGGGCGCGGCAGGCCGTAGTCGATCAGCAGCACTACACCACGGCGCAGCACGGCGCCCAGGCCGGCCAACCAGCCCTCGAGTTCCAGACAGATCTCGCCGTGGTAGTTGTCTGGCAGTTGCTGCGGCAGCTCTCGCTCGAGCAATCGAACCGCGTTGGCAAGCGCGGGTGTAGCTGTCCGTGTCGCCTCGACCAGTGCACCGTGCGAGTCGAGTGCCACACCTAACGAGTCGATCACCCTGATCGCGCCGGCTCCCGCGCGCAGCACGAAGCGCTCGACCGGCATGGCGTCGAGCACTTCGTTTGCGACGACGACGCCCGTGATCCGCTGCGCTGGCCAGCGATCGAGCCACTCGACGCGGCTCGCCAATGCGGCTGGCAAGGCTGCGAGCCGCGTGCGTTGCCGCGCACGCAGGTCAGCACTCACTTCGAGAATCCGGTAACGATCCGGCAATGTTCCCAGTGCGGCCAATTCCTCCAGCAGAACGGCAGCCAACGCACCACTGCCGGCACCGAACTCCAGCAGATCGCCGCCGGTGACCGCCAGCACGTCGGCACACTGCCGCGCGAGACAGCGGCCGAACAGGGGCGACATCTCGGGCGCTGTGACGAAGTCCCCCGCCGCGCCGAACTTGGTGGCCCCGCTGCTGTAATAGCCGAGTCCGGGCTCGTACAGGACGAGACGCATGAAATCGGCGAACCCCAACCAGCCGCCAGCCGCCTCGATCCGTCCACGTACCAGGCTCGTCACCTGTTCGGCGTGCGCTCGCTCGGCCGCATCGAGCGCGGGCAGAGTTGAGAGCGTGGGCGGGATCGTCATACTGTCTGCCTATGGATGACGCGACTTCGCTCACGGGACGCACAGTACTGATCACCGGCGCGGCCGTGCGGGTCGGCGCGGCGATGGCGCGCGCCTTCCACGCAGCGGGCGCCAATCTGGTACTGCATTATCGAAGCTCGGTCGCCCAGGCGCAGAAACTGGCCGAGGAACTGGAAGTCCTGCGGCGTGGCTCGACGCAGCTGGTGCGCGCTAACCTGCTGGATACGACCTACCTGCCGACGATTGTGCAAAGCGCCGTCACAGCCTTTGGCCGCCTGGACGTGCTCGTCAACAATGCCTCGTCGTTCTATCCGACGCCGGTCGGCAGCATCACCGAGCAGCAATGGCAGGACCTGATGGGCAGCAACGTCAAGGCACCGCTGTTCCTGTCGCAGGCTGCCGCACCGCATCTGCGTGTGGTCAAGGGTCAGATCATCAACATCGTCGACATCCATGGCACGCGACCGCTGCGGAACCACCCGGTGTACAGCACCGCCAAGGCCGCCCTCGTCATGTTGACCCGCTCGCTGGCGAAGGAACTGGCGCCGGAGATCCGCGTCAATGGCATCGCGCCGGGCCCGGTACTGTGGCCCGTCACCGGCGCCGACGAGGAGTTGCGCGCCAACATAGTCGACCGGACGTTGCTGAAACGGATGGGTTCGCCGGACGATATTGCGCGCACTGCGCTGTTCCTGGCAGCCAATGCGCCGTTCATGACTGGCCAGATACTGGCGGTCGACGGCGGCCGCAGCGTCGCCTGGTAGTCCAGCTCGCCCGCTCCATTGCCGCACGCGCGCCACGCCTTCAGTCGTTGGCTGCAGCGGCCAGCTCGACACGTCGCATCGGGTGCGCGCCGCGGTCGAATTGCTGCCATAGCTCGCCGATCGTCAGCCCCAGCGTTGGGTGCCTGACCTCCGGCGCGAGCTCGGCCATCGGACCCAGCATGTAGGCGCGCTTGACGAGATCTGGCCGTGGCAAGCGGTACGCCGGCGTCTCGGCCAGGAGATCACCGTATAACAACACGTCCAAGTCCAGGCTGCGCGGTGCCCACTTCGGCGCGCTGCGCGGCCGATGGCATTGTGCTTCGATGTCGTGCAGCCGCGCGATCACCTGCGCCAATGGCAACCCGGTCGTGAAGCCAGCCACCAGGTTGATGAAGTCGGGCCCGTCGAAGCCCACCGCCGTATTCTGGTAGGCGCTGGAGAACCGCACATCCGGCCAGGTGCGCGTCATCTCGCGCATGGCAGTTGCCAGATGGCGTTCCGGCTGCACATTGCTGCCGACCGCCACGAAGACACGCACCGCTGCGTCGCCTTGCGTCACGCCGCGCCCAGATCGGCCCGCGTCCGCTCCACCACGACACCAACGTCGCGTGAGCCGCGGACGGCACCCGGCTTGTTGATCGAGAAACGTATCCATTGCAGCTCGAATTCCTGCAGGATCATCAGAGCGCCGCGATGCGCCAGCGTTTCGACCAGCTGGAACTGTGACTCACCGACGAACGCGATCAGTCGCTTGGCCACCCGTTTGTAGTCGACCGTATCCGCCACCGAGTCGCTGGCCGCCGCACGTCGGCAGTCGACCGGCAATTCGATATCGAGCACCACTTTCTGCTTGATGCGGCGCTCCCAGTCGATGAAGCCGATGATGCACTCGACTTCGAGCCCGCGCAGGAAAATACGGTCGCCAGCCTGTTCGGCGTGGGCGGCGGGCACGGTGCTCTTCTTGGGCGTCGATGGCATGGCGGATTGTCTTTACTGTTGTGAACTATGGTTATGGTTGTTAGTAACTAACGGCCGAGCGGCGTGAGCTCAGTGAGTGGCCACCGGGCACGTGCACAAACCGCCAGCGGCTCGGTACAGCCCGCCTGCAGGCGGGCCATCCCAGCCACGGCGATCATCGCAGCATTGTCCGTGCAGAACTCGATGCGTGGATAGTAGACACGACCGCCGCGGCGGGCCACGCTTTCGGCGAGTCGCTGGCGTAGCGCGACGTTCGCGCCCACGCCCCCGGCAACCACCAGCGCTGCGCGCCCAGTCGCATCGAGGGCGCGCAGCGACTTCTGCACCAGCGTGTCCACGATCGCAGCCTCGGCGCTGGCGGCAATGTCCGCGCGCCGGCGCGCATCGAGTGGCGCTGCCTGCACGGCCAGCGACACGGCGGTCTTCAACCCCGAGAAACTGAACTCGAACCCCGGTCGATCGAGCATCGGCCGTGGGAAACTGAACTTATCGCCGGGCGCCGTGGCGGCAAGGGCCGCCAGCTGCGGCCCGCCGGGGTACGGCAGGCCCAGCAATTTGGCGCTCTTGTCGAAGGCTTCGCCGGCTGCGTCATCGCGGGTATCACCCAGCAGGCGGTAATCACCGGGCGCCACCACATCGATCAGCATGGTGTGGCCACCTGAAACCAGCAGCGCCAGATGTGGGAACGGCGGCGGCTCCGCCTCCAGCAACGGTGCCAGCAGGTGGCCTTCGAGGTGATGAACCGCGACTGCCGGCACGCCCCAGGCGTAGGCCAGGCTGCGTCCCAGGGCGGCACCGGTGAGCAGGGCCCCGATCAGTCCGGGCCCCGCAGTGTAGGCGACGCCGGCCAGCTCCTGTGGCGCCGTTGCCGCGTCTGCCAAGGTGGCACGCAGGAGCGGCAGCAGCTTGACGACGTGATCGCGCGATGCGAGCTCCGGCACGACGCCGCCATAGACCCGATGCAGCTCGATCTGGCTGAAGATCGAATGCGCCAGCAGGCCGCGCGCCGCGTCGAATACCGCTACGGCGCTCTCGTCACAGGAGGATTCGAGAGCCAAAATTCGCATGTCAGTAGAAAAATGAACGGTGGTTTTGCGTTTTCGGCCGAGGCTCTCTAGAATGCGCGCCCCGGTTCTGCCGGGGCAAACTCAAATTGAGGTTTCGATGCCGAGCGTCCGTGTACGTGAGAACGAGTATTTTGATGCCGCTTTGCGGCGCTTCAAGCGTGAATGCGAGAAAGCCGGTGTGCTCACCGAGCTGCGGCGCCGTGAATTCTACGAGAAGCCGACACAGGAACGTAAGCGCAAGAAAGCTGCGGCCGTCAAACGGCATCTGAAGCGCAATTCACCGCGTGAATTTACCGCGCGCCCCGCGCGTTGAGTAGCACGCGATGACGCTCAAAGAGCGCATCACCGAAGACATGAAGACTGCCATGCGGTCAGGCGAGAAGGATCGCCTGGCCGTCATTCGATCGGTGCAGGCTGCCATCAAGCAGCGCGAGGTCGACGAACGCATCACACTCGACGATGCCCAGATCCTTGCGGTGCTCGAGAAGATGATCAAGCAGCGCAAAGAGTCGATCGCCGCATTCGAAGCGGGCAACCGCCCCGACCTCGTTGCCAAAGAAACGGCGGAAATCGCCGTGCTGCAACCGTATCTGCCCGCCCAGCTGTCAGCCGCCGAGCTAGAGGCCCTCATTGATGCCGCGCTCAAACAAACGGGCGCGAGCACGATCAAGGACATGGGCAAGGTCATGGCAGTCGTGAAGGCGCAGGCGACGGGCCGCGCCGACATGGGCGCCGTCGGCGGCCTCATCAAAGCGAAACTCGGCGCCTAGCCGAGCAACCTCATGCGCGGGCTCGCTACCGCCGCCATCCTCATCATGATTGCGCTGGTTTGTGTTGGCGTCGTACGGCGTCTCGAGGCCGAGCGCCGCCAGTTGGGCCGTTTACCCGCCCACCGCAAGCGGCTCGCGCTGTTTGGCGCGCTCGGTGCGCTGGCTTTGGCCGCGATCGTCGCGTTCGCCCTGCTGCGCTGACAGCCAGTTATTCTTGTACGGCATGGCCGGCCGTATTCCACAGAGTTTCATCGATGATCTGGTCGCGCGAGCGGACGTCGTCGAACTGATCGGTGCGCGCGTGCCGCTGAAGAAAGCCGGCCGCGAATACAAAGCCTGCTGCCCGTTCCACGACGAAAAGACGCCCTCGTTCTGGGTCAGCCCGGAAAAGCAGTTCTATCACTGTTTCGGCTGCGGCGCGCACGGCACGGCGCTCGGTTTTCTGATGAACTACGACAAGCTGTCGTTCGTCGACGCTGTCGAGGAACTGGCCAGCCGGCTCGGCGTCGACGTGCCACGCGAAGCGGGCACACATGACGCCCGCGATGCCGGCAGCGCTTCGCTGTACGACATCAATGCGCGGGTCGCGAAATTCTACGCTGCCAACCTCGCGACCGCTCCCACCGCGCTGCGCTATGTGCAGCACCGTGGCCTAACCACCAGCACGATCCAGGACTTCATGATCGGCTACGCTTCGGATTCCTGGAGCGACGTGTTGCAGCGCTTTGGCAGCAGCGACGACGCCCGTCGGCAACTGGCGGATGCGGGCCTGATCATCGAACGCGAACGCAGCAGCGGCGGCGGCGGCGCGCGTGCCCCGGACCGATATTACGACCGATTCCGCGACCGGCTGATGTTCCCGATCCGGGATGCGCGCGGCCGGGTGCTGGCGTTCGGCGGGCGAGTGATCGGCGGCGGCGAACCCAAGTATCTGAACTCGCCCGAAACACCGTTGTTCCACAAGGGACGCGAACTGTACGGGTTGTACGAATGCCGACAGCAGCGGTCGCCCCTCACGCGGCTGCTGGTCGTCGAAGGCTATATGGATGTCGCGCGGCTGCACCAGGCGGACATCAGGTATGCCGTCGCGACGCTCGGCACGGCGACCACCGCCGAACACCTGCGGCGCATCTTCAAGCTCGTCAGCGAAGTGATCTTCTGCTTCGACGGTGACCGAGCCGGTCGCGCGGCGGCGTGGCGCGCATTGGGCAATGCCCTGCCAGAGGCGCGCGACGGTCGACAGATCCGCTTCCTGTTTCTGCCCGACGGGCAGGATCCGGATTCGCTGGTCGGCGCAGAAGGACGCGAGGCCTTCGAGCAGCGACTCGACGCAGCGCTGCCGTTGTCCGAGTACCTGGTGCTGGCGCTCGCGGAGCAAGTGGACCTCGCCCATGCAGACGGCCGCGCGCAGCTGGCCGAATTGGCTCGACCGCTGGTGGCCAAAGTACCCGCGGGCGTATTTCGGGACTTGTTGGTAGAGCGTCTTGCTGTATCAATCGGCTTGGCCAGTAGTAGATTGCATCATATTTGGTTCAATGAAGCCTTGCCTGAAACCGACCGCGGTAGCCTGGCTCAACCGACGCCAGCCCGTCCGCGGGCCGGAATATCGACCGGCCGCGGCGGAGTGGTCACCCAGGCGGTCAAGTTGCTGGTGCGATTTCCGGCCGTCGCCACGCGACTTTCTGACATCTCGCTGCAGCGACTGGCGGCAACCGACGACCCCGGCGCACAGTTCCTGCGCGCCATGATCGTCGAGCTGCAAGAGGCGCCGGTTGCACATACCGGGCAGCTGCTGGAGCGCTGGCGCGAGCGTGCCGAGCACCCGCGATTGCAGCAGCTCGCCACCGAGGAAGTCCTGATCAGCGATGAGGAAGCGGCCCTGCCCGAACTCGAGCAGGCGGTTGCCCGGATCGCGCTGGCTGAGCTCACCCAACGCTATGACGAACTGCTGCAAAAGAGCTCGCACGCGCCGCTGACGCAGGCCGAGCAGGAAGACCTGATGGCACTTGCCACAGCGATGCGGGAGACCACCGCGGCGATTCAGTCGCCGCGCGCGCCATAGGTGGCCTCCAAATGGCCCACGGTGGCCCGGAAATTGCTGTGCGCAGGCGCGCGCAAGCAACACAGAACCCACTGAAAGTGCTGATATTTTCATTTTGTCAAGACTCGCAATTGTGAGTACAATGCGCGGCTTTTCCCACACCCCCTTGATCGCCGTCGTGCCACCCCCACGACACGGTCATGCGCATACCTACATTCGGGAACTCATGAAGAAAACAGCCAAGCGATCCGCTGCCCGCGCTGCCAAGCCGGCCGCCAAGAAATCCGCCAATCGCGCGGCCACCAAGACCAAGGTTGCCGCGAAGGCCAAGCCTGTCGCGAAGAAATCGGCTGCCAAGGCCAAGGCGCCAGCGGCCAAGAGCGCCGCACAAAGTGCGCGCAAGACGACCCGCAGCAAGGCGCAGGCATCGGCTGCGGTCAAGAAGAAAAAGTCAGCTGCGTCGAAAACGGGCGCGCCGGATACCGGTGCCGTTGTCGTCAAGGCGAGAAAGTCCGTCGCCCAGGTTAAGGTAGCCGATATCAAGGCCACGATTGTCGAGGCCACGATCGAGGTGGCCGCAGCCGCGAAGACTGCGCCACGCACGCGTCGTCGCAAGGGCTCCAAGGCTGCGGCCGAGCTGATCGCCATGCCGGCGCGCCGCAACGTCCTGCCCGAAGAGCGCCAATCACAACTCAAGCTGCTGATCGCGCGCGGCAAGGAACAAGGCTACCTGACGTACGCCGAGGTCAACGACCATCTGCCGTCCGAGATCGTCGATCCTGAGCAGATCGAAGAAATCGTCAACACGATCAACGATATGGGCATTCCGGTGTACGAGAAGGCGCCGGACAGCGAGGCGTTGCTGGCGGCCGAGCCGTCGCAGCCTACCGACGAAGAAGCCATCGAAGAGGCGGCCGCCGCGCTGGCAGCGCTGGACGCCGAGCTCGGCCGTACCACCGACCCGGTGCGCATGTACATGCGCGAGATGGGCACCGTGGAGCTGCTCACACGCGAAGGCGAAATCCGCATCGCGAAACGCATCGAAGAAGGCCTCGATGCGGTGCGCCTGTCACTGACTAACTACCCGGACACCGCCGCCTATCTGTTGAAAGCATACGAGCCGGTCAAGGCTGGGCAATCGCGCCTCACCGACGTGCTGGTGGGCTTCATAGATCCGAATGCGCCAGATGTGATCGCGCAGCCGCAGAACCCGACCAAGGTCGACGCAAGCGCCGACAAGGCGGACAAGAGCGATGACGATGAGTCGGACGATTCCGATACGACCGACGAGCCGGTCGATACCGGCCCCGACCCGGAAGAAGCCGCTCGCCGCTTCGCTTCGATCGCCAAACTGCATGCGCAGGTAGTTAGCGCGCTGGAGAAAGCTGAGGACAGCAAGGAACCGAAAATCCTCAAGCTGCGCAAGAAGCTGTCTGACGAGATCATGGAACTGAAGCTCGCGCCCAAGATGTTCGAAGCGCTGATCGAGAATCTGCGCAGCCACATCAACGTGGTACGGCAGCTCGAGCGCGAGATCATGGTCATCGCCGTCCGCGATGCCGGCATGCCGCGCAAGGAGTTCATCAGCAGCTTCCCGAAGAACGAGACCTCGCCGCGCTGGCTCGAAAAGCAGGTGAAAGCCGGCAAGAAATGGTCCGCGCCGCTCGAGGCGATGCGCGACGAGATCACGCGCCGTCAGGGCAAGCTCGAACAGCTGGAGAAGGCCTTCTTCCTGTCGATCACCGAGATCAAGGAGATCAATCGCGAGGTATCCATCGGCGAAGCCAAGGCGCGCCGGGCGAAGAAGGAGATGGTCGAGGCGAATCTGCGTCTGGTCATCTCGATCGCCAAGAAGTACACCAACCGCGGTCTGCAGTTCCTCGATCTCATCCAGGAAGGCAATATCGGCCTGATGAAGGCGGTCGACAAGTTCGAATACCGCCGCGGCTACAAGTTCTCTACCTACGCAACCTGGTGGATTCGTCAGGCCATCACGCGCTCGATCGCCGATCAGGCCCGCACCATTCGTATTCCGGTGCACATGATCGAAACGATCAACAAGCTGAACCGCATCTCGCGGCAGATGCTGCAGGAGATGGGCCGCGAACCCACACCCGATGAATTGGCCGTACGGATGGAAATGCCGGAAGACAAAGTCCGGAAGGTGCTGAAGATCGCCAAGGAGCCCATTTCAATGGAGACTCCGATCGGCGATGACGAAGACTCGCACCTCGGCGATTTCATCGAGGACACCTCAGTGGCGTCCCCAATCGACCAGGCCACCTCCGAGAGCTTGCGCGAGACCACGCACTCGGTGCTGGCGCAGCTGACGCCGCGCGAAGCGAAAGTGCTGCGCATGCGTTTCGGCATCGACATGAATACCGACCACACGCTGGAAGAGGTCGGCAAGCAGTTCGATGTCACCCGCGAGCGTATTCGGCAGATAGAGGCGAAGGCGCTACGCAAGCTCCGGCACCCGTCGCGGTCGGAGCAGCTGCGCAGTTTCCTGATCGAGGAGTGAGCGGCGGGCCCGCGCTGCCGTGCGCCGTCATTGCACGTAGTGCATCATGACGTAGGCGATCAGCAAGATGGTGATCCATATCGCAGTCGTGCCGATCGGCCACGAACGCGATAGGACTCCGTCCGCGCCCACATAGCGCGCGACGCGCTTGTGCAATCCGTCGACCAGCCGAGTTGCCTGCCGCTGCATGACGGTTCCGATCCGAGCAGCCCACCGCAGCGAGTTGTCACCGAGGCGCGCGAGACCAACTCGCCACAACCAATCGATGTCCAGGGTGATCGTCCGGGTTCGCTGCATGGCCGGCAGCAGCAGAAAGAATGCGAGCCCGGAGAACAGTAACAGCTGCAGATAGAAGACGACTTTCCCGGGAACGTACGCCGTATAGTCCATCGGATAAGGCAACAGCTCGTACAGCGGCTGCGGATAGACACCCAGGAAGATGCATACGCCGGCGAACAACAGCATCGCCAGCGCCATGTTCCACGGTGCGTCCTTCGGTCTGAGCCCGGAGTCCTTCTGAAAGAAGACGAACCACGGGAATTTGATGCCGGCGTGCAGGAAGACGCCCGCCGAGGCGGCGGCCAGCAACAAGTAAGTAACGGCAAATCCATCGCCGATGGCCGCTTCGGAGATCAGTGTCTTGGTCGTGAATCCAGAAGTCAGCGGAAAGCCGGAGATCGACAGGGCACCAACGATGCCGCACACGCAAGTCAGAGGCATGGTGCGAAACAGGCCGCCGAGATCCGTACACTTGCGCTTGCCGGTGCGATACAGCACCACTCCCGCGCTCATGAACAACAGCGCCTTGTAGACGATATGGGCGAACGCGTGGGCGGCGGCACCGTTGAGCGCCAGCTCCGTACCGATGCCGATGGCGCACACCATGAAACCGACCTGGTTGACGACCGAGTACGCCAGGATACGACGCGCGTCGTTCTCGAGGAGTGCGTACACGATGCCGTAGAAAACCATGTACAGCCCGACGCCTACCAACACGGGCTCGCCGGGGAACAGCAGAATCAACGCCAGCACCGCGGTCTTGGTGGTGAAGGCAGACAGGAACACCGCGCCGGTGGGTGTCGCCTCGGGATACGCGTCCGCCAGCCACGCCGAGACGGGCGGCGCCGCGGCGTTGACGAGCAGTCCGATCAGTAGCATCCATGTGGCGAAGTCCTCGGCTCGCATCGCTCGCACGTCGACCGAACCTGTTTGCACGGCCACGGCAGCGATCCCCACCATCAGGATGACGCCGCCGAGCACATGCATGACCGCGTAGCGCATTCCCGCGCGCAACGACGCTGCCGTGCCACCGCACCAGACGATCGCGGTCGAGAAGATCGCCATGACTTCCCAGTAGACGAACAGCGTGACGAGGTCGCCGGCGAATGCCACGCCGATCGCGCCGCCGGCGTATGCAAATGCCGCCGCAAGCTCTGTGCCACGCGCCAGACGCAGCGCATAGAGGCCACCGACGAAGGTCATCAGGGTGAAGACGAGTGCGAACAGCCGGCGCACCGCGCTGCCCTCGAGCGGCTCGAGCTGATAACCGATGAAGGCCGTGCTGAGCGAGACACCGTCCGGAACATGCCACACCGTCCACGCTGTCACGAGCGGCGCGATCAATACGACCGCGGTGCGCAGCGCACCACGCGTGAGTGCGATCAGTGCGGCCGCGACCAACAGAATGATGCCCGGCGGCAGGTTCTCAATCGCCATAGAAGCGCTCGTCACGTTTCAGCAGTCTGCCCAGCACTTTGGCGACCAACACCATCGCCACGCAGGCAAAGAACCCGAATGCTGCGCCGAAGCCCAACCACTGATCGAAGGCGAAATGGCCTTTCACCTTGACCAACAGCTGCAGTGCAAGCGTTGTCACCAGCACTGCGACGAATAGCACCCACAACCAGCGTACCGTGCGCGCACGCACCAGCCAGTGATCCGAGCGGTCATCATGAGCCATGTGCGCCCCCAAACAACTGCGCCATGAGATCGAGCGCCGTGCCGTTGGCAAAGAAGAACAACACTGTCATGGCCGCCGTGGCGACCACTGCCATCAGCATCACGACCGGCGCTTCGCCCTGCCCCTCCCTGGGTATGGTCGCGCTGTCGAACCAAGCAGCGACAACTATCGGCAGGAAATAGGCGGCGTTCAGCATGGTGCTCGCCACGATAGCGGCGATCGCGACGTAGTTGTCGGCCTCCAGTGCACCGCTCAGGATGAACCATTTCGAGACGAAGCCCGCCGTCGGCGGCATGCCAATCATGCTGAGAGCCCCGACCGTGAACGCCAGCATGGTCCAAGGCATACGCCGCCCGATACCGCGGAGCTGGCCGATCTCGGTTATCCCGGCTGCCGTATACAGGCTGCCCGCCGCAAAGAACAAGGTAATCTTTCCCAAAGCATGCGCCACCATGTGCACTACCGCGCCCAATTCAGCCAACGGTCTGAAAAGACTAACGGCCATGATCACATAGGATAGCTGGCCGATCGTCGAGTAGGCTAACAACCGTTTCAGGTTCGTCTGACGGAATGCTACGAAACTCGCCACGATGACGGTGAACGCTGCCGCGTACAGCAGCCAACCAGCTTGCGATTGGCCGGCCAGGAAGTCGATGCCGAAGATGTAGACGACCACCTTGGTGAGCGTGAACACCCCCGCCTTCACTACTGCCACTGCATGCAGCAACGCACTGACCGGCGCGGGCGCCACCATGGCAGCCGGCAGCCAGCGGTGTACCGGCATCACAGCGGCCTTACCGACGCCGAACACATACAACGCCAGCAACAAGCCCGCTGCCGGCCCGCTCACATGGCCGCTCAGTATGCCGCCCGGCATGAAGTCCAGCGTGCCCGTCGCACGGTACGTCCAGATCATGGCTGGCAGAAACAAGCCGATCGACGTGCCCAGCAGTATTCCGAGATAGACGCGCGCTGAGATGATTGCCTGGCGACTGCCGCTGTGCGCGACGAGTGGGTAGGTAGAGAGCGTCAATAGCTCATAGAACAGGAACAGCGTCAGCAGGTTACCTGCGAAGGCAATGCCGAGGGTCGCAAACATAGCGACGGCGAACAGCACATAGAAGCGGGTCTGATGCCGTTCCGCGTTGGCACGCATATAGCCGAAGGAGTAGATCGAATTGACGAGCCACAGCAGTGACGCCAGCGCGCCGAACAACATGCCGATCGGCTCCAGTCGAAACTCGACAGCGAGACCAGGCAGTAACTCGGCGATCGGCAGCGCTGGGCGCCCGCCATGCAGTACGCTCGGCAACAGCGTCCAGACAAGCCCAGCCAGTCCGACCGCGGTCACCAATGTCACGGCCTCGCGAGCATTCGCTCGTCGCTGCCCAAGAAGCGCCATGCCCAAAGCGCCCAGTAGTGGCAGCAACAACGTGCAGAGCAGATGTACCTGCATAGTCACGATCCGTGCCGCAGCAGTATTGACGCAGCCTGACTCGCGAGCGCGGTCGGTAGGGACGGCGCGAGGCCAAAGAAAATGTTTGCCAGCGCCGCCACCCACAGCACCAGCAGCATCGACAACGGTGCTTCGGCCACTGGCTTGGCGGGACTGGCCGTGCCACCCAGGTAGGCGGTCTCGACGACACGCCAGACATAGATTGCTGCTAGCAGCGAGCTGACCAATATCATGACGACCAGCGCAACTCCCAATGCCCCGTGCTCCAGCACGGCGGAGATCAACAGCCATTTGCTGATGAAGCCGGCAGTGCCCGGTATGCCGATCAAGCTGAGGCCGGCTATCACGAAGGCGGCCATGGTCCAGGGCATCTGCCTGCCGGCACCGGCGAGATCCTCGAGCCGCAAGCGCGAAAACCGCAACGCCAGCGCTGCCACTGCCAGGAACAAGGTTCCTTTCGCGAGCGCGTGGACGAACATGTGCAGAATGCCCGCCGTCAAACCCGCCTGCGTCTGCAGACTCGCCCCGAGCAGGATATAGCCCACCTGAGCGATCGAGGAGTACGCCAGCAAACGCTTCAGGCTGGCTTCGAATACAGCGATACCGGATGCAATCAGCATAGCCGTCAAGGCGAGCGGCATCAGGAACCGGATGAACTGCACATCGTGCGCCAGCAAGTTGTTCTGAAAGACCAGGAAGTCGAAACGCAGCAGGACGTAGAGCGCCACCTTGGTCGAACACGCCGCCAGGAAGGCGGTGACGATGTGAGGCGCGTAGGTGTAGCTCTTGGGTAGCCACGCATGCAGGGGAAATACCGCGGCCTTGAGTGCGAGCCCGATGGTGATGAACCCGGCGGCCGCGAGGACCGGCCGCAGATGGCCCACATCATGCACCCGCGCTGCCATATCGGCGAGGTTCAGCGTGCCAGTCATCATGTAGATCAGCCCGACACCAATCAGATAGAAGGTGCCACCGATCGTGCCCATCACCAGATACTTGAATACCGCCGGCAGGGCTCGCCGGTCGGGCCCGGCCGCGATCAGTACGTAACTGGCGAGCGACGTGATCTCGATGAACACGAATATATTGAAGGCGTCGCCAGCTACCACGATACCTGTGAGCCCGGCGAGCGCCAGCAACCAGGCAGCGTAGAACAGCGGTTGCTGTTCATAGGCGATTTGCGTGGCGATGCTGAGCCTGCCCGCCAGCAAGGTGAGCGAGGACGCCCCAGTCACGATCAGCAGCAACAACG
>Ga0116151_10003129_pt1 | contig 14960 bp, 11 predicted proteins | sample AD_UKC117_MetaG_FD_89893 | JGI IMG/M metagenome (GOLD analysis project Ga0116151, IMG submission 89893) | Active sludge microbial communities of municipal wastewater-treating anaerobic digesters from Hong Kong - AD_UKC117_MetaG | ecosystem: Engineered > Bioreactor > Anaerobic > Digestate...
ATCGATACCGAGGACCGCGACATCTTTGTTGAGAAGCTCAAACAGATAGATGTAAAAACGGCCCGCAGCATTGCCGCCGCTTCAGTGGAGCATGCCCGTGAAGCGGCCAATAAGCTTGGATACCCTGTCATTGTTCGGGCGGCTTATGCGCTTGGAGGTATGGGCAGCGGTTTTGCAAACAATGAAGATGAACTGCTTAAACTGGCTACCAATGCCTTTTCATACAGTCCGCAGGTGCTTGTGGAAGAATCGCTCAAGGGCTGGAAAGAGATCGAATACGAAGTGGTGCGTGACCGACATGACAATTGCATCACGGTGTGCAACATGGAAAACTTCGATCCGCTTGGGATCCACACCGGTGAGAGCATCGTGGTAGCCCCTTCGCAAACGCTTACCAATCGTGAGTATCATAAGCTGCGTGAGCTGTCCATCCGAATTGTCCGCCACATCGGCATTGTGGGTGAGTGCAATGTGCAGTATGCCCTCGATCCGGCTTCGGAGGACTACCGCGTGATTGAGGTGAATGCCCGCTTGTCACGTTCATCGGCGCTGGCTTCCAAAGCCACGGGTTACCCGCTGGCATTTGTGGCTGCCAAACTCAGTTTGGGTTATGGTTTGCACGAACTGAAAAATGCGATCACCAAAACAACTTCTGCCTTTTTTGAGCCGGCACTCGATTATGTGGTTTGCAAAATCCCCCGCTGGGATTTGTCCAAATTCAGCGGTGTGAGCCACACCATCGGTTCTTCAATGAAATCGGTGGGTGAGGTGATGGCCATCGGGACGACCTTTGAGGAGGCTATCCAGAAAGGGTTGCGCATGATCGGGCAGGGGGCGCATGGTTTTGTCGGTAACCGCGACATCGTTGTGGAAGATATCGACAGGGAGCTCTCCAATCCTACTGAAATGCGCATTTTTGTTATCGAAAAAGCCTTTGAAGCGGGTTATTCCATCGATCAAATCCATGATTTTACCCGTATTGATCGCTGGTTTTTGCAAAAGCTAAAACTGATCTTTGATTTGAGTGTAAATCTCAACCAATACAAAACCCTGGAAAAAGTCCCGGATGAACTTTTCAGGCAGGCGAAGAAAAAAGGATTCTCTGATTTCCAGTTGGCACGGCTTATTCTTAAGCCCACCGCTGATGAAATGGACGATGTGAGTTTTGAGGTTAGAAAATATCGCAAGGAAAAAGGGATACTTCCTGTTGTGAAACAGATTGACACACTGGCTGCGGAGTACCCGGCACAGACCAATTACCTGTATATCACCTATGGCGGGAAAAAACATGATGTTGAATTTGCTGAGGATGGTAAATCGGTGGTGGTGCTCGGATCCGGGGCTTATCGCATCGGTTCTTCGGTGGAGTTCGACTGGTGCGGGGTAAATGCTGTTCAAGCGATCAATAAGCACGGCTACCGCTCGATCATGATCAATTACAACCCCGAGACCGTTTCGACGGATTACGACGTCACAGATCGACTCTATTTCGATGAGCTGAGTTTCGAAAGGGTATTGGATATCATTGACCTGGAGCAACCCAAAGGGACGATATTATCCACCGGCGGACAAATTCCGAACAACCTGGCCATGCGGCTGTTTGGTGCTGGAGTGCCCATACTCGGTACGCAACCCACTTCAATTGACCGGGCAGAAAACCGGCACAAATTCTCGATGATGCTTGACGGATTGGGCATTGACCAACCTAAATGGGAAGAAGCCTCCAGCCTGGAAGATATTAATAAGTTCGTAGGCAGGGTGGGCTTTCCGGTGCTGATACGCCCATCTTATGTATTATCGGGAGCTGCCATGAACGTGGTTTCCAATCAGGAAGAGCTGGAGCATTTCCTGGAACTGGCCGCTAAAGTGTCCAAAAAACACCCGGTGGTTGTCACCGAATTCATTGAACAGGCCAAAGAGATTGAGATCGACGCCGTGGCTGATAAAGGCGAGATCATGGCCTATGCCATGTGCGAGCACATCGAGTTTGCCGGAGTTCACTCCGGGGATGCCACCATGGTTTTTCCACCGCAGAAGATCTATTTTGAAACGGTTCGGCGGATTAAAAGGGCTGCCCGCAAGATCGCAGGAGAGCTTAAAATCAGCGGACCCTTTAACATCCAGTTCCTGGCGCGGGATAATGATATCAAAGTGATTGAATGCAATGTGCGTGCTTCCAGGAGTTTCCCATTTGTTTCGAAGGTACTGAAATCGAATTTCATTCAGCTTGCAACGGAGATTATGTTGGAAGTCCCTTATGTTAAACCTTCTAAAAGTATTTTCGATTTGGATCACATTGGTGTGAAAGCTTCCCAATTCTCTTTCAGCCGGCTTTCCAAGGCTGATCCGGTGCTGGGTGTGGATATGGCATCTACCGGTGAGGTGGGTTGTATTGGTGATGATTATTACGATGCTGTGCTTAAAGCGATGCTTTCGGTTGGTTACCGTATACCCAAAGGAAACGTGATGATTAGCTCCGGTCCAATGCGTGATAAACTGGAGTTGCTGAACAGTGCGAGGCTGCTCACTGAAAAGGGTATCAACCTGTTTGCAACCCGTGGTTCGCACGAGTTTCTGAAGGCCAATGGCATTCCCTCCACCATGCTTCACTGGCCCGATGAAGGTGTTGCACCCAATGTGCTGGATTATATCCGTAACAAACAATTCGACCTGGTGGTGAATATTCCCAAGAACTTAACGCAGGGCGAGCTAGCCAATGACTACACCATCCGGCGGTCGGCTGTGGACTTTAACATACCGCTGATCACCAATGCACGGCTGGCTTCGGCATTTATATTTGCATTCACCAGGATTGATATGGAAGAAATAACGATTAAAAGCTGGGCTGCTTATTAGATTGATTATTTTTGCTCAGCATTTCAGCATTTTAACCTGGATTAATTCAGAAATATGGCAAAACGATTTTTTTCTTTGATCGCAGGATTGATCGCCGGGGGCATTGCAACCTATATTGTTGAAGCATTTAGTGCAAAATATTACCCGCTGGCTGAAGGCATTGACCCCGGAAATATAGAGGCGATGAAAGCCCATATTGCTTCTTTACCCATTGGCGCTTATCTTTTTATCATCCTTGCCTGGGCCATGGGTTCACTTGCCGGTGGGTTTGTCGCAGGGATCATTGTGAAGGAAAAAGCGACACTATATGCATTGATCGTGGGTGCTATTTTGATGTCGTTCGGATTGATCAACCTCATCATGGTTCCACATCCTGTTTGGTTCTGGTTTGCAGGTATGTCAGTATATCTTCCCTTTGCCTGGATGGGTGGCAAACTGGCTTCCATAATTCCCTGAGTTTTTATTAATTTTTTGTTGTGAAATTCTGTCATTTACTCAATTCTTAAACTGACAATTTTTCAATTTGTATAAATTAATTATAAATCTTGTAAGTGATTATTACATAATATGTAGTAAGCGTTTACCTGAAGTTATTGATCATGTTTGGAATGGTATTTGAAAAAGCAGTTTCGACTATGATTAAAAAAAAAACAGATTGTTTAACATTTAAAATTAAGGAGGATTTAGCAATGACACTCATTAAAAAAACCGACAACTACTGGCCCTCATTTCCATCCTTGATTGATAATTTTTTATCCCGCGACTGGATGGATTGGTCAAACAGTAATTTTTCATCTACAAACACCACTTTACCGGCGGTGAATGTGAAGGAAAATGAAAACGAATTTAAAATTGAAGTTGCTGCACCGGGTTTGACTAAAAAGGATTTTAATATCAACCTGGAAAACAACCTGCTGACGATATCTTCTGAAAAAGAAGATTCAAAATCGGAAGAAAAAGAGAATTACTCACGTCGGGAGTTCAGTTACCAATCGTTTACCCGCAGTTTTACTCTGCCTGAAAACCTGGTGGATGGAGAAAAGATCTCAGCCCGTTACGAAGATGGGATCCTGAAAATTGAGATTCCAAAAAGAGAAGAGGCAAAACCCAAACCGGCGCGAACGATAAAGATCGCTTAAGATGATAGGAAAGAGCGGGAATCAATGATTTTCGCTCTTTTTTTTGCTGTGAATTAGTTTGTGAAAACTTTTGGCTTTTTGCCCCGATAGCGCTTGTATTAGCATTAATTTTACAGTTTAATCGGGATATTCTTATGCGTGAATTTATTGATTGGGATATTTTTAAATATGTGGTACTGGTTGTTGGTACTTTCCTGGTAGCCTTGTTGGCAAGTATAATTCTGAGGAAACTAACCAACGTTTTTATTAAAAAGTATTCTTCCATTATTAAAAGCGATCCTACCAACTTTTCGTTCCTCAAAAATGCGTTGCCATATATCATTTTTTCCATAGCGATCATTTTCATTTTTTTGAAAATACCTTTTTTGAAATCGCTGGGAACTGCGTTATTCGCAGGAGCGGGAATATTTGCAGCAATTGTGGGTTTTGCATCACAAAAGGCTTTTGCTAATATCATCAGTGGTATATTTATTCTGATATTTAAACCCTTCAGGGTAGGTGATACGCTGGAAATTTCAAACGCACGCAAAGGAACTGTGGAGGAGATTACCCTGCGACATACGATAATAAAAGATTATGAAAACAGGAGGGTGATCATTCCCAATAACCAGATTAGTGATGATATTCTTATAAACAGCAGTATTGCCGATGAATCCATCCGCAAGTATGTAGAGTTCAGTATTAGCTATGATGCAGACATGGATAAAGCCATGAAAATCATTCAGGAGGAAGCTGAAAAACATCCTAATTTTATGGATAACCGGACCAGTGAAGAAAAACAAACCGGCGAACCTGCTGTTTTGGTAAGGGTGGTAGGGCATGGCGATTTTTCAATCAATCTGAGAGCTTATGTGTGGACAGCCAGCAATGATCTGGCTTTTGCCCTTTACACCGATTTATTGTATTCTGTAAAAAAACGATTTGATCATGAAGGCATCGAAATTCCGTTCCCCTATCGCACCATCGTCTTTAAAAAAGATACTGAAGAAAAGCCACACAAAGATAAGTGAGAAAGTTGGTTTGCCTCCGGGTTCTATTGTTTACACGGGTCAACCCAAAGAGGGTAAAACCGGAATTACACTATTCAGCTTTGATGATAAAATTGCTGAAGTAAAAGAATCGGACTCACTTCAGGAGCTTATCGCTCACAAAAAGTCTGAAGCTGTTAACTGGTTTAATTTCGACTCACTTCATGATATTAACCTTGTAATCGAAGCCGGCCAACAATTCAATATACACAACCTTACACTTGAGGATATCGTTCATGTTGGCCATCCACCCAAGCTGGAGGAGTATGATAATTACCTTTTTTTAACAATGAAAATGCTCAAGCCCGGAACAGGCGATGATGAGGGAATATATAATATTGAGCATATCAGTTTTATTGTGGGGAAGGATATAATTTTATCGTTTCAGGAATACAAAGGTGATCCGTTTGATGGGGTGAGGGAACGTATACTTTCAGGCAAATCGAAGGCACGCGGAAGGGGACCCGATTATTTATTGTTTTTACTGGTGGATGCCATTGTGGATCAGTATCTGCTTACCATCGAATGGGTAGAACGTAGCATCAGCGAACTGGAGCTTGAAGTTTTTGAAAATCCCCGGGAGGAAGTTGTGGGTAAGATCATTGAACATAAAAAGGTTTTATCAGCCCTTCGAAAGGTTATTTACCCGGTTCGTGATGCCCTGAAGGATATAACCAACGATGATTCAGCATTTATCAATGATGAATATTACAACTATTTTAATGACGTGTTTGATCATATAAAAAACATGGTGGATCATCTTGACAATCAGCGTGAAATGCTCACTTCGCTCATGGAATTTTACATGAGCCAGATCAGTAACCAAATGAACAAAGTGATGCAAACGCTTACCATTATTGCCACCATCTTTATTCCACTCACTTTTGTGGCCGGTATATATGGTATGAATTTTCAGAATATGCCCGAGTTGAACTGGAAATGGGGTTATCCTGTTATTTTAATTGCTATGCTGATCCTGGGGATTGGCATGTATATCTACATGCGGCGAAAGCGATGGTTTTAGCTGTTAGGGCATTTTAAATTTTGCAAATTATGTACGAACGTTTAATAGCTTCTTTTAATCATTTCTGGATGTCGGTAGTTACACGCACGCCTGATATAATTGTGAGTTTAACTATTCTTATCGCTTTTATAATCATCGGAAAGATCTTTTACCGGATGTTCCGGATCAGGATACAAAAACGATGGAAAGACAGCCTGGTTGCTTCATTTATCAGCGAATTCCTGAAGTGGAGTTTTTACCTGATCGGATTGACCATCGCGCTTTTTAACCTGGGACTTGGAGGCATTGCAAGCAGCCTGATGGCAGGTGCCGGTGTAACGGCAATCATTGTTGGGTTTGCTTTTAAAGATATTGCTGAAAATTTTCTGGCCGGAATTCTCCTTGCGATCAACCGTCCGTTTAAAATCGGTGATATTATTGAGGTTTCGGGGATCAAGGGGCCTGTGAAAGGGCTCGATCTTCGTACAACTCAAATAAAGATGGTGGATGGGAGAGATATTTATATTCCCAATGCAACGGTTATCACCAATGTATTTACCAACTATACCCGCGACGGACTTTTACGCCTTGATTTTGAGTTGGGCGTGGATACATATACAGATGTGGAAATGGTGCGCGAGCTGATTATAAAACACATTGGTGTACAAAAGGATGTTTTAAAAAAACCACAACCCAATGTTACACTTGAATCATTTGGCGAAAGTTCCATCGGGCTGAAGGTTACTTTTTGGATCGATATTTTTAAGGATAAAAAGGAAGATCAGAGTTTGCTTGGCGAACCTGTAAAAAGTCGGATCATGAGGGAGATAAAGGATATATTGATTGAGAAAAATGTGAATATGCCGGCACATATCATTGAGCATAAAATGTATGATCCAAAGGATACGCTAAAAATCCGCGTTGAAAACGATAAGTCGTGAAAGATTTATCGAACTTTGAAAGCCAATGACTAAAATTGTTTGTTTATCAAATTGAAATAAATAAAAATGGCAGAAAATCAATTTGCAGTTATCGGGATCGGACAGTTTGGAGAGGCTATTGCCCGGTCGTTGACCAACCTGGGAGCAGAGGTTATGGCCATTGATATTGACGAGGAACGGGTTGACTATATCTCCAATGAAGTATCGTATGCGGTGGCCATGGATGCTTCTGATAAAAAAGCCCTGATTTCACAGAATATCCACAATTTTGATGCGGTGGTAATTGCCATTGGCGATGATTTTGAACAGCTTTTACTTTGTGCCGTTAACCTGCTTGAGTTAAAGGTAAAACGGATCATCGTTCGGGCTAAGGGTGAAGCAAGCAGGACTATCCTTGAAAAACTGGGGCTTGAAGAGATATTTTCACCTGAGTCGGATGTGGGAGTCCTTGTGGCTGAACGATTGATCAATCCAAATGTAATTTCGTACCTTAAACTACCTGATGATTACCAGATCGCGGAGCTTAAACCGCCGCGTAAAACAATCGGGCAAACCATTGAGGAACTGAACCTGCGTGATGCCTACAACCTGAGCCTTATTACCATGAAAAATGAAATAATGGTGATGAAGGAAGGCAAAGAGTTACCCGAGCAGCATATTACCGGGGTGCCGTCGTCGAACAGGGTGGTAACTGAAAATGATTTTCTTGTGCTGTTCGGCAAAAAGAAAGATATTCAGAAGTTCATTGATATCAACGGTTAAAAATGCCTGATAGTTTCTATAAGTTTCGGGAGAAGATAAATCTTGCCATTTATGATAGCAAAACCAAAGTGCTTTCCTGGTTCAAGTATTCCAGTGTTTTGGTTTCCATTCTGGCAATATTAAGTATCGTTTATTATTATGGATTTCCAAAGGATACACTATCTTCTGAAATTACCTCTTACATTGTTGATTTTAGCCTCCTTTTCTATTTTTTAAAATACATGGTGCGCATCTTCTATGATTTTCATCCCATCCGGTTTGTGAGGAATAACTGGGTGGAAGGGATCATCCTGCTTCTGCTCATCATATATCTGTCTATCATTTTTACTTCAGGCCGTCGTATTCTTGATTTGCTTGCAAGTCATCTCGACAGCGAACATATGGCTGCTTACCTGCTGATTTTTCTGCAGATTTATTTTCTTTTTTCCGTGCTTTTTGAAATTGGGAAAAGGTCAATACTCCCCGGGAAATTAAACTTTAGCCCCGCCACGCTGCTATTGATGTCGTTTGTATTTTTAATTGCCATCGGAACAGGATTATTAACCTTGCCGGAAATGACTCACTCAGGCATTTCCTTTCTTGATGCACTTTTTACGGCAACAAGTGCCAGCTGCGTAACCGGCCTGATTGTGGTTGATACAGCCTCATTTTTTACATTTAAAGGCCAGCTTGTAATCCTGATTCTTATTCAATTGGGTGGGATCAATATCATTTCCTTTGCCACCTTTTTTGTTACCTTTTCCCGAAAAATCGGAGGCATCCGCTATCAATCACTGGTGAAGGATTTTTTAAGTGCTGAAAAGCTCTCCGACACCCGTAAGATATTGCGTGAGATCGTTTTGTACAGCATATTTTTTGAAGCTATTGGCACTTTGCTGATCTTTCATGCCTGGGGCGATTCCATCCAATTTGGTAAAGCGCGAGATAAAATATTTTATTCGTTGTTCCATGCTGTATCGGCTTTTAATAATGCCGGGTTTGCATTGTTTACTGATAACCTTACGATTCCGCTATTCGAAATTTATACGGATTACAACTGATCATCATTGCCCTTGTTATATTTGGCGGTTTGGGATTCATCACCATTCAGGATGTGTTTAATGTTGGTGATTATAAAAAGCGGATAAGGCACCCGTGGAAACGATTGCGGGTGAATACCAAGGTAACGCTGGTAACTACTTCGGTGCTGCTTGTAATAGGCGCTGTTGGATTTTATTTCCTTGAACAGGAAAGTCTTTCCAGATCCGAATCAACACTTGAGATTGTGATCACCTCTTTGTTTCAATCGGTTACGGCCCGAACAGCGGGTTTTAATACCATTGATTTTGCAACACTTCGGACGCCTGCGTTGATTTTGATCATTTTTTTAATGTTTATTGGAGCCTCATCAGGATCTACCGGCGGGGGGATCAAGATCACCACATTTGCTGTGATATTAAAATCAGCATTGGCCACCATCCGCGGGAAGGAAAACGTGGAGTTTTTTAAGCATACCATTTCTTTCACCGCAGTTGACCGTGCTTATTCGGTGGCTCTATTTTCTTTGTCAATAATTTTTATTTCCACTTTTTTCCTTACCATCACCGATCCTGATATTCCGGCATTGAACCTGTTTTTTGAAGAGTTTTCAGCTTTTGGAACGGTTGGGTTAAGTACGGGCATTACTGGCAGCCTGTCGATGGCAGGTAAGATCATCATCATTTTTTCAATGTTTATCGGCCGGATTGGTACGCTTACGCTTGCGCTTTCGATCAGTAAAAAAGTGTTCTATTCGAAATACAAATATGCCCATGCCAACATGATGATCGGCTAATTCACTTATTTTTTGCTGAGCAATTGCTCCATCATCTCAATCTGGATCTGTTGCAATTCAAATAATTTTTGCCCCTGTTTTATGATCAGGTGGTCCATTTTTTCGTGTAGTTGCCTGATCTCAATTTCGGCTTTCAGGTTGATTTGGAAATCATTTTGCGCACGTAATCTGTCCTTTTCCTCCTGCCGGTTCTGACTCATCATGATCACCGGTGCCTGCAATGCCGCAATGCATGAAAGTATAAGATTCATAAGGATATAAGGATACGGATCGAAAGGCTTGCTGATTAATACGAAGGAATTTATTATGATCCAAAGGACCAAAACAATCATAAAGAAAATGATGAATTTCCAACTCCCACCAAAATCAGCTACTTTGTCGGCCAGTTTATCACCGATGGATAGCCTTTCTTTCATTTGCACATTCACATCCCTGGATAGTGTTTCGGCATTTTTCATACTTTCAAGCACCTCCTCTTCCAGTGAGGTGAGGCTGCCTCGCTCTTCCTCCAGAATAGTTTTAACATATTCATGCCTGTAATTTTGCACCAGTTCAAGAGATACATATCCTGATTCTCCGGTCCACGAAGGATTATCTTTTTGAATTAGTTCCCTGATCTGGTCTCTGATCAGGTTTGCCTGGATAAGCTTATCAAAAGGTAATTCCTTTTTTGTTATTTCGCACTGGGCTGATTGTTTCATGGTTGCTCAAATTATAAGGGCTAAAATTAATAGATTTCAATACATTTGTATTCAGAAATTTATTGCGTGAAAACCATTTTTGAACTTAAGTGCTTGATCATGGTTATTGAATCATAAATCTAAAAACATTAAAAAGAAATATTTCAATGAAAAAACAAAATCTGATTTTACTCCCCGTCTTATTTATTCTTACGGGTTTATTGACTTCTTGCAGTAGTCTCCGGCTTTCGGCTGATTACGATAAAACTGTTGATTTCAGTAAATACAAAACCATCGAGTTTTATGGCTGGGCCAAAGAAAGTGATAAACTGCTCAATGGCATGGATAAAACCCGTATTGAAGATGCTTTTGCCAATGAGTTTTACAAAAGGGGGATGAGTTTGACCCGTGAAAATGGTGACCTTGTGGTAACGCTTTACATTGTAATTGCAGATAAAAGCGAAACAACGGCACATACCACCAACATGGGTTATGGCGGCTATTATGGGGGTTATTACGGTTACGGTCCGGGATGGGGCTGGGGACCCAATTACTCCACCACCACAGTAAGCACTTATAATTACAAGGAAGGCACCCTTATTTGCAGCGTTTACGACAAAGCCAATGAGCGTTTGATATGGGAAGGAATTGCTTCGAAAACCATCGATGAAAATCCATCGAATCGCGAGAGAAATATCCCGAAAATAGTGGCCATGCTCATGAAGAAATACCCTGTTGAACCGGTTGCTTCCAAATAATGGTTGCCTTTTTGAATTTTCAATTAAAAAGAATAACCTATTGAGGTGATTACACCCCAGTCGTTTTTGGCGGGGTCTGTTTCAGAAGGCTTGCTGTCGTAATTGTCATACAGTGAAAGACTCAAATAGAGGTCGGTTATTATTTCAAATTTGGCTTTTAATTCATACTCAAAACGGTATCGTCCGGCAACAGTAAAACTCGGATAGAGACTTGCGCTGCTTACTACATCAATTTTAGGAGATTGGTATTTAAACCATTTGTACGAAACGGCAACAAGGCCCTCTATATTGGTTGTCCGTTTTTCAGTATCAATGGTTTTTTCATTATTTACAAATATCCCTGCCGTACTGAATAAACGATTGCGGTTATTGTGAACCATATCGTAACCCAGCCCCAATCCAGTCTGGATCCTGTATTCCAGGTTAAGCTCAGTATTTTGCTGGCCTTTCGCCTGTACTCCGGCAAACCATCGTCGCTGCAAAATCCTGTTTATTCCCAGCTCCGCGTCATTTTTACGACTTGTGTTTTTTGTCGACTGGGAAGTGATGATGCTGTTCATGTTTAAATCGGAAAAATACCTGGCCGTTCGATAACTGGCATTGCCGCTAAGGTTAAATTGCAAAACATCGCTTGCCTTGGTATAGCTCGAACCCAGATCAATAGCGCCGTCGATCCGCGACCATATCTTGTTTTTGATCGACGTGATCTGAACAATATCAACAATTGGCTTTAATATAGTATCGTTTGTAATCACCAGGTTTATACTACCCGGAAAATCAGCTTTGGCAATTGATCCGAAATACAACATTCCTGAGGAGGTTCGTACCATGAAGTATTTTGATGAATACATGGTTTGGATCAAATCATACTCGATGATAACGGTGTTCATGGCGTCAGTTTTGAAGGTAAGCAGGCCATACTCGTATTTTTTCAGTTCGCCTGTTATCCGGTCACCGTTGGAGAGATAAACCGTATCGTTTTTTTGAGCAAACAAAATTGCAGGAAGCAGTAATACCCCGAAAAGAGTTAATAAGAATATTTTTAGTAGTGTTTGATTAACCAATTTTATTTTTAAATCGATTATCCGCTTATGTGCCAAATAAAGCCCCTCAAGATGTTTTTCTCGCAGATGTCGCAGAAAACGCTGATATATATAATGCCTTTCAGGGTAAATCCGCGGGATTAGCGAGAAATTTTGCTTATTGGTATCAAAGCGAGTTAGCATAATTTTTATTTACAATTAGCACAAAAATAAGGATTCACGCATTTGCACCCACATTTTTTAAATAGAATATGAATTGATTTCAGTGAAGCAATTTTATCCACTAACTTTGTTTTATGGAAAATGCAGCAGCAATGGTTGATCAATTGGTCAGGCAAATGTATGGTTTTGAGCCGACGCTCATCGAAGAGTTGGCTGGTTATGACAATCTCAATTATAAGATTAAAACCTCCGATGATCAGCAATTTGTATTTAAGATCAATGAAGGTGATGGTCAGAAACAATTTGAAGCTGAAAGCCGGATTTTAAATCTGCTTGCCCAAAAATACCCCGGAAAGTTCCAGAATGCAGTTCCAACAAAGGATGGGCAAGATTCATTTCTTTTTGAGGGAAAAACCTGCCGAATGTTAAGCTGGCTGGATGGAGATTTTCTTGCCAATGAAGATCATTCAGCTTTGTTACTTAGTTCATTTGGGTCGCTAATGGCGCATATGGATAAAACTTTACTTGAGATTGATGATGCTGTAATTCAGGCCCGGCGCATCGAATGGGATGTTCAGCATGTTTTGGATTTAAAACCCAAATTAAAATCGATCACTGATCCGGAGGTCAGGAAGCTGGTTGATTATTACCTTTTGCAGTTTAAAGAAGCAGTTTTACCCGAGTTGCCAAATCTCCGTAAATGCATCATCCACAACGATGCCAACGACTGGAACATTTTGGTAAATCAAGGTGCGGTTTCGGGGATCATCGATTTTGGCGATGTGGTTTATGCACCACTGATACAGGAAGTTGCTGTTGCCCTCACTTATGTGATGACAGAGAAAAAATTACCCCTTGAATCAGCTTTGCCATTTTTAACGATTTACCATAAAATTTTACCGCTTGAAGTAAAGGAAATAGACCTGCTTTATTATTTCATTGCCGGCAGGGTTTGCTTAAGTTTGATTCAATCATTTGATGCAATTCAGCAGGGAACGGCCGACGATTATACCCTCATCAGTCAAAAACCGATTATCAGCCTGTTAAAGCAATGGATCGCCATCAGTCCCGAAAAAGCCTCCAATGATTTTAAAAATGCCCTTGGGTTTGAAGTTCCTGCCAAAACCGATTACGAAGTTGAATTAAAAAGGCGGCATTTGCATATCGGCAGAGTGCTTTCAGTGAGTTATCAGCAGCCCATTAAAATGAAACGGGCAGCTTTCCAGTATATGTTCGATGCGGATGGAAATACCTACCTCGATGCTTATAACAACATTCCGCATGTGGGGCATCAGCATCCGCGGGTTGTGGAGGCCGGCCTAAGGCAGATGGCGATGTTGAATACAAATACCCGGTATATTTATGATCAGCTTGCCAGTTATGCCGAAAAACTGCTTGCCAAATTTCCTGAGCCACTCAACAAGGTGTTTTTTGTAAACTCCGGCAGCGAAGCCAGCGACCTGGCCATCCGCATAGCCCATAATTTTACGAATAACAGCCGGGTGGCCGTACTCGAGCATGGCTACCACGGAAACACGCGTATGGGAATCAATATCAGCCACTATAAATTCGGTGGCAAGGGAGGGAGAGGACCAAAAAACTTTATAACGACCCTTCCATTACCGGACGAATACAGGGGGGCACAACAAAATGGTGATCGGTCCGTCGGTGAGGCTTATGCCCATGAAGCAGTTTCGATGCTTGATAAAACCGGCGATCCATTAGCCGCTTTCATTGCAGAGCCGATCGTAGGATGTGGCGGACAAGTACCACTTGCGGAAGGATACTTGAAAGCGCTTTATCCCGAAATCAGGAAACGGGGAGGACTCTGTATTTCGGATGAGGTGCAAACGGGTTTTGGTAGGATGGGAAGTCATTTCTGGGGTTTTGAAATGCATGGCGTGGTCCCGGATATGGTGGTTTTGGGAAAACCGATGGGTAACGGGCATCCGATGGGAGCCGTAGTTACAACCGATGAAATTGCTGATGCCTTCAACAACGGCATGGAGTTTTTCAGCTCCTTTGGCGGTAACCCGGTTTCTTGCGCAATCGGAATGGCCGTGCTGGATGTTATTGAGGAGGAACAATTGCAACAGAATGCCCTGAAAACGGGCAATTATTTTATGGATGAACTACGCAAGTTGCAAAAAGAGTTCCGCCAAATTGGCGATGTGCGTGGCTCGGGACTGTTTATCGGGATCGATTTGGTAACTGATCCCCAATCCCGTGAACCAAATACCCAATTAGCGCAATATTTGAAAAACAAACTTCGTGAAAGCTTTATCCTCGTTAGCACCGATGGCCCTTACGACAATGTGATCAAGATGAAGCCGCCGTTATGTTTTGGGAAGGGGGATGTGGCGCAGGTTTTGGAGGCTATAAAAAAATTATTTGTTTAAATGGAATTGTAAATTCCGTGGTATTAACTGCGGATTGCACCCGCCGTATTCGTAGTACCTTCAGGAACAGAGTAAGCAAAAATTGTCTTTTTAAAAAGGAAATCTATAGAGATCAATCATTGTGTTTATGTGGGTGGATGCAGGTACAATTTTGAGATAAATAATAGCATGTATTTTAACGCAAAATAGTAAATGGGTTTTGAGAGTTATAGGATGTTAAGATGTGAATGAAAGATGTTAAGTCGATTGTTAATAATATGTTGATAAAATAGTTTGAAATTTAAGTTTTACTTTAATTTTGTGGTTAATTTTGTTGCATAAAAAAATAAGCTATGAATCGGTTGAAAAATTTATTTTCAAAAATTAATATTAAAAA
>Ga0116151_10003132_pt1 | contig 14947 bp, 12 predicted proteins | sample AD_UKC117_MetaG_FD_89893 | JGI IMG/M metagenome (GOLD analysis project Ga0116151, IMG submission 89893) | Active sludge microbial communities of municipal wastewater-treating anaerobic digesters from Hong Kong - AD_UKC117_MetaG | ecosystem: Engineered > Bioreactor > Anaerobic > Digestate...
CTCGGGGTCGGTGACGCCGTCGAGTTCGCCCAGAAACTGTTTTGACGCGTCCACGTGGACCAGCGGGATGTTGTAGTGGTCGCGGAACAGGCTCACGACCTCGTCCGCCTCGCCCTGCCGCATCAGGCCGTGGTCGACGAAGACGCAGGTCAGCCGGTCGCCGATGGCCTCGTGGATCAGCACGGCCGCAACCGATGAGTCCACGCCGCCGGACAGGCCGCAGAGCACGCGGCCCTGCCCTACCTGATGGCGGATGGCGGCAATGGATTCCTGGCGGAAGGCGGCCATGGTCCAGTCGCGGCGCAGGCCGGCGACCTCGTGGACGAAGTTGGACAGCAGCTTCGCGCCGTCGGGGGTATGCACCACCTCCGGGTGGAACATGGTGGTGAAGATGCGGCGCTTCTCGTCGGTGGCGACCGCAAACGGCGCGTTTTCCGAGACGGCCTTGACCGAAAAACCCTCCGGCAGGCGCGTGACGCGGTCGCCGTGGCTCATCCAGACCGTATATTTACGGCCCTTTTCCCATATGCCGCGAAACAGCGCAGAATCCTCGACGATCTCGACCTCGGCGCGGCCGAATTCGGCGGCGTGGCCGCCTTCCACCTGACCGCCCAGTTGCACGGCGGTCGTCTGCTGGCCGTAGCAGATGGAGAGGACCGGAATCCCTGCGTCGAAGATCGCCTGCGGCGCGCGCGGGGAGCCAGCGTCCGTCACCGAGGCCGGGCCGCCGGACAGGATCACGGCCTTGGGATGCAGGTCGGCAAATGCCTTTTCGGCTGACTGGAACGGATGGATTTCGCAATAGACGCCGGCCTCGCGGACGCGGCGGGCGATTAGCTGCGTCACCTGCGAGCCGAAGTCGACGATCAGCACCTTGTCGTGGCGTTCGACGATTTCGCGGTGGGCGTCGGCGGCGGAAAGCGCGGTCATCAGGAACCTCTCAACCAAAAAAGCGGATTAGGCGATGAGGGCCGCCCGCGCAACGCCGAAAGGCCGTTTCCTAACGGGTTTATACGCTTATTCGAGCGATCCGCTTGAACCGCCGGCAAGAGGGCCGCGCCTAACGTCCGCCCATGGCCCCGATGGGCGAAGGGACGAGGCGCAAGAGATGACTATCACCCAGGCAGAGGTGAACCGATTGATCGCTGGCCGCGCGCGGCTCGGCGAACTCGCCGCCCTGTTCTCGCCAGACGCGGAGGCGCCCGCCCCCCTCTCGCCGCGCGCCCGCAAGGCGCTGCGCGAACGCCTGTTCGCCGAGACGCCGCTCGAGGCGTTGCGGCGCATGTGGCGCGCGGCGCGCATGGTGCTGCCGCGCGAAGGGCTCGCCGCCTGCCTGCGCGCCTTGGAATTCATGATGCGGGAAAAATCTATCGGCGCGGAAGGCCTGCCCGATCCCGCCCGCGCCCTCTCTTCCCCGGACGGGTTGTGCGGCGTCGCCGACGAATTGTCGGTCGCCACGATCATGGACGCGTATGAGCGCGCGCTCTATCCGAGCGGCCATCTCGGGCCGATGAAATGGTGGTCGCCTTCGCTGCGCGCGATCGCCGCGCCGCGGGTCCTGATAGCGCGACATGGCGCGGCAGCCGACGGGTTGCGGATCGCCTTCGACCAGAATTTCGAGGCCGCGCTTGGCGACGCGGATCGCGCGCAGCCGACGCCGCCACGCCTCAAATGGGCGTTTGCGGACCTGTTCGACGCGGGTTTCGCGCATTCCTTCGATATTTCGCTGCATTCCGGCGAGCGCGTCGGCGGCGGCTTCGGCGTCGCGGTCGGGCGCGTGTTCGTGATCGAGGCCCTGCATTTCCGGGACGCCTCCGCGCGCGCCGGCGGCGCCGCGGCGCTCGCGCAGGCGCTCGAAGCGCGCGGCTTCCAGTGGATCGACGCCAAGCGGCTGACGCCGGAACTGGCCGCCGACGGATTCGACGGCGCCTCGCGCATCGATTATCTCGCGCGCCTCAAGCGGGCGCTGGCGGTCGAGCAGGTCGGGGCCTGGAACGCGCCGGAACTGGCGGAAGCCGCGTAATCCCGGGCTTGGACCACGGGTTCCGTGCGCTTACGCCCCCCAATTGCAGCCTCGCGGGGTCCGCGGTTGATCCCTTGGGCCATCAGGCGCGTTGCAGCGCGCAGACGAAGAAGCCGTCGGCGCCGATTTTGGAGGGCCTGAGCGTTACGCCGTCTGCACCGAAATCGGCGACGTCGCGCAATGCCTCTAACCCCGCCGCCCGAACGATCGCCGTCATGTCGGCGGCGGCGAACTCCGGATGCGCCTCGACGAAGGCGGCGATGCGCTCGCCATTCTCCTGCGGCAGCAGCGAACAGGTGACATACACCAGCCGTCCACCCGGCTTCACGTATTTCGCCGCACGCTCGAGCACGGCTTCCTGATCCTTCATGCGCTGTTCGAGCGCGCCAGGGCGGATGCGCCATTTGGCGTCGGGGTTGCGCCGCCAGGTGCCGACGCCCGTGCAGGGCGCGTCGACCAGAACGAGATCGCAGCGGCCTTCGAGATCCCGCAGAATGTCCGCCTGCCCTTTCGGCGCCCGCACCTGCACGTTGCGCGCGCCGGAGCGCTCCAGACGCTCGTAGATCGGCATGAGGCGGCGACCGTCTGAATCGGTTGCGTAGATCTGGCCGGAATTGCCCATCAGGCTCGCCAGCGCCAGCGTCTTGCCGCCGCCGCCGGCGCAGAGGTCGAGAACCTGCTCGCCGGGCCGAGGCGCCGCGATCAGCGCGGCGAGCTGCGAGGCCTCGTCCTGCACTTCGACGAGCCCCTTCACATAGGCAGGCTCGGCTGAAAGAGCAGGGCCGCGGCCATCGCCGGAGACGGCGATGCGCAGGCCGAGCGGGGAGAAGGACGTCGGGACGGGATCGAGATGGGCCAGCTCTTCCAGCGCTTTTTCGCGGGTCGTCTTCAGCAGGTTGACGCGCAGGTCGACCGGCGCGCGTTGCGCGAGCGCCCTGCCCTCGGCCACGGCCTCCGCCCCGAAAGCGCGCGAGAAATGAGGGGCGAGCCATTCGGGATAATCGCCCTGAACGTGTTCCGGCGCGTCCTCGATGGTCGCCATCTCGAGCCGCGCGCGCTCCTCGTCCGTCAGCGGCGCGGGCGCGTAGCGCTCGCCGGAGCAGAGCGTTGATATGGCGGCGGCGTCGAGGCCGCGTGAGACTTTCAGCGCGCCCAGCATCGTCGCGCGCGCACTGTCCTCGCCCATGATCCACGCCGAGGAAGCGCGCGTGCGAAGAGCGTCGTAGATCAGGCTGGCGATTGCGGTGCGGTCCTTGGCGCCGGCGTAGCGGTTGCGGCGGCCCCAGTCCTTGAGCGCTTCGCCGACCGGCACGCGCAGGTCGGCGATGCCGGCAAGAATGTCGATGGCGGCGGAGAGGCGGGCTGCTGGCGTCATGCGGGGAAGGCTCGCGTTTGGAGCCGGGTGGTCTCTCACGGGCCGGCGGCCAAGGCAAGCCGCAGTAACCTCGTCGCAATGCGCGCGGACTATGCTCCACGCTGCATGAGCCTAGCCGAAAACGTCCAAAAGTCCGCAGCGCGCGCCGCGGTCGCGGCCCGCTCCGACGTCGCCTTCGCCATCGTGGCCGCGCTCGGCCTCGGCGCCGCGCTGACCTGGACGCAGACGACGGACGTCTGGACGACCGGCGCCTTCGGCGACACGGACGACGCCATGCGCATGGTCCAGGTCCGCGATCTCCTCGCCGGCCAAGGCTGGTTCGACATGGCGCAGCATCGGCTGGCGCCGCCCGAAGGCTCGTTCATGCACTGGTCGCGCGTGGTGGACGTCCCGCTGGTCGCGCTGATCAAATTCTTTGGCCTCGTGCTTGCGCCGGCGCAGGCTGAAGCCGCTGCGCGTCTGGCTTTCCCGCTTCTCATGCTAGCCGGCCTCTACATGGCGGTCACGCATGTCGCGCGGCTCTTCGGCGATCGCGCGACGCAGATCGCGGCGGTCGGGCTCGCCTTCGCGACTGGTCCCTTCCTCGCGCAATTCGTACCGGGTCGCATCGATCATCATGCGCCGCAGATCGTGCTGCTGATGCTGGCGAGCGGCGGCGTGCTCGCCGCTCTCGATCCCGGCCGCTCGAAAGCCATGTGGACCGCCGCCGCCTGCATGGCGCTATCGCTGGCGATCAGCCTCGAGAACCTCCCCTTCCTGGCGGTCCTCTGCGCTGTTCCGGTCATCATGTGGACATGGCGCGGCGAGACGCATGGCCGCTCGCTGCATGTGCTCGGGCTCGGCCTGCTGGTCGCGCTTCCGTTGTGTTTTGTCGCAACCGTCGGACCGCAGCGCTGGATGAACGTCGCCTGCGACGCCTATTCGGCGGCGCATCTGGTCGCCGGGCTCGTCGGCGCGGCGACGCTGATGGCGCTTGGCATGTTGAACGCGCGGCTGACATCGTTCGGCTCGCGTCTTGCCGCGGCGCTCGTCGCGGGAGCGCTGCCGCTACTCGCCCTGAAACTCGCCGCCCCCGCCTGCCTCGGCGATCCCTTCGTCGGCCTCGATCCGCTGGTGCGTTCGATCTGGCTCGATCATGTCGCTGAAGTGCGAAAACTGGCCGATCTCGCCGCATCGCAGCCAAACGCGGCGACGACGATCGGCGCGCCGCTGGCGCTCGCGCTGTGCGCTGCTGTCGCCAGCGCCGTTCGCGCTACCGGCGTGCAGCGCGCCCGGTTGTTGGCTTTGACAGCGCTGATCGCCGTCGGACTGGCGATGACATTCTGGGGCGTACGTGTGTTCTCGTCGGTCGCGCCGCTGGCCGCCGTCGGCGCCGCAGCCGCTGTCGTCGACGTTTCGCGACGTCTGATCGCCGCCGGCCCGTCGCGCAACGCCATCACCGTCGCGCTTTGCCTGCCCTTCGCGCCGATCGCCTATGCGATCGCCCTGCCGTCGGAACCCGCGCCCGACGGGCCGAGCCATACGGCGGCCTGCCTGCGACCTTCGGCCTTGCGCCCGCTCGACGGCGCGCCGACCGGCCTGGTGCTCGCGCCGATCGACGAAGGCGCGCACATACTCGCTTTCACGCGCCATTCCGTCGTCGCCGCGCCCTACCACCGCAACAACGTCGGCAACCGATCGTCGGTCGACACGTTCCTCGCCGCCCCCGAGGATGCGCGAAAGATCGCGCTCGCGTCCGGCGCGAATTATCTCGTCGCCTGCACACAGATGAAGCCCATGGAGATCATGGCGCGGCGCGCGCCGGAGGGTTTGGCGGCTGCTTTGATCGCGCGCCATATCCCCGACTGGCTGGAGCCGCTCGATTCGAAGGCGAGCCCAAACACGATGTACCGCATCAGGCGGTGATCGACGAACCGCTCAGCGATTGGTCGCGCAGTCCATGACCGCATAGGTCTGGATTTGCGCGGTATCGACCTTGTCGCCGACCGCCGACATCTCGACCCGCAGCGCGGGCGCGGTCCATATTTTCGCGCGCAAGACAGGGTCGAGAGCTGTTTCGCGCGCGATCGGCGCGACGATATAGGCCGGCGCATCCGCGCGCGCGCAGATTTTCCGTAAGCCTTCGGGCGCCGGCGTCTGCAGCCATTGCTTCGGCAATTTGGCGTAACGGCGCACGAGCGCGCCATTGTCGAGCCCCGCGGACGCCAGCGCTTCGGCGCGTTCCTTGTAGATCATGGCGAGGTCGCGCGAGAAAACGATGCCCGCGCCTTGGATATCGCCGAGCCAGTGCGGGCGCCGGAGCCAGGCCCAGGGTTCGAACGACCCCTTGAGCCAGAGGATTTCGCCGTCGCGCGGGGTCATCCGCGCGAGGTCGAGCTGCACCCGAGCCCTGGCGATTTCACGGGCGTAGGAATCGGGATCGTACCACAGCCGCGAAGCGAGCACGGCCAAGCAGGCCGCGCCGGCAAGCGCGACAACCTGCGGAACGCGGGCGAATGTCGCGGGAAGTCGAAAGGCGGCGAGCGCGACGGCGCCGAGCAACACGGTATCGCCGACAAGGGCGTTCAGTCGTTTCGTAAATTCCGGTTCGAAGCCTTCCGTCGCGGGATAATCCATCCACCTGACAAGCATGACGCCGGCGGGGAGCACGACAGCGGCGGCGAGCATGAACCACGTGTATTTGGCGATCTTCGGCGTGATCGTCACACCGCTCGAGAATTTCGGAACCGCGACGAAGATCGCGGCCACAAGCGCCGCCAGAACGATCGTACCCTGGCTCGACATGGTCCAGGCGAGGGCAAGCATGGCGAGCACGAATTTGTCACGCGCCGCTCCCTGTCCGAGACGAACCGCGCAATATCCGAGCGAGAAGGCCGCGAGAAAGCCGGTGAGCCACCACATGCGCCATGTCTGCATCTGCAGGAGGAGCAGCGAGGGGGCTTCCCCGCCCGCGAACCAGGCCAGCGCGATGCCGAGCGCGCTCGCAACGAGACCCGTGATCAGGATGGTGCGAAGGCGGCCTTCGGCGTAGCTCGCCGCAAGCAGGATCGTCGCGCCGCGCACGATCGGCAGGATGAGATCGTCGGCATCGTAGAAGCCTGGAAAGAGATAGGCGTTGCGGTTCTTCAGCATCGCCAGCCATGTCGGATCGATGAGTACGCGCAGCCGGCCGGCGACGGGGGCGTCCATGGCGACCGCGACGATGAAGATGACGCAAGCGACGCCCGCCGCGATCAGCCAGCGGCGATCCTCGACGGAAAGCGCCAGGCCGATCGCCGCGACGCCAGCCAGCGCCATGATCGGATGAAGCGCCGCGGCGACCGCCAGCAGCGCGAAGGAAAGGATCGTCCGGCGCGAGAGATAGGCGGTCAGCGCGAACAGGGTGATCGCCTCGGCATATGGCCGGGGCTCGGCGAGCATCTCGGCGTAGGTCAGCAATCGGTCAGGGCCGTAGACGGCCGGCGCGGCGAAGATCACCGCGGCGACAATCAGCGCCCTGCCCGCGAAGGCCTGACGCGCGAAAGCGAAGGCGCTCGCGAACCAAAGGACGCCGCCGAGCGCGGCGATGACCAGCGAGCCGGCAGCCAGTTGCAAATGTGCGACGAGCCAGCGCGCCGCCGGCGTGAAGAGGCTGAATTGCGACTGACCGTCGAGGCGGTACATCAGGTCGCGGCCGACGCCGCCGGCGTCGAGGTCCGCCAGCGCGCGGCCCATGTAGATCTTGGCATCGCCGAGAATGCCGGCGTAGGGATGTTCGAGAGCGTAGAAGGCCGCCAGCGTGAGAAAAGCGGCGACGGACGTCAGACGCGCCGGCATCACGCGCAAGGCTGTCGATCTTCGGTTTACCGGTTCAACTGCGACGTCGGCGTTCACCGCGCTCATGGCGATTGCTCAGGGGCGCGCGGGATGAAACAGGAAGAACCGGCGCGACAGGAAATTGAAGGCGAAACACAACACCGCCGTCGGCGCCTTGGCGGCAGCGACCGGCAGATTCAGGCCGCCGACGAAAGCGAAGATCAGCACTTGGTTGAGAGCGAGGCCCGCGAGCCCGGTCACGAGAAAGCCGAACAGCTCGCCGCTCGCGCTGTATTTCGAGCGCCCGCGAAACACCAGCTTCACGCTGAGCACGTAGGCGACAACCAGTCCGAAGCTGAAAGCGAGCGCGGCGGCGATCAAATAATGCAAGCCCAGGTAGCTCGTCATCAGGATGAGCGAGCCCCAGTCGACAGCGAGCGCGAGAGCGCTGGCCGCGCCATAGCCGAAGGCGTCGATCACGAAAGACACAATCGTGGTCCGCGCGCCATGCGGCGCGCGGGATGCTTCCCCGGCGGCCTGAAGGGACATCAGGCGACCTTGCGCGGAACGAGGCGTTCGCTCTTGAGAGCCTCCTGCGCCCCGGACACGCCGGCTTCGCCGTACTCGGCGTCTTCGTTGACTTCCCAGGTGTTGTAGACCGTCTCGCCCGAGATGATGTTGAGGGCGGTCAGCATCCCCGTCATCATCGCATGGTCCTGATTGTTGTACTTGTGCATGCCGTTGCGACCGACGAGATGCAGGCCGGGGAAACGGCCGGACAGTTCGAGACGGATCACCTCGACGTTGCGCGCATAGGAATCGTCGTAGACCGGATAGGCCTTGGGCTGGCGCACCACGGAGGCGTCGACGACGTCGACCGCCTTCATCAGGCCAATCTTGTCGATCTCCTGCTTGGCGAGTTCGACGAGATCCTTGTCGTCGGACGACCACAGACCATCGCCCTCGAAGCAGAAATATTCGAGACCGAGGCAGGTCGAAACGCCGTCCGGGATCATTTCCGGCGACCACGAACGGAAATTCTGGACGCGGCCGACCTGCACGCTCGGGTCATGGATGTAGACCCAATTGTCGGGCAATTCGACGGAAGACTTTCCGATCAGCACGACGGTGAGGAAGTCGCGGTACTTCAGGTCGCGCGCATGCAGCAGGCTGAGCGGCGTCGGCGTGATGGACGCCATCAGCTCGTTGATCGGCGCAGACGAAATCACATTCCGCGCGGCATACTGCTCCAGGACGCCGTCGGCGCGGCGCACCGACACCGTCCAGACCTTCGACTTCTCGTCGTAAGCGAGATGCTCGACCGAGCGGCCCATCTGCACGCGACCGCCGAAGCCGACAATCTTCTTGGCCGCGGCTTCCCACATCATGCCGGGGCCCTTGCGAGGATAGCGGAAGGATTCGATCAGCGACTTCGCGCCCTCGCCCTTCTTCTTCACACCCAACGAACGACGCAGACCGTCGATCACTGCTGCGCCGAGGTTAAGCCCCTTGATGCGTTGCGCGGCCCAGTCAGCCGAAATCTCGTCGCAGCCCATGCCCCACACTTTCTCGGTGTAGGTCTTGAAGAAGATCGAGAACAGGCGCTCGCCGAACTGGTTGCGCACCCATTGATGGAATGTCCTGGGATCCTTGACCGGAAAAGCCTTGGCATAGGCGAAGGAAGCCATGCAAAGCGTCGACTCCCACAGGCCGAGATTGAACAGAGCCTCGAAGGCCTTGAGCGGGTAGCCATAGAATTTGTTGTTGTAGAAGATGCGCGACAAGCGCGGGCGATCGATGAAGTCGTCGGGCAGGATCTCATTCCAGAGATCGACGATTTCCTTCGACTTCGAGAAGAAACGATGACCGCCGATATCGAAAAGGAATCCCTTGTAATTGACCGTGCGGCTGATGCCGCCGACGTAGACGGGGTCCTTCTCGAAAACGATGACGTCGCGACCGTTCTTGGCAAGCGTGTAAGCTGCCGTCAGGCCCGCGGGACCGCCGCCGATAACCGCCGTCTCAACAAATTCCATCGCTCGCGCGCCCCAGTCTGATTTGCGGGGCAATCATGGGCGCGAGCCGTTAATTTCTACTTACTCTACCGCCTCGGAAGGGTGCGGCATTAAGGATGCGCGCGCATCGTCAGCGATTGCGCGATTTCGCCAATTCTTTTTCAACTGCAAGGGAATAGCGCGACATTCCAAAGCAAAACACGAAGTAGAAGAGCGCGGCGAATACATAGCCTGTCGCCGTGATCGTGGGGCCTGCCCATTCCGGATCGAGTCGCGCCGTATCGACGGCGCGCAGGAAATCGAAGATGCCGACGATGGCGACGAGAGTCGTATCCTTAAACAGCGCGATGAACGAATTGACGATCCCGGGAATGACGATCGCCAGGGCCTGCGGCAGGATGATGAGCCGCATCCGCTGGGGATAGGTGAGGCCGAGCGCCATCGCGCCCTCGAACTGACCCTTCGGGATCGCCTGCAGGCCGCCGCGCACGACCTCCGCCATATAGGCGGATGCAAACAGGGCGACGCCGATCAATGGACGCAGCAGCCGGTCGGGCGCCCACGATTCGGGGACGAACAGCGGCAGCATGAGATTGGCCATGAACAGGACCGTGATCATGGGCACGCCGCGCATGATCTCGATGAAGCCGATCGAAAAGAACCGGACGATGGGCAGCGTCGACCGACGCCCAAGGGCCAGCGCCACGCCGAAGGGCAGCGAGAAGACGATGCCCGAAAGCGCCATGATGAGCGTGACGAGAACGCCGCCCCACATGTCGGTGGGCACGATGGCCAGACCGAGCGTGGTCGCGCCGCGCAGCAGTAGAACGGTCATGACGGGATAAGCGATGAAAAACAGGCCAGCGGCGACGCTTCGCCATGGCGCGCGACGGATGAGCAACCAGGCGATGAGAATCGCGCCGACGATGAAGACGATATCGACCCGCCAGCGCTGATCGATGGGATAGGAACCGTAGGTGAAATAGCCTGCCTTGCGCCAGATGTAGGCCCAGCAGGCCCCTGCCCCCGGCGCGCGGCAGGCGGCGCCGTCCGGCGCGCTCCAGACGGCGTCGATCACCAGAAAGCGGACCAGCGGCGGGATCGCCCAGGCGAGGAAGACGACGCCGAGCACGGTGAATACGGACGCAAGCGGTCCCGAGAACAGCCGATCGCGCAAAGTCGCGACGACGCCGATCGAAGCCGCGGGCGGCGGCAGGGTCGGCTCGGGCGCTGTTCGGACGAAGCCGGCCATGTCAGCGCTCCCGCAGCGACATGCGCGCGTTGTAGGCGTTCATGACCACCGAGGTGATCAGGCTGACGACCAGATAGACCGCCATCGTCATGAAGACGATCTGCACCGCAGCGCCCGTGTTGTTGAGGACTGTGCCCGAGAAGACGTTGAAGAGATCGGGATAGCCGATGGCGACGGCGAGCGTCGAGTTCTTGGTCAGGTTCAGATATTGATTGATCAGCGGCGGGATGATGACCCGCATCGCCTGCGGCATGATCACCAGCTTGCGAGTCGGCGTCGCGCGAAGGCCGAGAGCGGCGGCCGCCTCGCTCTGGCCCTTGGGCACGGCGAGTATGCCGGAGCGCACGATTTCGGCGATGAAGGCGGCCGTATAGAGCGTCAACGCCAGCAGGAGCGCGACGAATTCCGGCGTCAGGCGCTGGCCGCCGGTGAAATTGAACCCCTTGAGACGAGGATAGTCGACGCCGATCGGGCGGCCCGCCGCGAGATAGGCGAGAAGCGGCAGACCAATCACGAGCGCGGCCGTGACCCAACCCACCGGCGCCTGTCGGCCGGTGTCACGCTGGCGTTTCGCCGCCCATAGACGGAAGAGGATGGCGCCGACGATGCCGATGGTGAGCGCGATCCAGATCGCGTTCGAGCCCGGCCCGAAGACAGGCGCCGGCACGAACAGGCCGCGGTTGGACAGGAAGGCGATATCGAGAAAGGGCGCCGCCTGCCTGGGATGCGGCAGGTTTCCGAGAACCACGTTGTACCAGAAGATGATCTGCAGCAGCAGCGGGACGTTGCGGATGCCTTCGACATAGATCGCGGCGAGTTTGGCGACCAGCCAGCTGGTCGACAGACGCGCCGCGCCGACCGCGAAGCCGATGACCGTGGACAGAACGATGCCGAGGCCGGCGACCAGAAGCGTATTGAGCAGCCCTACCCAGAAGACCTGGCTATTCGGCGACGTCGCCGAATAGGGAATGAGCGTCTGGTTGATGTCGAAAGAGGCCGGTCGGTCCCAGAATGCGAAATCGGTGGGGATGCCGCGCGCCTGCATGTTGTCGCGCGCGTTGATGACCGCGCCCGCGAGCAGGAACAGCACAACGACGAGTAGCGCCCCCTGGAAGATCAGACCGCGCCAGAACGGGTCGTTCCAGATCTTCGGCTTCGGGGCCGCGCTCGCCATCGTGACGCTCATGAGGCGCGCCGCGAGCGATCAGCGGATCGGCGGCGCGTACTGCAGCCCCTTGTTGGTCCAGAGCGCGTTCAGGCCGCGCTGGATCTTGAGCTTCGAGCCGGCGCCGACGTTACGATCGAAAACCTCGCCGTAATTGCCGATGTTCTTGATGATGCGGTAGGCCCAGTCCTTGCCGAGGCCGAGGCCCGCGCCAAAATCGCCTTCGGTTCCGAGCAGGCGCTTGATTTCCGGATTTGTGTCCTTGAGCTTCTCGTCGACGTTCGCCTTGGTCACGCTGAGTTCCTCGGCCGTCACCATGGCGTAGTGCGTCCACTTGACCAGATTGAACCATTGGTCGTCGCCCTGGCGCACGACGGGACCGAGCGGCTCCTTGGAGATGACCTCGGGCAGGATCACATGGTCTTCCGGATTGCCGAGCTTGGTGCGCTCGCCGTAGAGCTGCGACATGTCGGTCGTGAAGCTGTCGCAGCGGCCGGTGTCATAGGCTTTGAGCGCTTCGTCGGCGGTGGCGAACACGACGGATTCGTATTTCATGTTGTGGGTGCGGAAGAAGTCGGCGAGGTTGAGTTCGGTCGTCGTGCCCTGCTGCACGCAGACTGAGGCGCCGGAGAGTTCGAGCGCCGAATTCACGTTCAGCTTTTTCCGCACCATGAAGCCCTGGCCGTCATAATAGGTGACGGCGCCGAACTCGAAGCCCTGCCCCACTTCGCGCGACTGCGTCCAGGTGGTGTTGCGCGACAGAACGTCGATCTCGCCCGACTGCAGCGCGGTGAACCGATCCTTGGCGCTCAGCGGCGTGAAGCGGACCTTGTTGGGGTCGTTGAAGATCGCCGACGCCATCGCTCGGCAGAACTCGATGTCGAACCCTTTCCATTGGCCCTTGTCATCTGGCAGGCCAAAACCGGCGATGCCGGGGTTGGAGCCGCATACGAGTTCGCCGCGCTTCTTGACCGCGTCGAGCGTCGGGCCGGCGAAAGCTGAGCCGGGAAGCGCCACGGAGGCCGAAAGAGCGAGCGTGGCGAGCGCGAGCAGCGGGCGGCGAGTGCGGGTCATGGGGCGTCCGTCGGTTCGAGAATTTCGCGGGCGTCAGGGTCAGCCGCCCAATCGGGCAATAACAAGCGTTTCAGTCGCGCCGGTCAAGCCACAAGTCCCGGCTCGACGCATGGCTTCCGGAAAGGTACGAACGAGGCCTCCGGGAGTATCGCATGACCAAATCGACCAAGGACGGACGGGCCAAAATGGGCAGCCGCACGCGGCTGGTTCACGCCGGCCGCGCGCCCTTCGAAAACCACGGCTTCGTCAATACGCCGATCTATCGCGGCTCGACTGTTCTCTATCCAAATGTCGAGGAGCTCTATGCGCGCCGCCAGCGCTACGTCTACGGCACCAAGGGCACGCCGACGACGGATTCGCTGGAGGAAGCCTGGTCGGAACTCTGCGGCGCAGCCGGCACGGTTCTGGCCCCCTCGGGCCTTTCGGCGATCGCGCTTGCCATGTTCACCGTCGCGCGCGCGGGCGGGCATGTGCTGGTCACCGACAGCGCCTACCGGCCGACGCGGGCATTCTGCGATTCCATGCTGGCGAAACTCGGCGTCGAGACGACCTATTACGATCCGCTGATCGGCGAAGGCGTCGGCAAGCTGATGCGGCCGAATACAATCGCGATCGTGGTCGAGGCGCCGGGGTCGCAGAGTTTCGAGATGCAGGACATTCCCGCGATTTCCGCTATCGCGCGCGAAAAAGGCGCTTGCGTCATCATGGACAACACCTGGGCGACGCCGCTCTTCTTTCCGCCGCACGAACGGGGCGTCGATCTCGCGATCGAGGCGGGCACCAAATATCTGTCGGGCCATTCGGACCTGCTGCTCGGTCTCGTTTCGGCGAACGCCGAATGGTGGCCGCGCCTGCGGGAGACTTACGACACGATGGCGAATTGCGCGGGACCGGAGGACGTGTTTCTCGCATTGCGCGGGCTGCGCACGATGGAGCTGCGGCTGCGCGAGGCCGAACGGCAGGGATTGGCGCTGGCCAACTGGCTCAAGGCCCGGCCGGAAGTTTCGCGCGTACTGCATCCCGCCCTGCCCGACGATCCCGGCCATGCGATCTGGAAGCGCGATTTTTCAGGCTCGTCCGGACTGTTCTCGATCGTCCTGAAGCCCGCGTCGAAAAAGGCCGTCGCCGCCATGCTCGACTCGCTCGAGCTTTTCGGGCTCGGCTATTCCTGGGGCGGTTTCGAGAGCCTCGTCGTGCCGTTCGACTGCGCGCCCTATCGCACGGCGACGGAGTGGAAGCCCGAGGGGCCGGCGCTGCGGTTTTCCGTTGGGCTGGAGAATATCGAGGATCTGCAGGACGATCTCGATCGGGGATTCGCGCAATTGCGCTCCGCCGGCGACTGATCGTCGGTCGCGAACAAAAAGCGCGGCCGAAGCCGCGCTTTTCGTATCTGCGGAAAGCTCCGCTGCATCACGCCCGGCGGATGAGGCCGATCACCGCCGAGATGATGAACAGGACGATCGCCGCCCAGAACAGCAGCTGCGCGCCGCCCATGGCCGTTCCCGCGACGCCGCCGAAGCCGAAGAAGGCGGCGACGAGCGCGACAATCAGAAAGATGATGGCGTAATGCAGCAAGCTACCCATGGCTTTGTCCTTTCCGTGCGCCTCGTGTGACAAAAGCGAGGCTTCGAACCTGCGGCGATAACGACGCGTCCGCGCTGTGGTTCCATCGGGCGTTGATGTTTTCGAATTGTCTGACGCCGTCTCGCCGGTCCGGAACCCGCCGATGCGCGGCGCGTTGTTGCGGCGGATCGGGCCTAGCGCCCGTTCTCTCCACAACACGAGGACCGGATCGCCATGAGCAGCACGACCGACAAGATCAAGGGGTACGCCAACGAAGCCATCGGCAACGCCAAGCAGGCGGCCGGCAAAGCGATGAACCGGCCCGACGTCGAGGCCGAGGGACTTCTTCAGGAACGCAAGGGCGAGGCGCAGCAGGCGCTCGGCAAGGGCAAGGACGCAGTCAAGAAACTGATCGACAAGGCCTGACGGCGCTTCTCACATGTCTCCCACGCCCGGTCGCGCATGACGTGGCCGGGCGTTGCGCGTCGCACTCCCGCAGGACGGACAACCATGACTCTTCTGATATGCGAAGACGATGCGATCACAGCTCTCGAACTGGAGGAGGAAGCAGTCCGGCGCGGTATAACGTCTGCCACAGTCGTCGCCAATTCGGTCGAGGCGATGCAGGGGCTGCATGTCGGCGCGTTCCGCTCCGCGATCGTCGATCTGCATCTCGGGGACGGCC
>Ga0116151_10003134_pt1 | contig 14937 bp, 12 predicted proteins | sample AD_UKC117_MetaG_FD_89893 | JGI IMG/M metagenome (GOLD analysis project Ga0116151, IMG submission 89893) | Active sludge microbial communities of municipal wastewater-treating anaerobic digesters from Hong Kong - AD_UKC117_MetaG | ecosystem: Engineered > Bioreactor > Anaerobic > Digestate...
CCTTTTCGCCCTACGGCTACGACGAACGCCAGTACGGCTCGCCCGGCTTCAACCTCCCCGTCGGCCTGTTCATGCGCTCGCCCCATGGAACGTTCCCCGAATACCACACCTCGGCCGACAACCTCGATTTCATCCGGCCCGAGTCCCTGGCCGACTCCCTGCTCCGGCTGCTGGAAACCGTCGCCGTGGTGGAAGGCAACGGGACCTTCCTCAACCAGTGTCCCTGCGGCGAACCCCAGCTCGGCCGCCGCGGCCTGTATGATTCTCTCGGCGGCGCCAACGAACGCCACGAACAACAGATGGCCATGCTGTGGGTCCTGAACCAGTCCGACGGCGGACCATCGCTGCTGGACATCGCCGACCGCGCCGGCCTGCCGTTCTCCCGCATCCGGGAGGCGGCGGACCGCCTGGCCGCCGCCGGACTGCTGGAGAAGAAGGAGGACTAGGTGAACGCATCGAATGCCAGCATCGTGCTTCTGTTCTGCCTGCTCAGCGCTGTTCCGTTCTCGCATGCCCAATCCGGCAACCACTCTGCCCGGGAGGCTCACGATACCTCCTGGCAAACTTATGCCGCCTCTCGGGAGAACGGATCCGCCTCCTGGTTCGACGGCCGCCTGGAACTCGGGGCGCGCATTCATCACTTCACTCTCCGGGATACCCGGCGAACGAGGTCCGGAAGGCTCGATAACAACAATGTCCGGATCAACTTTATCGGCAGCGTGTGGGGGCTTGAGGAAAAACAGGATTACTTCCCGCGCCTTTTCCTTCAATACGCCGTGGTTCCCTGGTTCGGAGCCGGCCTTACCTATGACCACGTCGCCGCCCGGACCCGGGACTGGGGCGACGTGGAGAAAACCCGCTACGGCACAGACGGAAACGTCCATGTGTGGGGCCCCATGCTCTACCTGTTTGTCCGCTATCCGAATTCCACGCGCTTCACCCCGAAGGCCGAAGCGGGTTGGGTCCGGTATTTCGCCGATTTCGACGTGAACCCCGCCTGGGCCGCCACCGCCCCCGGCTACCGGTTCGAAGTGGACGACACGGACGGATATTATCTCGCCGTGGCCCTCGATTGCGCCCTCAACAACCACTGGCACGCCCACGCCTACTGGCGCCGGCTGTTTGACGCGGAAGTGGACGCCCGGGCTTATTTCTCCACGGGATCCCGGGTCGGACGCTACGGTGCATTCCCCATGGAATATGATATGTTCGGTCTGGGCGTGACCTATGCATTCTGATTCGAGCCAGGCGGACAGGAAGACCATCGTATGCTGATATTGAACTGGATCGGCGGCGGATTCGCCGCCCTGCATAAGTTCCGGCGGCTGTGCCTGCAGCGATACTGGAGAGGCAAGCTGGCCGAAGCCGGCCCCGGCCTTTCCATCGGCGACGGCTTCCAGGCGCACGGCCCGGACCGCATCCGCGCGGGCCGCGAAGTCTCCATCGCCAACCACGTCACCCTGCGGGCCATGACCGCCTACCCGTGGACAACCCCGCCCCAGACCTTCGCCCCGGAAATCGTCCTGGAAGACCGATGCTTCATCAACAATTTTTCCCAGATCTCCTGCGTCAACCGGGTGGTCATCGGTGCCAACACGATGATCGCCGAGGGCTGCTTCATCGCCGACAACAACCACGGCTATGATGATCCCGACAACAGCATCCGGGAACAGCCGCTCCGGATCTGCGGCGAAGTCCATATCGGCCCGGATTCGTGGATCGGCGCCCATAGCGTCATCGTCGGGAACATCCGGATCGGACGGCACTGCGTGGTCGGGGCCCATGCTGTAGTCACGTCCGATCTGCCTGATTTCTCCGTCGCCGCCGGCGCACCGGCGCGTGTTCTCAAGCAGTATGACCCGGTTCGAAATCAGTGGCTCCCGCCCGCCGCGTCATGAAGATCCGGGCTGTCATGGACTCGATCTCCAGCCGCGCCGGGAGGCATCCCGCCCTGGCCGTGTTTCTGGTCTCTGCGCTGGTCTTCGGAGTTTTCAATGTCCTGCCCGTCCTGCGCGAAGCCGGCCATATTGCCGAACACGGCCAACCCCATACTCATGTCCGCCTCGCCGCGGAGATGCTGCAGGGACGCGTGGAATTCCACGAGGCGTTTTACAAGGATATCGCGGAGTTCCACGGACGCTTCTATTCGCCGTTTCCTCCGTTTCCCGCCTTTTTCCTGATGCCGCTGGTCGCGGTATTCGGCGTGAACCTGCTCACCATGCTCCTGACGCCGCTGCTGGGCGCGCTGGCCGGGACCGCGCTGTTCCGCCTGCTCCGGGCCCTTGGTATCCGCACAGACGTGTCGGCATGGGCCACTGCCGGCTTTCTCTTCGGAACGGCCTTCTGGCTGGTGGTGCGCTTTTCGTTTGATACGTACTTTGCACATGTCCTGGCCACCGCGCTAGTGTTCCTCGCACTGGAGGCGGCCGCCGCGCATCGCTCCGGCGCATGGGTTGGTCTCGCCATGGGAGCGGCCTTCCTCTGCCGCCAGCTGACGGTGCTGGCCCTGCCCTTCGCCTGGCTCCTGATGCTCCGCCCCGGCGAGCCCCTGCTTTCGCGTCGCTTTCTCAAGGCCGTCCTGGCCTCCGTCCCCGCCCTCGCCCTCGCCCTGGGAATCTACCTCTATTACAACTGGATCCGCTTCGGCAACCCGCTCGATTGCGGCTATGCCTACATCCCCGAATATGGCTGGTACCTGACCCGCCTGGACAAGTGGGGTGTTCAAAGCCTGGCCTATGTCCCGTCCAATTTCGTCCGCCTCTTTCTCCAAGGCTTTGTCATCGAGTTCAACGATCCCGATCTGATGATCCCGGATATCAGCCGCGCCGGGACCTCGCTGACCTTCGCCAGCCCGTTCCTGTTTTTCGCGTTCCGGAACCGGTTCCGCGACCGTCCGCTCCTGGACTGGGCGGCGTGGGGCGGCATCGGCCTCTGTGTCCTCGCGGTCATGATGAACAAGAACGCCATGGGCGGTTGGCAAATCAACGGCATGCGCTACGCGCTCGATTTTCTCCCCGTGCTCGCCGTGCTGGCCGCCCGCGGCATGCAGCGCTACGCCGACACCCCCTGGCGGCGCGCGTGGCAGGGCGCCATCGCGTATTCCATCGCACTCAACCTGCTCGCCACCGCCCTCTACTATCTCCCCAAACTGCTGAGCGCCTAAACCCCATGACTAGCCGGATAATACAAATTTGGAAGCGCTTGGGGTTGCTTCTCATCTTTTCCCTGCTCCTGGCGGGGCCGATGTCCTGCTCGCGGTCCAGAAAATCCGGCGCGCCCGATCCGACCGGACTGCGCCTCCGCGAATTCGTCGGCGGACCGGCGCGGCTGGTATGGATTCAGCAGGTGGAAGGAGACGGTGACGACCCTTTTTGCGATGGCAACCGCCTGGTCCTCATGGGCCTGGATACGGAAGACGGGCGGGGACCGCGCCCCATTGTGAGCACCATCACCAACTACCACCGGCCCATGCTCACGCCGGACGGCCGGCATGTGGTGTACAGCCGCCAAACCACGCGGGAGGCCTTTGCCGTCGCTTGGGATGGCGGCCGGCCCCGGCGGCTCGGGGAGGGCTATGCCGCCGCCACCTGGCAGGATCCGGCCACCGGCACCGTCTGGGTCTACATGGCCGACAATGGCACGACGGGCAAGGGACGCAATCACGCCAAGACCCTGCAGCGGGTCCGGCTCGACGACTTATCGGTCAAAGAATTGGTCTGGAATCGCGCCAAGTTCACCTTCAACAGCCTGCAGTTGTCCGCCGATGGCACGCGGGCCTGCGGCCAATTCATCCATCCCCGCGCCGGCTTCGCGGAACTGCCCAATCGCTCCTGGACATACCTGGGGCGCGGGTGCTGGACGTCCATCGCCCCCGACAACAGCTATCTCGTCTGGATATTCGACAACCCGCACCGCAACCTCATCTTCCACGATCCGACCGAAAACACGTCCTGGAGCGTTCCCATCGGGTCGCCCCCTGAAATGAAGGGCTTCGAAGTCTACCACCCGCGCTGGAGCAATCACCGCCGGTTTTTCACCCTGACCGGCCCCTACGAAATCGGCCGTCCGGGCGCCAATCTGATCGGAGCCGGCGGGCCCGGCGTGGAGGTATGGATTGGAAAATTCGCGTCTGACCTCAAAACGGTCGAGAGCTGGCTGCAGATTACCCATGACCGTCTGGGCGATTTCTATCCTGACCTGTGGGTCGCCCCGCCGGCCCCGGCTCACCGGAAGTAGGGCCAACCGAAGCGGGGTTGCTCCCCCTTCCGCACCCTCACAGGGACGGCGAATCCGCGCGGCGGAATCCGGATGGCCGCAACCGGCCTACAGCGCGCCGGCAAAGGCAAAGGCGATGGTCTGGGTCCCGGTGGCGTTGGGATGGTATCCGTCAACCAGCATCAGGCCTTCGCCCGAGCCGAATTCCGCGGCGACATCCACCAGGGCCACGCCTTCTTCCGACGCCAGGGAGTGGATATAACCGTTCATTTCGTCCACCCGCGTCATCAGGACGCTCATATCGCCGGTCATCGGAGGAATCGTGGCCAGGATGGGTTTCCCTCCCGCCGCCCGAACCTGGCGGACAATGTTCCGCAGGCACTCTTTTGACGTGACTAAGTTGTGATACGCTAAAACATCGTTCGTCCCCAGCAGAATCAGGACAATCCGGGGCTTGCGCGTCAGGATGGAATCCACGCTGTTGGACGCCCGGCAGGTGCTGATGCCCCCCACGCCCCGGTTCACTATCTTCTCACCAATAATTCGGGACAACCGCGAAGGATAGGACTCCGATCCCGGATCCGCTTCGCCAGTTGTAATGCTGTCGCCATACGCCACAATGGACCGGGTGACGGTTCCGGTCGAACTGTTTGTCTCTTCCTGGACTTCTTCTTCCGTCCCCGGCTCCGGGTCGCTGCTGCTGCCCGAGGAGTCATCGCAGCCCGACACCGCCAGGGCCCACCCCAGCAGAAGCAGAACCAGCCACGCCCGCGCCATCATCTGTCCGATTGTTTTCATCTCTGTCTCCAGCATCCGTTCGGCGGATCATCCGGGCCACCGCCGTCCCAATGACCCCGCACTCTACAATCAACCGCAATCCCCCGACAAGTCCCGAAGAAATTTCAGGAATAGCAGAAATAGCAAACCGGCCCGCCCATCTGCTCCTGTGCGTGACGAGCAAGGTGTACATTACGCGAGCGTCGGAGAACGGCCGTGGCACCACATCGATCCTCCGGAATACAAAGTGGAAGCCCGTCGGGAGGAAGCCCTCGAACCGCCGGTCCCGATCGCGATTCTGCCCTACCGGCGGGCGCTGCTGCCCCAGGTGTATGCAGTGGAATCTGCCCCGGATGCGAGCGGACTCAAAGCCGGTGACCGGATCGCTGTGGCCCACCGGGCGCTCCTGGATGGCACCAGCGTGCAGGGAGAGCCGGTGGAAAATATCTCTTCCTGTGCGGTCGTCAAGGGTGTCGCTCAAAGACCTTGAATCGTTCACTGGAGAGGTCCGGGCGCTCTCGGAAAGCCGACTCCATGATGGCCGGCACAGCCTGGTTGTATCGGAGCATTGTTTCCGGAGAGTCGGATTGGTCAGGACACGAACCCGGAACCATTTCCACAATGAAGAAGCGCACCGATGAACGGTTTAGCGCCAGGGCCAGGTCGTCCAAAATGATACGGCATCTCTGATGATCCGGTCCGAGGGCTAGAAGCCAGTAGTACACTCCCGCAATATACGGAAAGGGCGCGGGCCTTTCCAATTCAGCCCAGAAAGTGTACGCGCTGGCGTCAAAAAGAACGGCGGTCTCGCCGGCCGCCAAGAAAGGGGTAAGGCGCCGCGCCATCAACGTTCCGTCCGTGGGCTGGAAGGACCAGGGACGCCACCGCGCGGAAAGCGTCGGAGACATCCCGATCACATGCAGTGTGCAGGCGAAGAGTCCCAGGGTCAGCCCGCAGACTGCAATCACTGTACGGCCATGGTATTCCAGCCATCCGGCCGTGCGTGTCATGGAGAGCAGCAGGCCGGCGCTCAGCGCAAGGGCCCACTGGAGAGGAATGCAGTGGTACGGGACGCCCTTGGATTGTGACCAGGCAATCAGCACGGACGCGACCAGAGTACCCCCTCCCAACGCCAAAACCCGGATATGTGAGCGCAGGAGCGCCCGCCAATCCCGTTCCCGGAGAAGCAGTCCGAGTGCCGCCAGCAGGAGAAGCGTGGAGAACCCGCCGCCCCGGGTGGTGACGTTGCGGATCAAATATCCGGCCATGCTCGCCAAGGGCAGGCGCCAGGCCTTGTACTCGGTGAGCGCAAACGCCACGGACCAATCCCAGAATCCCCGCAGGCTGCCGAGCCGGTCAAGCCAGACCACGCCAAGAGAGCAGAGAAGTACACCCCCGGCCCCGTACGCCACCAGGGGCCACCAGGCGCTCCGGTTTCTCCAGTCAGGCAGGAATCCCCAGGCCACGAATACCAGACCGAGCGGAGCCACCTGGGGCCGAATGAAGACCGCCGAGGCCATCAGCAGGCCGGACAGGAAAAACCAGATGACGGAGGGCGGACGTCGATGCCGGCCGATCCGCACCCAGGGCCAGCAACCCAGGAGCAGCATGCCGAGCCCAAAACTTTCGCGCTGGGCCGTGTTGTTGTAGCCCCCGAAAAAGTAACTCATCAGGTACGCGGTGAGGCACAGAATGCGGAGGGGACGGCCAACCCCAAGTTCTCCCAGAACGAAGGAAAGCACGGCGCAAGCCGCCGCCACGTGAAGGGAGTCCACCAGCCGGAGCCCCAGCGGACTGGAGCCGCTGATCAGCCGGGCAAGATAATGGATGACATAGATCCCCGGCCAGTTGACATCCACGATATCCACGTAGGGGACCAATCCCTGCGCAATGCCCCAGGCCGCATAGTGAAAGATTCCATGGTCTTCGAACAAAGGCCAGCGGTGATAAAATAGGACAAAGAAGAGCAACAGGGAACAGAGGATGAACACGGCTTCGGGAACCCATCGGAAAGGTTTTGCGCTGGACCCGGGATCTGTAAAAGGGATTGCGGTCATAGTTATTCCGGGAGTGAACGAATGTCATCGATAAAAAACATTTCCCATGTTTCCCGATGGCGCTCCAAGACGTGCATGGGCCGCCTTACAGCACCGGGAGATTGTCGCGGTCGTGGAAGACAGGAACCGCGATGGACACTTGTTTCACATCCTCCTCGTTTTCTGTTCGCACGTATACTGCGCTTGGCGACGCGGCGCAATGAAATGAAATCTACAGTTTCTGCGGCCGGCGAGCAATCACTGGACGTCGTCGGACAGGGCAAATGCGGCGGCACGGGGTATGGCGGCCCCTCCCACATTGGGTTTCTATACCATGCCCGTCATGACCTATCCGGCCATCGCCGTCTGGACTTGGTGCGCTTCGCCAGCCCAATCTGATCCCCGGGTGCTACTTGCGCCACATGCCAACGCTGCTGCTGAAGAAGCTCAGGAAAATCGCTTGGATGCCCATTGTGACGAGCATGGCGCCCGGAATCACCGCGCGCATCGTGGTCGAATAATCCAGGTTGCCAAAGTCCACCCGGACCCATTGTGCAAACGTCCAAGCCATCAATCCGATCCCGGCTAGAACGCAGGTCCCGCCTGCCAGCAGCCCCCGTTCCAGATTCATCTTCTCGAAGATCCAGCGCAGCAACGGGGGGGGGGCGATCCATCCTTCCCTGAAGGAAAAGGTCTTGATAATGAGCGAAAAGGCCACCGCCATGAAGCCGCACAGGATGAAAGTGCTGCCGAAAAGCAGGGTGTGCGCGTCCAGGGTGGCCGGCCCGATTTGGATGCCGGCAAAAACGAGGAGGTAGCACAGCGCCCCGATCAGTCCCAGCGCGAAGCCCGGCACGAGAAACAGCCACAAGGGCGAGCACATCAGCAGCAACCGCAGGGTGCGCCATCCGTCGCGCATCGTCTTAAGGTGTGGCGTATGCGCTTTCCGCCCGTCCGGATGCAGTGTGATGGGCACCTGCGCAAAACGCGCGCGGTTGAGGCTGGCCTTGACGATCATTTCGGTGGCGAATTCCATTCCGCTGCAGCGCAGCCCGAGGCGGTCATACAGCTCACGGGTGAAGGCGCGCAACCCACAATAGATATCGTTGATCGGCGCCGCAAACCACTGGCGGGCCAGAAACGAGAATAACGGATTCCCAATCCAGCGGTGCGACCACGGCATGGCTCCCGGTAATACACGACCGCCGCCGGCAGGCAGGCGGCAGCCCTGCACGATGTCGTACCCCTCACGCAGCTTGGCCACGAATTGGGGGCATGTGCGAAAGTCGTAGCTGTCGTCGGCATCGCCCATGATGATGGCATTCCCGCGGGCCGCCGCGATTCCGCCCATCAAGGCGGCCCCATAACCCCGCTCGGCCACGTTCACTACCCGCGCGTCCCCGGCTGCGGCGATGTCGAGCGAACCGTCCGTGCTGCCGTTGTCCGCCACAACGATCTCGTAGCGAACCCCCGCGGCGGTCAGGGACTCGTGCGCCTTGCACAGGCAGGACGCCAGCGTGTCCGCTTCGTTCAAACAGGGAATCACGACTGATACTTCTATTGGATCATCGAATGAGTTCATGGATCTCCTTCACAGGGGGGGGCGTACGGGGAGGGATTCAGCGATTCGCCCTTTGTGGCTTCCACCGAGGGCACGATACGGTATCCATAGGCTGAAACGGCGTCCCACGGCTCGAGGCGGTAATGAGGTTGGATGACGTCCAGCAATGCCAAATGTAAATGGGGCTGACGCAGCCAAACGGCCACGGACCGTCCCGCCTCGAGTTGCGGCATCAGCGTTTTTGCCAAACCGGGATACAGGGAGCGGTAGACACCCGTCCGTGCGCGCGTCCGGACCGGGTCATCTTCGTAATATTCCTGACCCTCCGGAATGACGGGAACCATCAGGCCTGATGGGGTCCGTATCCCGTAGAATCCGATCGCCGCGGGATCTTCATCGGTTGCGAACACGTCGAATTCCGCCAGCGCGGCCGGCAGGCGGCGCCAGGTTTCGTGGAGCCGGGGCCGTCGTCCCGCCTGTTCCACATGCAGGATCGAGGCGCCCACAGCCGCCAGGCAGGCCAGAACCAGCACCAGCGCCTGCACGTGCGTGACACGCCGCAAGCCGGCGGAAAATGGTTCGGCCATCACGGCCAGCCCAAGGCATAGGAACGGTAGAACAGGAAATACATAACGCGATTGCTGGTGGGAAAAAAACATGAACAAGCCCAAAAATAAAACGGTTGCGATGCCAGACACCGTCAGAAACCAACGCGCCTCCCCCGACCAGGAAGCCGTCACCGGGGGATGCCGCCACCGGTGGACGAGCGCCACGGCCGCGAAAATACTCACCGGCAGAGGGAACAGCATACGCGCCACCTGGGGTTCCAGCCCCAGAAGGCTCAAGGGATAGTACAGTAGGTTGCCCATGACTCCCTTGACGACCGGCGGGCCAAAAACGTACCGGAGGCCGAAGGCCTCCTGGGCCGTGTTCATTACCGGATCGTGCACGTGGTACCCCGAAAGCAACCAGTCCCCAATGACCAGGCGGTTGTACAGCAACCACGGCATGAGTCCCAAGATCAGCCCGGCGCCGATCGTCAGGGCATTCCGCCAGCGCCCTTCCGGATGGTAGGCCATGTAGACAAGGTACCCGGCACCGATGCTTCCGATAATTCCCAGGTGCGGCTGCTTGATCAGCATGCCCGCTCCCAACACAAAGCCTCCGGCGAAAAGCCACCACTTCCGGCCCCGGGCCAGCATGATCAGGGAACATGCCCCCAGCACCGCTAAACTCCACGGAACGTCGCCCATGATGTGCCGGGTGTTGTAGGCATAGGAAGGTGACAGGGCCAGGAACAGGGCCGCCAAGGCACCGACGTGCGGGGAAAACAATCGCCGGCCCACGCGCCACAGCAGTCCGATCGTCAGAGCACCGGCCAGCCACATGCAGTATATGCCCGACCCGAGATGGCCTGGATAGTGCCATTGCGAGGCGGCCAAGAACAACGACAGGCCCGGAGCAAACCGGGACGGCAGACCGTGCGCATGCGGCCCGATGGGAATCGTGTGCTCCCCCTGGGAAACGAATCGAGACGCCAGGGCTGCATAATGCAACGCATCTGGTGGCGGGGAAAGATCCAGTGCCATGTCAGGCGTCGTCCATCGGACCGCCAGCGCCATGCATATCACAATCACCACGAGGCGACCCGGTTGCATCCGCCCCCCCACCCAACGCAGCAGGATCGCAGCCAGCATCAAAGCACCCGCCAAATAGGCCGGGAATACGGCGTGGGCTGTAAGAGACTCCCAGAACGTCTCGGGACGATTTTGAGTGAACGCAAGATTCGGACATACCCGCGTTAACATCCAATGGGCCGCCAGCGCAACCGGCAGGCACGCCAGCCCCAGCCCGAAGGTCGTCGCCGCTGCCGTACGCCACGGATCCTGTTTTCCCGGCAGTGCGCCATGGGATGATGGAGAATGGTCTTCCATGTGCCCAGCAGATATGATGTACACAGGGGCCGAAAACAAGCTTTATCTCCCCCGGGGGCGCACGACCAAATTCGGGACATGCGATAAGAGTGGTAAGATTTTGCTTGCAAAGTATATGCATGTGCATATATTTGCAGGTATGAACACTACTCCTTCGACTCCCGCCGATATCCTCCGCCAGATTGCCTCAATCCACCGCATGGAGCCGGGTAAGCTCTGCGTTATGCGAGAGGGGAAGTCCGGGACATACTACAATCATCAATACCGCGAAGACGGACGAGCGAGAAGCGTCTATGTGCCCCGCGACCAAGTCGAGGCTGTCCGGGAGAACACCGAAAACTATGGAAAGTTCCAGTCGCTGGTGGAGCAATATGCCGGACAAATCGTCACCGAAACACGGGCCGAACGACTGGGCACCAAAAAAAAACGCCAAACGACTTTCTCGCCGCACAAGACCAAGAACTCCAAGGGTTGATCGACCTGTTCCTTTCGCATGCGGAAAACGCCCCCTCGGTCCTTGATATCGAAGGGATGGTCCGAACGGTTCTCTTCAAGACCGGAGCAGAGGTGATGGCCCACTTGTTCCAAGCCGTTGCCGACCGCGTTGACGCCGCCTATCAGCCTCGGGCCGGAGAACATCTCAAGGCAAGGGAGACCATCCAGGCCCAATGCCTGTTCGGAACCTTCACGTTCGAGCGAACCTACTACTGGTCCGCCGCTTGGGGCGGACATTGCCCAGCGGACGATGCGCTGGGGTTGGAGGCGGGGCACTCCTTGGCCTTGGTTCGCCTCGTATGCTTGGAAGGAGCCGACGAAACCAGCTTCGACAAGGCGCAGCGGCATCTGGAGCAAACCGGCGGCATTGCCGTGGAGGCCAGACAAATCCAGAGGCTAGTGCAACGGTTGGGGCCGGCTCTGAACAAATGGCCTGAACGCAAGGAGCACTCCCCCGCCGAGGCCTCCGCGCCCATCCCCATCCTTTACGTCAGCGCGGACGGCACCGGTATCCCGATGCGCAAAAGTGAACTGCTGGGGCGCAAGGGCAAGCAACCCGACGGAAAGGCCAAAACCCGCCAAGTGTATTTGGGCTGCGTGTTCACTCAGCACAAAACCGATGAAAAGGGGCGCCCCATAAGAGACTGGGAGTCCACAACCTACGTTGCCAGCATGCAGAGCATTAACGTGTTCGGCCCGCTCTTACGGCAGGAGGCCATCCGCCGGGGCATGGGCGCGGCTAAACAGGTGGTGCTCCTCGTTGACGGAGCCGAGGGACTCGAACGCATGGGACAAATCAACTTCAAGAATGCGATCCAGATCGTGGACTTTTATCACGCCATGGAGCATGCCGGACTCGTGCTGACCGCCCTGTTGGGCAGCAAGGTCCACCCTGACTACGAGCCCCGGCGCCGACACTGGGCAAAGCGTCTCCTGCGAAATGGCGTCGCCAAGCTCTTGAGTGATGTTCGCCGCGAATGTGCGGGCCAGCCCTGCGCATCCGCCGTGGAAGCCGAATTACACTACTTCGATAACAACATCTATCGCATGCAGTACGGAACGTTCCGCAAAATGAACTTCTTCATTGGTTCAGGTGTCATCGAAGCCGGATGCAAAACCGTGATCGGCCAGCGTTGCAAACAATCCGGCATGTTCTGGAGCCAATCTGGCGCCGAACACATCCTCGCCCTTCGTGCCCTACACGCGAGCCGTCAGGACAACGACTTCTGGAAACTCCGCCTCTTGCAACGTTCCGTCCAACTCCACGGCGCCGCGAAATCCGCGTGACCGCTCCCTGTCCACTCTGTCCACTATGAAGAAATTTGTCTCACGCCCCTCCCCCGGAAGCCTGGTTTGCAGCACGATCCTATTGGATCGGACACGGTCAGGCCACTTTTTGCTAAATCACCCCGACACTCTTGTCCCAATCCGCACTTCCCCCATTCCCAACGGGTTGCGACAATTCAGCCACCTTTTCGGAAACATCATCTTCTTGTTCTGGTCCCCATGTCCCAGGCCGACTGATCTGTCCCCCGACAAATACTGGTCATTTCAGCAGCAACTATTATTGATTTTGCCCGCCACATACATGACACAGCTCCCCCAAAGAGAATCTTCAGTATTCTCTGGAACATTTCTTTTTGTACATCCAAAGAACTTCCGCCGGGAGCTGATCCACAGGCTGTAATTCTTCAGGGTGGATATCCACACCGTAATATGCACGCGCCCACTCACAAACGTCCTCAGCATTATCGAGCGAATGGCGGACTAACACCCAGTAACGGTCTGATGTCGAAACGGGTATCATGTGGTTCACTTTCGCATCCAGAGCAAGCATTTCGTATTCGATAATATAGCGGGTAGGTTCATAGGTGACCAACGCATCGTCCGATTGCCAAAGTAAAGACAGTCTGTGTGCAATTGCTGCCGAATCCGGACACTTCCACAGGGCGGGATCCAAATCCAGAGGAGATGAATGCAAGGCGTTTGCGCCTTGAAAAGTGAGCACAAGCAGACCAACTGTCAACAGAACCGTTTTGCGAAAGGTCGGGGATATCCTCGGAATCCAGTAGATCAGACGACAAAGCCCTGCGGCTGTGGTCAGACATATCAATGGCTGTACCAGAATCAAAATTCTCGGATAAGGCAGAGTTTTGCTGACAGCGGAAAATATACAAACAGATAACAAGCAAGCAAAGAAAAGTGCGGCGGGCGCACTATGCGGGCGACGCAAAATGTCCAGGAGGCCGATAATAACCAAGAATGCCGCCGACCAGATAAAGACCGCCGGCCAACCCAATAGAAAGAAATCCCACAACAATCTGAGATAAATAGGGGTCATCAAGACCAAATCCATGAGACCACCTAAACGGAGGGCTCCGGCCTGATCGGGCTGATTGCGTAGATAGCTGGTACCAACGCCGATCATGGCCGGTGTATATATCAGGGCAGTGAAAAGAACAACGCCCACCCCCGCCAGAAACATTTGCTTTATGGCATGGCGACGATACGCGCTTGGCACGAGTTGCAAACGCAACATCATCCAAATATAATGCACAGCAAGTCCATAGAACATGGCGGGTATTGCAAACATCCCCAGGGCGCCCAGCGCTCCCCATAAAACCCAGGCGCTCGGATAACGCCTCGGCTTAAGTAAAACACGACTCACAGGAAACATAAGGAGAAAAAATACAAGCATGGCCTGGTATCCCCTCGACTGAACCGAATACCTTATCAGTACGGGTGACACCACCACCATGATCGTTGCAAGCCAAGTGATTGGCCGGGATGCTATGGTGCGAAATGCAAGATAAGCCGCAGAGATGGAGCAAAGACTAAACAGGTAGGCAGGAAGTCTCAGGACAAGAGGAGAACAGCCAAACAATCGGCTCGAAAAATGCACCAGTACCGTATTGAGTATATGATTATTGGCGCTGCTGTAATTGACTATACCGAAGTAAATCGGCCGGCAGGCGAACCGAGTATAGCTGTAAGCCTCATCACAGGTAATGGGCTCAGCGAGCCAACGAGCCCGCAGAATTGCAGCCAATATCGTTAATAGAATTAGTGAAATAATAGGAAATGGCCGCTTTCGGAAGGCCTCGCTTAAGCCACGATGCAATCGGTTTTTGACCAAAACAACATCCCTTAAAATTTGCTGCATGACTCCGGCAATCATCTGTCTGGCCGCCAAAATCCCGGTGCCCAGAATCAAGCCGGCAAATCCTGCCTGCTGCATACGAAAAAGCGCCCCCACAACCATCTCTTCCAGAGGCACTCCGGGTCGAGACGTCCAGTTATGTATAAGAGAGGTATAGTTCCTTACCGGCAGAAGCGACAATATAAGTAGTCCCCCCCCGCAAAGGAGAACCATCAGGCCCAGACTAATCGTGATTAAAAAATTTGAACCCCGTTTCTTGTCTCTACCGTGCCTCATCCCATATCTCCAATCATTTATCCGTTTTGTTCTTGAGCAGTCAACCCTTCTGCAAGGGTGGCCAGCGACCTTCTGCCCGGAAAATCGTAATCAATTCTTCGCCTAATCCGTTGGACAACCGGGATGCCGATCTCGATGAGTGACCGCAGCCATCAACAAGGCTTCCCCACAAAATCTCATCAGGTTGCGCATTGCTGTTTCTCCCGTTTTTCTCATGTTGCCCATGAGGTTGCAACCCAAGCAGAAAAATATTGTCAGATAGGCTGCAAACGCGTCAATTCCAATCAAGCTGTAAACGGCGTCGGAAACGGCGTCCCGTCGAATCCACGCAAGCGATCTTGACGCCTTCCTCCCTTTTCTGCACCTTGCCTTCCATCGTGAACCTTCTCCTGCTCACTTGGAATTTTCCGCCCGCCGTGGGCGGCATGGAAGCCATGATGGACCACCTGTTCCGGGGCCTGCGCCGGCGCGGCCATTCGGTCC
>Ga0116151_10003136_pt1 | contig 14935 bp, 14 predicted proteins | sample AD_UKC117_MetaG_FD_89893 | JGI IMG/M metagenome (GOLD analysis project Ga0116151, IMG submission 89893) | Active sludge microbial communities of municipal wastewater-treating anaerobic digesters from Hong Kong - AD_UKC117_MetaG | ecosystem: Engineered > Bioreactor > Anaerobic > Digestate...
CTGGCGACGGCGACCACCTCGCCGACCTCCTCGGTCGAGGCGAGCGGCACGCGCTTCTCGACGGCGCCGGTCGCCGGGTTGAAGACATCCGCGAACCGGCCAGAACGGCCCGCGACGGGCCCGCCGCCAACGTAATGGGTTAGGTCAGTCATCCTCTTTCCTCCATGGCCGTCGCTTGCGGGACGGGGTTCAGCTTCGGTTCAGGCGTCGCGCAGTTGCACGACGAGTTCGATTTCGACCGAGGCGCCGCGCGGCAGGGCGCGACCTGCACCGTCGAGCGGGCCGGCTTGTGGGCGCCGAAGCGCCGCTCGTAGACCGCGTTGAGCTTCGCGAAGTCGCCGAGGTCGGTGACGAAGACGGTCGCCTTCACTACCTGGTCGAGCGAGGCGCCGGTTTCCTTCAGGGCCGCGGCGAGATTGTCGAAGACCTGGTCGGTCTGCGCTTCGACGCCCTCCGGCATCGCGCCCGCGAGGTCGAGCGGGATCTGGCCCGAGGTGAAGAGCAGGTCGCCAACCTTTACGGCGTGGCAGTATGGACCGATTGCGGCGGGAGCGCCTGAGGCGTTGATCGGGGTCATACGGGGACTTCCTTCGAGTCGTTGCTGAGGGCCTTGGCGGCCGCGGCGTAGCGCTCGATGCCGAGTGCGCGGGCGTCGATTGCCGGGGTGCGGCCGGAGACGAGATCGGCGAGTACGGCGCCCGAGCCGCAGGCCATCGTCCAGCCGAGGGTGCCGTGGCCGGTGTTGAGCCAGAGGTTCGGGTACTTCGTCCGACCGATCATGGGCGGGCCGTCGGGGGTCATCGGCCGGTGGCCCGCCCAAAACGTGCCCGCCTTGGCGTCGCCGCCCGTCGGGTAGAGGTCGGAGACGACGTGCTCGAGCGTGGCCCGGCGGTTTGGGTGCAGATCGGTCGAGTAGCCGTCGAGCTCGGCCATGCCACCGACCCGGATCCGGTCGCCGAGGCGGGTGATCGCCACCTTGTGCTTCTCGTCCATCACCGTTGACTCGGGCGCGCCCGACGGCTCGGTGATCGGTACGGTCAGCGAATAGCCCTTCACCGGGTAGACCGGCAGGTCGATGCCATGCTCCTTCAGGATCAAGGGCGAGTAGCTGCCGAGCGAGGTGAGGATTCCGTAGCCGATGGTGCCGCCGGCTTCGGCGGCGGCGTCGACCGGGTTCTCGGGGCCGATGAGGTCGACGAAGCCGCCTGCCCGGGCGTCGGGCGCATCGGTGACATCGAACGTGATGCTGTCCATCGACACGATGCCGACGAGCGGCACCGCGGTCCCGCCGACATGCGCGCCGGCGCGATGACTGAGGCTGCGCAGGTAGCCGTCGGCGTACCCGACCGAGACGGTCGCGATCCGGTTGGGCTGAGCGGCGCACCAGCTCGCGCCATAGCCGACGTGTGCGCCAGCCGGGATGTCGCGGACCTGCACGATCCGACCGCGAAGGCGCACGACCGGCCTCATCGGGTTCGCCTCACCCGCCACGGGCGCGATGCCGTAGAGCGCGGCGCCGGGGCGCGCGAGGTCGTGTTCCGGCAGCCCCATCCGCGACATGCCGCTGTCGACCTGAATCGCCGCTGGGAGCGTCCGGCCCTTCAGCCGGGCGAAGGCGGCCCAGGCGTCGACCTGGCCGAGGCTGTTGAGCACCGGAACGATACCGGCCGCGGTGCAGTCCGCTTCGGCTCCAGGGGGAAGGCCGTTCAGGACCAGGATCTGGGTCCCGACGGGGAGAGCCGGCTGGAGCGCCAGCGCCTCGTCGAGGTGCGCGACGAAGAAGCTGCGCGCCCCTTCGGCGTGGAGGGCCGGGGCGACGACCGTCGCCCCGAGGCCATAGGCGTCGGCCTTGACCACGGCGGCGCAGCCGCCACGCGCCTTGGCCCGGAGGATCCGGTAATTCTCCCGGATCGCCCCGAGATCGATCTCGAGCACGGCGCCGGCGCGCCGAAGGACAGCGTCGAGCATCGTCATCTCCCGCCTTGCGTGGAGGCCGGTTCAGGCGGCGCGGTTCAGCGCGTCGCCAAGGGTCGACACGATCTCGTCGATCTGGCCCTCCTCGACGATCAGCGGCGGCGAGAGCGCTATGATGTCGCCGGTGACGCGGATCAGCAGGCCCTTTTCCAAGCAGTCGACGAAGACGTCGTAGGCCCGCGTCCCGGGCGCGCCCTCGCGCGAGCCGAGCTCGATGCCGGCGATCAGCCCGATCGTGCGGATGTCGATGACGTTGCTTGCACCCTTCAGCGAGTGGATCGCCGCGTCCCACTTCGCCTGAAGCTCGGCCGCGTGGGTAAGGAGCCCGTCGCCCTCGTAGATGTCGAGCGCGGCGAGGCCGGCGGCGCAGGCGACAGGATGGCCGGAGTAGGTGTAGCCGTGGAAGAACTCGATGGCGTTCTCCGGGCCGGTCATCAGCGCGTCGTGGACGGCGCGCGAGGCGAAGACGGCGCCCATCGGGATGATCCCGTTGGTCAGGCCCTTGGCCGTCGTCACGAGGTCCGGGGTGACGCCAAAGAAGTCGGTGGCGAATGGCGCGCCGAGGCGGCCGAAGCCGGTGATGACCTCGTCGAAGATCAGGAGGATGCCGTGCTTCGTCGCGATCTCCCGTAGCCGCTCGAGGTAGCCCTTGGGCGGGACGAGGACGCCGGTCGAGCCGGCGACGGGCTCGACGATCACCGCGGCAATGGTCTCGGCGCCGTGCAGGTCGACCAGGCGCTGGAGGTCGTCGGCGAGCTCGGCGCCGTGCTCGGGCTGGCCCTTGACAAAGGCGTTCCGCGCGAGGTCGTGGGTATGGCGCAGGTGGTCGGCCGGAATCTGCGGGAAGACCCGGCGGTTGTTGACGAGGCCGCCGACCGAGATGCCGCCGAAGCCGACGCCGTGATAGCCGCGCTCGCGGCCGATGACCCGGGTGCGGGTGCCCTGGCCGATGGCGCGCTGGTAGGCGATGGCGATCTTCAGCGCCGTGTCGACGCTCTCCGAGCCCGAGCCGGTGAAGAAGATGCGGTCGAGCTTGGCGCCGTCCGGCCCGGGCGCGACGGCCGCGAGGCGCTCGGCGAAGTCGAAGGCGACCGGGTGGCCCATGTTGAAGGAGGGCGCGTAATCGAGCGTGGCGAGCTGGCGGCTGACCGCTTCGGTGATCCACCGGCGCCCGTGGCCGGCGTTGCAGCACCAGAGGCCGGCTGTGCCGTCGAGCACCTGGTGACCGTCGGCCGAGGTGTAGTGCATCCCATCGGCGGCGACGAGCAGCCGTGGGGCCGCCTTGAACTGGCGGTTGGCAGTGAAGGGCATCCAGTAGCTGTCGAGCTTCGGCGTGTTCGGGCGGTCGAGCGGCATGGCGGATCTCCGTGGCTGATGCCGGCAGGAGTCATGTCGGAGATTGCGAAACAAGTCCTTTTCTGTTCGACGATAAGATGCTGTAATATAACGGAACAATGACAGACATTGCGGGAATACCGAACAGTGCAAACACCCTCCGCGACTCAGGTCGACATCGGCGGCCGGCTGCGGCATCTCCGCATGCTCCACGGGCTCTCACAGCGCGAGCTCGCGAAGCGCGCCGGCGTCACCAACTCAACGATCTCGCTGATCGAATCGAACGGCACGAACCCGTCGGTGGGGGCATTGAAGCGCATCCTCGACGGCATCCCTGTGGGGCTTGCGGAGTTCTTCGCCTTCGAGCCGGAGCGGCCGCGCAAGGCCTTCTACGCTGCCGAGGAACTGGTCGAGATCGGTAAGGGCGGCGTCTCCTACCGGCAAGTCGGCGAGACGATGTTCGGCCGCGCGCTGCAGATCCTTAAGGAATGCTACCAGCCCGGCGCCGACACCGGAAAGGTGCCCCTGAGCCATGACGGCGAGGAAGGCGGCGTCGTCATTTCCGGCCGGCTCGAAGTTACCGTGGAGGACGAGCGGCGCATCCTCGGCCCGGGCGACGCCTACTGCTTCGAAAGCCGCCGACCGCACAGGTTCCGATGCGTCGGCGCCGAGCCCTGCGAGGTGATCAGCGCCTGCACGCCGCCGAGCTTCTGAGGGTGCCCGCGTCCTGTCAGGATTGCCGGCTGAGCAGATCGGACTGGAAGGACGCGTCCAACCTGCTCATGAATCCCTCAGCGCAGAGCATGTGCTCCGCCATGATGTCGGCCGCGGCGGCCGCATCTCCGGCGCGGAGCGCTGCAAGGAGCTTCCTGTGGCTGTCTATGTTGTGCTCTCCAAACGCTTCGTGCTCACGCATGCTATTGGAACGGAACTTCACCAGGTCACGCAGCATGCCGTTCAGGAAGCGGCACATGAACACCAAAATGAAGTTGTCCGACGCCTCGCACAGGATGTCGTGGAACTCGGTCTCCGCCCGCCGCCCCACGCTCCAGTCGCCGCCGGCCGTCGCTTCTTCGCAGACCCGGATGTTCTCGGCGAGGCGGCGGAAATGGTCCTCGGTCAGCTTGCCCACGACGTTGGTGGCGAGGATGACCTCGATCACCCGCCGCAGCTCGTAGACCTGCCGGAAGCTCACCTTCTGGAAATGCAGATACTGGCGGAACTGCTGCGTGACGATGTCGATCGAGGCGGCCTGCACCTCGGGGCCACCGTTCGGCCCGGACAGCATCCGCACCAGGCCTTCGACCTCGAGCGCCTTCAGCGCCTCGCGGATCGTGCCCTTCGAGCAGCCGTAGTGCTCCATTAGTGCGCGCTCGTTTGGGAGCCGGTCGCCTGTTCGGAGGTTTTCCCTGGCGATCCAGTGCCGGATGTCCTCCGCGACCTGGTCGGACAGCTTGATCCGGGTAAGCCTTCCGTCTACTGCCGTGAACCTGTTGTACTGGCGCATGATTGACCTTCCGGCTCCCAGGCGAGATCGGCGTTCAGTGGATATATCGGCCGAGCCAGCTTCTTGAAAGCAAATAGATCGTAGTTCGAACTCGTTACGCCGGCACTCGCGCACTCCACCACCGCTTTTGACATCGGCTCGAACACCGGACGGCAGTACATCCGCGACTTCAGGATGAGGAACTGCGTTCCGGAAAGGTCGATGCCGAGACACGAGAAGACGCCGAGGTCGAGCGGCTCGTGCGGCTGCTCGCACACCACGATGACCGCGCGGTCGGTCTCGAGAGCAGCGGCGCGGCCCATCGAGAGGAGCTCGCCGTGATAGATCGGCCCGGTTGCCCGATAGCTGCCGTCCCCGAGTGCGCGCACGCGCCCGGTGATCGCAAGCGGTGCGCGGGGCGGCGGAAAGTCGGAGGCCGGCGTCTTGTTGCCGAGCGCGACCGTCACCGTAGCCCCCACACCCGACTCGAACATCTGCGCGACGGTCCCGGGATCGGCGATGGGTCCGACGACGATCCGCTGGTGGCCGGCCGCGAGGGACGCCTCGAGGACGTCCATGACGTCGCAGCTGCCGCCGGAGTTGCAGTTGTCGCCATGGTCGAGGAGCAGCACCGGCGCGGTTCCATCCGCCAGCCGGCCGGCGCGGGCGATCGACTCCGCGAGCCGCTCCTCGCGGTAAACGAACTCTTCCCGCCGCCGCCAGGCTGCGGCGCCGAGCTCGCACGCTGCGTGCTGCGCCGCCTCGGCCCGTTCGGCGACGGCGACGACCGACAGCCCGGTCTCGGCGAGATCCGCGATGGCGAAGCCGCCGAAGACCGTCACGGCGTGGACCCCGTCGCGGGCCTCCGCCTCGCGGGCTCGGCGGACGAGGTCGGTCATCGCGCACTCGACCGCAGTGTTCATGCAGAGCGTCGCGGCCAGCATCGGTGGATGGCAGAGCGCCATCGCGGGGCGGGGGCCGCCGGCGAGGATCGGCTCCATGATCCGGACGAGATGCTCGCCGGTCTCCACCATGTCGATGTGCGGATAGGTCTTGAAGCCGACGATCGCGTCGCAGTTGTCGAGCATCCGCTGGGTGATGTTGCCGTGCAGGTCGAGCGCCACGCCGAGGGGCACGTCGGGCGCGGCGCGGCGGACCCGGGCGAGGAGCTCGCCCTCGCCGTCGTCGTGGCTCTTCGTGACCATGGCGCCGTGCAGGTCGAGCAGGATGCCGTCGCAGCCCCTGCGCACCGCGTCGAGGATCGCATCGGCCATCGCTTCGAACGCCGCGTCGTCGACCGGCCCGGACGGATTGGCGTGGGCGACGAGGGGGATGGAGAGCTCTGCGCCGATGCGCGCGCCGAAGGCGTGGAAGGCCCCGAGAGCGGTGGGAGAGTCGGCTGCGGCTGCGGCTGCTTCCTCGCCCCATTTTGGGTTGAAGGCCGCGAGCGGCGTAGGCACCGGCGAGAAGGTGTTGGTCTCGTGGTTCAGCCGCGCGACGACGAGGCGCAGGGTCATGCCGGTTCCCTTATCAGTCGCGCGAGGTAGCGCCGGTCGTAGTCGAGGACGGCGTCGAGCAGCACCTGGGCGCCGGCGGCGCATTCCACCTCGGTCGAGGACTCGGCCGGGTTGTGGCTGAGCCCCTTCTCGCAGGGCACGAAGATCATCGTCGTCGGCAGGATGCGCGCGATGTGGACGGCGTCGTGGCCGGCGCCGGAGACGATGTCGCGGGTCGTCAGGCCGGCTGCCTGCGCCGCCGCCCGCACCGACGCGATGCACTCGGCGTCGAAGACGACGGCCGCCGTGCGGGCGACCGGGGTGAGGGTCGCCTCGAGCCCGCGCTCGCGCGCGGCCTCCGCCACCAGCGCCTCGGTCTCGGCCTCCACCCGGTCGAGCACCGCGTCGTCGGGATGACGCAGGTCGATCGTCGCCCGGACCTGCCCCGCGATCACGTTGTGCGAGTTGGGCTGGACCTCGACGAAGCCGATCGAGCCGACCGAGTCCGGGTGCCGCAGGGCGATCGCCTCGATCCCAGCGATCACGCGCGCCATGCCGAGGAGGGCGTCGGTCCGCATCGACATCGGGGTCGAGCCGGTGTGCGCGGCGACGCCGGTCAGTATGAGGTCGAACCAGCGCATCCCTTGGACGCCCTGCACCACGCCGATCGCGATGCCCTCGGCGTCGAGGATCGGACCCTGCTCGATGTGCACCTCGAAGAGCGCCCCGAGCCGGACCGATCCGGCCGCGGCGTCGCCGCGATAGCCGATTCGCTCCAGCGCCGTCCCGAAGGCCACGCCGCCTACGTCGACGCGCGCGGCGCAGTGCTCGGGGGTGTAGACCCCGGCGTAGACCCCCGATCCCAGCATCGCCGGTGAGAAGCGCGAGCCCTCCTCGTTGGTCCAGTTGACCACCATCAGCGGCGCCTCGGTGGTGATCCCGGCATCATCGAGGCTCCGCACGACCTCGAGCGCCGAGAGGACCCCGAGCACGCCGTCAAACCTACCGCCGGTCGGCTGGGTGTCGAGGTGGCTGCCCATGGCGATCGGCAGCAGGTCGTCGCGCCGGCCTGGCCGCAGCGCGAACATGTTGCCGACCTCGTCGACGGTAACGGTCATGCCGAGCTCGCGGCAGCGTGCGGCCAGCCAGTCGCGGACTTGGCGGTCCTCGTCACTGAGCGTCAGGCGGGCGATGCCGCCGTCGGCGGTGCCGCCGAAACGGGCCGTCTCCATCAGGCTGTTCCACAGCCGGTCGGCGTTAATGGCGATGCTTGACATTGTCGTCTCCTCACGCACGGGGTCAGGCCGCCTTCACGCCGAGATAGCGGTCGATGGTGTCGGGATCGGATCGGAACTCCTCGGCGGTTGCATGGTGGGCGATGCGGCCGAGCTCGAGGATGTAGTGGCGGTCGGCCACTTTGTTGCAGACCGCAAGGTTCTGCTCGACCAGCAGGATCGGGACGCCGGCGTCGCGGATCTTCAGGATCTGGGTCACGATCTCCTCGACGATGATCGGCGCGAGGCCTTCGACCGGCTCGTCGAGCATCAGCACCTTCGGGCCGTTGAGAAGCGCGCGCGCGATCGACAGCATCTGCTGCTCGCCGCCCGAGAGCTGGCCGCCGCCGTTCTTCCGCCGCTCCTCGAGCCGCGGGAAGATCCCGTAGACGTCGGCCAGCGACCACTGCGAGCCGCGGCTCTGGGCAATGCGCAGGTTCTCCTCGACGGTGAGGAGCTGGAAGATGCCCCGGTCTTCCGGCACGAGCGACAGCCCGGCGGCGGCGATGCGGTACGCGGGCTGGCCGGTCACGTCGCGCCCGGCGATTTCGACGCGGCCGGAGCGCGGGGTGACGAGCCCGACGATGCTCTTCAGCGTCGTGCTCTTGCCGGCCCCGTTGCGGCCGAGCAGGGTAATGATCTCCCCCTGTCCGACCTCGAGCGACACGCCCTGCAGGATGTGGCTCTTGCCGTAGTAGCTGTGGATGTCGTCGACGCGCAGGGCCGGGGTCATGCGATGTCTCCGGTGATCATGTTGCCCAGGTAGGCGCGCTGCACCTCGGGGTCGTCGCGGACCACGGCCGGCGGCCCTTCGACGAGCTTGCGGCCAAGCCGCATCACGGTAACCGTGTCCGAGATGTTCATCACGATCCCCATGTTGTGCTCGATGAAGAGCACGGTGTGGTCGCGGCTGAGGTCTCGGATCAGCGACTTCATCGTCTCGATGTCGTCGATCCCCATGCCGGAGGTCGGCTCGTCGAGCAGGATCACCCGCGGCCGCGAGGCCATCGCCATGCCGACCTCGAGCCGGCGCTGCTGGCCATGCGACAGTTCGCCCGCGGCGCGGTTGCCGACGGACGTGAGCGAGAGCCGGGTGAGCACCTCGTCGGCGATCGTCAGGGCCTCGATGTTGCTCTCGGCCCGCCGCCAGGGCTCCAGCGCCTGCCAGGGCGACTTGCCCTGCGCCGCGAGGCGCAGGTTTTCCCGCACGGCGAGGTTCGGGAACAGGCTCGTCACCTGGAAGGACCGCGCGATGCCGAGGCGGACCCGGTCGTCGTCCGACGTCGCGGTGACGTCGTGGCCGTCGAGCACGATCCGTCCGGTGGAGGCCCTGACCTTGCCGGTCAGCGCGTGGAAGAGCGTGGTCTTGCCGGCGCCGTTCGGCCCGATGATCGAGTGGGTGCTGTTCTTGCGGATGGACAGGTCCACGTCGGCCAGGGCGACGAACTTGCCGTACTTGACGCCGAGGCCGTGGGTCTCGAGTGCGATCTCGCTCATGTCAGGCCTCCTCGCCCGAGGTCGCGGCCGGGGCGGCGGGGCCTGGGCCACCGGTCACCGCGCTCGCCAGCCGTTCGACCAGGCCCCAGATGCCGCGTTGCAGGAAGAGCGCCACGAGGACGAGGCAGAGCCCGAGCAGCAGCAGCCAGCGCGGCCAGATCGCCGACAGCGTGTCGGCCAGCAGCAGGTAGAATCCCGCGCCGAGCACCGAGCCGAAGAGACTGGAGCTGCCGCCGATGATCGTCATGATCAGGATGAGTTCGCTGATGTGGTACTCGATGTTCGAGAGCGGAGCGACGCCGATCAGCATCGCGTGCAGCGCGCCAGCGAAGGCCGTGACCGCGCCCGAGATCGCGAAGGCCTCGATCTTGAAGAGGCGGGTCGGGAAGCCGATGGCCGCGGCCCGGCTCTCGTTCTCGCGGATGGCGATCAGCGTGCGCCCGAAGGTCGACTGCGTGGCCACCAGCAGCAGCCCGAAGACCACCACGAAGCAGACCGCGACATAGACGTAGTAGCTCCACGGACCGTCGAGCGCCGCCCCGCCGACCGTCGGTCGCGGGATGTCCAGCAGACCGTTGTCGCCGCCTGTCAGTCCGCTGAAGGTATAGGCGAGGAAGTAGAACATCTGCGCGAAGGCGAGGGTCAGCATCACGAAGTAGACGCCCTGGCGGCGGATCGAGAGCCACCCGACCAGCGCCGCGATCGCGGCGCCGAGAACGAGCGAGGCGGCGAGCACCACCGGGACCGGAAGGTCGAAGCGGGTCAGGAAGATGCCGGCGACATAGCTCCCGACGCCGAAGAAGATGCCCTGCCCGAAGGAGAGCAGTCCGGTGTAGCCGAGAAGCAGGTTGCAGGCCGCGACCACCATCGCGAAGATCAGGATCTCGCTGGCGAGGATGCCCGACGAGAGCGTCAGCGGCAGCACCGCCACGGTCAGCAGGGCGAGTCCGAACTGGACGACTGGCTTGTTGACGACGTTCATCTCAGGCCCTCCCGAGCAGGCCGCGCGGCATCAGCGCGATGACGAGGGCCATGCCGATGTAGATCATCAGCCGCGCGCCCTCGGGCCAGATCGCCGCCATGACGCTCTGGGTCACGCCGACCAGCAGCCCGGCGACGAGCGCCCCGGTGTAGCTGCCCATGCCGCCGATCACGACGACCACGAAGGCGACGGAGAGGGCCTCGATGCCCATGAACGGCTCGACCCCGCGGATCGGCGCCGCCAGTGCGCCGGCGAGCCCGGCGAGCCCGGCGCCGAACCCGAAGACGGCGGTGTTGATCCGCAGCGTGTTGTAGCCGAGCAGCGCCATATTGTCGGACGATTCCGAACCGCCGCGGACGACGGCGCCAAGGCGCGTGCCTTCGAGCAGCCACCAGAGGAGGGCAGCGAGGACCGCGGTGAAGGCGATCGTGAACAGGCGGTACTGCGGATAGATGAAGTCGCCGAGCATCACCACGCCGGTCAGCCCGGCCGGCGGCGCGACGCTGCCGCCCAGGGGCCCCCAAACGATGATCGTCAGTTCCTGGATCATCAGCGCAAGGCCGACGGTGACGAGGATGTGGAACGAGTGCGGCAGCTTGTAGATGCGGTGCAGCAGCAGGGCCTCGATGAGCGCGGCGGCGCCCGCCACGATCAGCGTGGCGATCGGCATCGCCGCCCAGAAGCTGAGCCCGCGGCTGGTGAGATCGTAGGTGAGATAGGCGCCGAGCAGGTAGAAGGCGCCATGGGCGAAGTTGACGAACTGCAGGAGACCGAAGATCACGCTCAGCCCGACCGCCAGCAGGAAGTACAGCATCCCGATTCCGATGCCGTTGAGCACTTGGAAGAGATAGATCACGACAATCTCCTGAGTTCTGATGTCAGGGTGCGGCGCCGCGTAAATGCCGCGGCGCCACGGCAGCTCAGCTCATCTTGCAGCCGGCTTCCTCCGGCGACAGGAAGGACTTGCCGGAACTCACGATGTCGGCGTAGTCGTCCTTGTCGGCCATCGCGTCCTTCGCCTTGCCCTTCAGGAGATAGTATTCCTTGATAACCTGGTGGTCGGCCGCCCGGATTTCCTCCTGGCCGGTCAGGCCGTCGTAGGTCAGTCCCTCGAGGACGCCGGCCACCGCCCCGCCGTCGGTCGAGTCGACCTTCACCGCCGCATCCAGGAGCAGCTTGCTGCAGAGGTATGACCCCGCGAAGGAGTAGTTGGGATTTATCCCGTGCTTCTCCTGCACCTTCGCCACCAGTTCGCGGTTCGCCGGCGCATCGGCGGCGTGCCAGTACTGGGCGCCGAAGTAGACCCCGTCGCAGATGTCGGCGCCGAGGCCCTCGAACTGCTCGAGCCCGGAGGCCCAGGCGACCACGATGGTCATTCGCTCCTTCAGGCCGAAGCTCACGGCCTGTCGCAGGGTGTCGGAGGATTGCGCTCCGAAGTTCAGCAGCAGCAGCACGTCGGGCTGGGCAGCGATCGCGTTAGTCAGATAGCCGCTGAACTCCTTGTCGGTCAGCGAGTGGTAGCTGTTGCCGAGATGCTCGACGCCCTTCTCCGCGAAGACGTCCTTGGCGGCATTGAGCAGCCCGTCGCCGAAGACATACTGCGGCGTGATGGTGTACCAGCGCTTGGCGTTCGGCAGCAGGTCGATGAGCGGGCGAACCGTCTCGTTGATCGCGCCATAGGTCGGCACGCTCCAGCGAAAGGTGCCGCGGTTGCAGTCGACGCCGGTGATCTCGTCGGCGCCGGCCGTCGTCATCAGCACGGCGTTGCCGCGGGCGACCTCCTTGCCCATGGCGAGCGATTCCGACGACAAGATGCCGCCGGCGAAGAGCCCGACCCCGTCCTGGGCCATCGCGTCCTGCACCTTGCGCACGGCGGTGGCGGGCTTGCCTTCGGTGTCGAGATCGATCGTCGAGACCTCGCGCCCGATCGCCTGCGTCACCTCTTCCGCAGCCATCAGCGCGCCCATCGTCGCGAACTGGCCGTTGGCAGCGAAGGCTCCCGAGATCGGCACGGGGATGCCGATCTTGAGCGCATCACCCGCCGCATGGGCGCGCGTGAACAGGCCGGGCGCTGCGAGGGAAACAGCAGCAAGGGACGAGCAGCTGAGGAAACTCCGCCGGTGCATCATGGATGGTTTTACCCTGTCGGTTTGAGAGCTGCCGCCTTGGCAACCATCCTAACTATACGCATTAATATGATAGTTTGTCGAGCGGTCCGCCTTTTTGAGCTGCGACCGGGAAACAGAAGCGAAACCAGAGTCTTGGCTTACGGGTCCTCCTGCTTTATGGTATCGACGCGCCTTGGACGATTCGGCCCGACAGTCAGTCGATTCGCGTTCCGTGGGGTCCGGAGACCCGCCACGGCGACTGCAGAGCGAGCGTTACTCCGGGCCGATCACGCTAATCCAGATCAGCGCTTCCAGAACGTTCGCGCGCAGCCTGCCAACGAACGTTTTCGCGCCGGGCTTCGAAAGCCGCCGCCTGCACCGCTTCCGCTGCGGGATTTCGAGCAGCGCATCGCGGATCTGCCCCGCACGACCGAGGCCGAACGGCTGACCGTGCAGAGGATTGGGCAGGACATCTTTCGCGACCGTCTGATGGACTACTGGCAGGGTCGTTGCCCCCTGACCTGGATCTCGGACCCGGCTCTGTTGCGCGCTTCGCACATCATCCCATGGAGCGAGTGCGAGAGCGATGCAGAGCGGCTCGACGTGCATAGCGGCCTGCTGCTATCGGCGCTCTGGGATGCCGCATTCGACCGCGCGCTCGTGACCCTCGACGACCAAGGTAGGCCCGAGTACTCGTCCCGCCTCACCGAGCAAGCGCGCGCCGAACTCCGCTGGAGTTCCTCCGTTGCGCTAACGGACGAGCACCGCCGGCGGCTCGCTCGCCATGGAGAGCGAGCGCAGTGAAGGATGATGTAGCGCCGCGGACCCCGGCGGGGATCGCGTTCAGCCTTCCGATCTTCGGCGAACGCTCATCGAAGGCCGATCTGTCAGCCTTCAATGCGCCGCCGCTCCGCGGTAGAGAGCATGATCGGCCGGGGCACCAGCGTCCTCGGGCCGAAATCGAAGGCGGCGTCGCGGGCCTGGGCCCATTTGTTGCAGGAGGGGCACACCGGAACGATGTTACCGGCGTCCCCTTCCTTCGACGGATCGAGATGGCCACCACCACCGCTACCACGAGACCCTGAGCAACCTCACCTCGCCGACGTTTGCCTCGGCAGGGCCGAAACCATCCTCGAAAGACGAAAGGAGATCAAAGCCAGGACCATTGCGGAATGGCGCCTGTGGTCGCCGCCCCGAAGCAGCGCAACACGGAAGGCGAGAAGCAGGCGCTGCGCGAAGGCCGCATCCCCGAGGATTGGGCCCGCAGGCCGGCGAAGCTGCGGCAAAAGGAATTCGCCAATGGAACGCCAATGGGCCGAGAGACATTGGTGAATGACGCCCGCTGGACGGTGAAGCAGGCAAGGTGAAGCCCGGCCTTGACGGGGCACCGCGGATCGCCATCGCGATCCCGGTCTGCGGCTACAAGAACCATGTCGGCATCGATCGCCGGCCCGGGCTGATCCGGACACGGACCGCCACCGACTCCGCCCGCCACGACGGCGCGGAGCTGCCGGGCCTGATCTGCAACATTCCCGAATAGGACGCGTCTTTTGTTACCTGTCCTTCGGCGTCGGCGTCGGCGTCGGCGTCGGCGATGGTGACGATCGGCGTTCCGCGCCTTCCGCTCGCACCCCGAGACGTGGATAGGGTGGTCCGAATGCCGGCGAGGCACTCGACATAGTTCAGCACCTCGCGCAACCGATCGGACGGAAGGCCGCGCCGCCACTCCCGGGCCATTGACTCCTTGGAGAAGACGTGCGGCGCATCTTCGACCAGCCGCGGACCGAGAGGCGGAGGTTCTCTGCCAGCCTGTCGTCTGGCCGCTGGATGGCGCGCCTGTATCCTCGCCACGGTAGAGCAGCCGCTTGTGGACGTGCTCGTCCAGGCGGAAGACGAAATTCGACGCGTTCGGACAATAGCGCGAGACCGAGACCACGTCGGCAACATCCGGCCCGTGTCCGCGAAGTCTGGCCCCGGCGCGATTTGCTCGAAGACGCCATGCATCGTCCCTTAGCTCGTTGCTCCGCCCAAGGCACGTCTCAAGTCTCAGGTGTAGGCGATCGTGCTCGTCAACGGATCTCTCGACCGGCGGTAGTAATCACCAGCGGCGTTTGAAACCGGTATCGTCGGGCCCTTTGTCCCTGCCATGTTCGATCTCGCCTCCTCCGAGCAACCCGCGACCGCGACGCTTCCAGAAGCCTGGACGGCGGAGCGATACCTCGACGCCCTGCACCCGCGCGACGGCCGTGGTGTGGTGGGTGGGCTGACCATCCAGGGAGACCAGCTCCGGTCACATACTTGGCGGCGCGATATTCTTGGTGGCGTCACGGCGACGGTGACGGAGCAGGAGGCCTATGTCGCGATGAACCCGTACTTCGCGCCACGCGGGGGCGAGCGGCGACTCGCAGGCATCAACGCCCTCTGGCTCGACCTCGACACCTACCGCGTTCCGGGCCTGGCGACGCTGCCACGGCACGAAGTGCCGGAGCGTATCCTGTCGGCATTGCGCGAAGCTGAGTTGCCGTCCCCCTCTATGCTGCTCGACAGCGGCCGGGGATACTACTGCATCTGGCTCGTCAGCGGCGCGTCGCCGGCGGCGCTGTGCTGTGACCCCCGCTTTCTCCTCCATCTGAGGTTAGAGTCCGGCCTGAGAGAGGGACCGGACGATGAAGCGATCGAAGTTCAGCGAAGAGCAGATCGTCGGGATCCTGCGCGAGCAGGAAGCCGGCGGGAAGACCGCGGACGTGTGCCGACGGCACGGCGTCAGCAGCGCGACCTTCTAC
>Ga0116151_10003140_pt1 | contig 14920 bp, 8 predicted proteins | sample AD_UKC117_MetaG_FD_89893 | JGI IMG/M metagenome (GOLD analysis project Ga0116151, IMG submission 89893) | Active sludge microbial communities of municipal wastewater-treating anaerobic digesters from Hong Kong - AD_UKC117_MetaG | ecosystem: Engineered > Bioreactor > Anaerobic > Digestate...
AAAACGCTGGGCGAGGCCGACGTGCGCCGCAAAACCGGCGTCACGCTGATCGCCCTGCGCCACACCATCGACGGTGGGCGCACGTCCACCATTATTCCCGACGCCAACACCTGCCTGGCCGCCGGCGACGAAATGATTGTGGTGGGCACGCGGGAGCAATTGGACCACCTGGAAAGGATAGCTACCTGATGGGAAGATGGCGTCAGCGGCTGGCCTTGGGTTTTGGCGGGGCGATTTTGCTGCTGCTGTGCCTGTGGGGGGCGCGCACGGTGCGCACCGTGGACAATTATGCTGATCCGCGCGGCCCTATGTTTCGCGGTGATTATGCCGCCGTTGTGCCGTCGTTCGACGGGCAGGTGCAGGTTGTGAGCTGGAACATTCGCTATGGGGAAGGGGTGGAAACGGCCGTTACCGAACTGCGTCAGAACCCTAACCTGCGTCGCGCCGATGTCCTGCTGCTGCAAGAGATGGATGAGAATGGCGTGGCCCAGATTGCCCAAAGTCTGGCGTTTAACTACGTCTATTTTCCAGCGTCGGTGCATTCACACCACGGCCGTAATTTTGGCAACGCCATTTTATCGCCGTGGCCTTTGTCTCAGCCAGAGAAGGTGCTGCTGCCCTACGCCAATCCCAGCAATGCCCAGCGGCGCATCGCCGCCAAAGCGGTGGCTACCATTGGCGGCGCGCCGCTGGTGGTGTACAGCGCCCATACGGAAACCTACTGGTTAGGGCGGCGCGGGCGCAGCGCCCAGGCCGCTGCGCTGGCAGCCGCTTTGCCCTTGGGTGAAACGGCCGTCATCGTCGGCGGCGATTTTAATACCATTACCCCGGTGGATGTGATCCGGTTGGCGGGGCAGTTTACGGCCGTTGGCCTGGAACGTGCGTCGGCTGTCGCCGGGCCGACGGTGGCTGTGGCGGGAATTAACGTGGCGGCGGATCACATTTTTGCCCGGGCGCTGCCTGTTTTGGCGACAGGGGTGGAGGAAACGGCCGTCAGCGATCATCGGCCGGTGTGGGTGACGCTGGCCTGGTCCGCCGGGCAGTTTGCCGACGATTGACGATGTTTTAGGTATAGTTAGTCTGGGAAAATACCAAAGGAGGCATGTCATGGTGAAAAAGCGTGTGCGGGTGGGCCGGATAACGGCCGTGTTTGTTTTTTTGCTGCTGTTCTTGGGTGTCGGCCAGGCTGCCAGGGCAGAAGGCATTGTCTATGGCGAGCGGGTGGCCGAGGGTGATGAAATTGAAGGCGACGTGGTGCTAAACGGCAACGACGTGCGCCTGGCCGGTCTGGTGGATGGCGACGCCTTTATCATTGGGCGCACCATTATTGTGGACGGCCGTGTCACCGGCAGTCTGTTTGTCATCGCCGATAAGGTGGTGGTGAACGGTGAGGTGGAAGGCAGTGTGTACGTAGGGGCGGTGTCGCTGCAGGTAGGACAAACGGCCGTTATCGGCCGCAGCCTCTACAATTTGGGCCTGAACCTGCTGACGGAAAGAGGCTCCACCATCACCCGCGATTTGTACGCCCTGACATTTAGCGCCCGACTGGGCGGCAGCGTCGGGCGCGACACGCAAGCGGTCATCGGCATCATCGAAGTGGTCCGTTCTATACTGAACATGGTCAACCGCATCACCACCAGCCAGCCGGTGGCTTTCTTGGAGCCTGGCCTGACGATTGACACGCGCGGGCGCGGCACCATGTATCGGGTGCAGGCGCAGGCAGAACCCGTCAACCCACAGGTGGTGGCCGTGGGCGATTGGCTGGTCCGGCAGGCTCGGCTGCTGGCTAACTATCTTATCGTTGGGCTGCTGCTGCTGTGGCTGCGGCCGTTGTGGCTGGAAAAGTGGTCGGGGCAGATTGGGAAACGGCCGTTGCCCGCCCTGGGCTCTGGATTGGCAGTCTACATCGTGGGCTTCGTCGGCTCCGTTATCCTTTGGATCATCCTGATTGCCCTTGGCGCGGGTCTTGCCCTGGTGACGTTGTGGGCGCTGGCTTTTACGTGGTGGGGCATCTCTATCTCGGCTCTCAGCTTTGGCTTTTGGGTGTTTGTCCTGTTCGTGTCCATCCTCAGCAAAGTGATTGTCACCTACTGGTTTGGCGGCTGGTTCTTAAACCGTTTCGTGCCCAACGCCAAACGCCGCATCTGGCCGCTGCTGCTGGGCCTGATTTTGTTCGTTCTGCTGGCGTCTATTCCTTACGCGGGCTGGGCCTTAAGCATGATCGTGACGTTGATCGGCTTGGGGGCAGTTGTCGGCGCTTACCTGGACATTCGCATTAAGCGGGCGGATACGGCCGTTCCACTTACTCCCACAGTGTCGTAGCCTCAACAAAAAAAGATTGAAGAGGCAAGACTTGTCGCCCTGCCTCTTCAATCTTTTACTTCAATACTTCAACCGTTGATCTTTCTCTCGTTTACCTCGGGCTGACCAGATTTTCGTAGCGCAAGATAACCTGCCCTGTAGCATCCTTCAGGATCAATTCATTCGGATTGATCTGATACGTGACGGCCTGAGGCAAAAGCTGGATGTAGCGCCCTTCTTGCTCCATGATGCCCGGCGGATCAACGCACAGGCTCTGCGTGGAGGTGACGTTGCCTATGGTCATCTGGCCGTTCTGGCCGGTAAAGCTGGCGTTGTAGTTGTTGCAGCCTCCTGTGCCTGTCACCTGCCCATCGTTGCCGAATAGGGCTGTTATTTCGGTCCCGTTGATGATGGAGACCAGCGCGCCCACGCCGTCGTAGTAGTACGACAGCCGCCACGAGGTGCCGGCCAGCGGCGGGATGGTGGACACGGCCGTTACGTTTACCGTGCGCTCCTGAACATCCTGACGGCCGTTTGGCCCATTGGCCTCCAGACGATAGGTGTACGTCCCGGCATCGTTCAGGCAGTCTGGCGCGGCGCTGCTGGCCGGGGCATTGTCCAGAATAACCGCCCCATTCCGCAGCAAACGAATGACGGTGACGATGCCGCCAACCGACCAGTTGATGTTGACACAGTTGCCCGCCTCAATCTGTTCGGGCGAGACGTTGAAGGAAAGGATTTGTGGCGGGGCCGGGGTGGCGGTGGCCGGTACGGCCGTGGGCGTGTTGGGCAGCGGCGTAGCCGTGGGCTGCGTCGGAGCAACCACGGTGAGGGTTTGCTGGCGGTTGCTCGTGCCGCCCGGACCATTGGCCTCCACGCGATACGTCGTCACCCCTACCTGGGCCGGGCAGTCGGCAGTGGAGCCGTTTACCGGCGCACTGTCCCAAATGACAGTGCTGTCGCGGAAGAGGCGCACGGCGGTAACCTGCCCTTCCACCCACCAGTTCAACGTGACACACTGGCCCAGCGACACCTGGTCTGCGGGGGTGACGGTGAAGCGGTGAATGACGGGCGCACCGATGACCGGCTGCACGTAAACGGTGATTTCGCGCACTTCGATGGTGTTATCCAGGCGTTCTACGCGGAGTTGGTACACGGCCGTTTCCGGCGGACATTCAGAGCGTGTGTTAACGGCGGGTACCGGGAAGTTTTGCCAGTTCTGGCCGCTGCGGTAGAAGTATACCGCCCTCGCCCCCGTTACGTTCCAGCTAAACGTGACGCATTGCCCGGCTGTGATGTTCGAGCGATCGACCGTGAACTGGATGTTGGCGGCCGGCGTTTGCGTGGGAGCAGGAGTGGCGGTGGCCGGACTGGGCACTCGTATACCTACCCAGATGCGATCGCCAAACGTACGGCCCTGCGGATTACGCATAGACCAGAACGATTGAAAAGTGCCCGGCGTTAGCGGAGAAACCAGGTCCACAAAAACGTCGGTGGTCTGGTTTGGGGCCACCGTGCCCTGGATCACGGCTGGCTGGCCGCCCATCTGCGAGAGTGGTGAATTGCCGCCGACGAACACCAGTGCATAGCCGCTGTTCCAGGTGCAGGTGCCGGAATTGCGGATGCGCCACCATTTGCGGAATGGCTGCCCTGGCGGAATTTCGGGCGGGGCTGTCATGTTTTTGTCGTCCAGGTTTAGATCTTGCACGAAGGTCATTTGGTCGATGCAGGGAACGGCCGTAGCCGTTGGATATGGCGTCACGGTGACTGGCAGCGGCGTGGGCGGTGGTACGATCTGCTCTGGCGGCACGCCGAGGTATTGTTGTATCAACGCGCTCAGACGGCCGGAGTTTTGCAGTTGGGTCAGGGCATTGTTGATTTGTGCCTGGGTGGTGGCTGCACCGTTGTTCAGGGCGATAGCCAACCGCTGCGGATTCAGCCCCTGGCCGACAATTTTCACGCCTCCGGCGGCTGCGGCCACCTGGGCAGGCGGCAGGTCGAGGACGGCGAGATCGATACGGCCGTTTCTCACATCCTCTACTGCCTGACTAGCTTGCTGGTACACCTGCAAACGTTCGGCCGGCATAATGCCCGTATCGACCAGCGTTTCTTGCAGCCAGCGCTGGTATACCGTGGAGCGCTGCACGCCCACGCGATATGCGGCGAGCTGCGTGACGGACGTAATGCCGGCAATGTTGGCGTTCTGGTTTGCCAGAATGGCGTCATCGCTGACAAAATAGACGTTGGAAAAATCAAACGAGGCTTCGCGTTCCGGCGTCACCGAAATCGCCGCAATCGCCACATCAATTTGCTGCAGCTGCAACGCTCCGGCCAGACCATCGAACGACATATCCTTGATATCTGCCTGCACGCCCAACACCTGGGCGACTTCCCGAATCAGGGCGATGTCGAAACCGTCTGGTTGAAAATTGTCGTTGTAGTAGGCAAACGGCGGGTAGTCGATGGATGTGCCGACGACCATTGTGCCGGTAGTGCGGATGCGCTCCCAGGGATCGACGGCCGGAGCCACGGTGGGGGGCACCGGGGTAGGCGCCGGACCCGAGCCGGAAAAATAATTGAGCAGGGCCGCCGTGAACGCGACGGCGACGACCAGCCCCATAGCAATAAGTACTACAAGCAGGATGTTAGACTGTCTTCTGGCCATGTTTCCCTCCAGCTCCGAGTGGCTTTGTCCCGGAGCTTCGAATTGTTGACAAAGTTCACTGTCTACTGCTTCCCCAGCTTGAGCCAATTTATATCATAGTTCGGCAAAATGTGTCTACATAATCATAAAAAACACCCGCACGGCCGTTGCCAGCCATGCGGGTGTTCAGGTTAGCGTGCGCTCAGCCGGTGGTTACCGGGGTGATGCGCCTTGGGTGAAGGCCAGCACGTTGAGGCCGCTGCTGTTGAAGATAACCAGGCCGTTGCCAGAGATGTTATAGGTGGCGGCCGATTGGAACAGGTTCAGGAACTTGCTCTCAATCTGCATGGTGGCCTCGTCGCACAGGATGTTGGTGCCGGAGAGCGGGCCGATGCTGAGGTTGTTGCCGCTGGCGGTGTAGCTGCCGCTGTAGGTGTTGCAGCCGCTGCTGCCGTTGACACGGCCGTTTTCATCAAAGACGGCCGTGATCTGCAAGCCTGCCGGAATAAGCTCGTTCATGTTCATGTTCGCCAGCCGCCAGTTCACGCCGATCAGCGGGGAGCGGGTGGGTGTGGGCGGAACATTCTGCGACACGTTCACCGTCTGGTCGCGGGTGACAGTCTGGCCGTTGCCCGAAGCTTCCAGCCTGTAGGCATAAGTGCCAGCCTGATTCAGACAGTCGGGGAACGCGCCGCTAAACGAAGCGCCATCGATGATCGGGGCGCCGTTACGCAGAATGTTCACCCGGTTGGCACCGCCACCTACGTTCCAGGTCACGTTGACGCAGCCACCGGCTGTAATCTGCCCAGGGCTGACGACAAAGGAATTGACGATGGGCGGCTGCGGTGTAGCGGTGGGAATGACCGGCGGTGTGGCTGTTGGCGGAACGGCCGTTGGCGGCGGCGGCGGCTGGATGATGGTGACGTCGCGCTGTTCCCGGCTGGTGCCGCCTGGGCCTGTGGCTTCGATGGTGTAGCCGATACGGCCGTTACCCGGCGGGCAGTCAGATGTGGAGCCGGTAATCGGCGCGCCATCCCATACCGGATTGCCACCGCGCATAATGCGTACCGTGCTCACATTGCCCGACACCTGCCAGACAATGGAAACGCACTGCCCCGTGTTAATCTGGCTTGGGTCCACCGAGAAGCGGTTAATGACCGGTGCGCCCGGCAGCTGCTGTACAAAAACGGTGATCTGACGAATATCGAACGTGCCGTCTCGACGCAGAACACGCAGTTCGTACGTGGTGGTGCTCGCCGGGCACTGTACGCTGGAGCCCTGGCCGGTAACGCCATAATTCTGCCAGTTAGCCCCCTGTGGGTAGAAGAACACAGCCTGGATGTTGTTCACGTTCCAGGAGAACGTAACACATTCCCCGGCGCGGATGTTGGTGCGGTCCACCGTGAAGTTAACGTCTGGCGAAGGGGTTTGGGTGGGGATGGGGGTAGCAGTGGGCGCGCCGACCACTTCAATGCCTACCCAGACGCGGTTACCAAACAAAAGGCCACCGGGATTACGCATGGTCCAGAAACCCTGGTAAACGCCCGGAGCCAGCGGCGAAACGAGATCCACAGAGACATCATACGTTTCGCCGGGGGCGACGTTGCCCTGAATGGGCCGTGGCTGGCCGCCCATACGCGCTGCCGGTGTGTTGCCGTTGACATACACAAACGTGTAGGTGCTGTCCCAGGTGCAGGTGCCGCTATTCCGAATGCGCCACCCTTTCTGGAAGGGCTGGCCTGGGGCAAACTGCGGCGGATTGGTCATGTTCTGGTCGTCGAAGTTTAGATCTTGGACGTAGGTCATGCCGTCGCGGCAAGCGGGTTCGGGAGGCGGAACCGGGGTGGGTTCGGGATTGGGGTCAGGTGTGGGTAAAGGCAGGACTTCGTCGGAGGAGAGGTTTAGGTATTCATCGGCGAGTTCGGCGAGACGGCCGTTATTCTGCAAGGTGGTCAGCGCCTCGTTCAGCCGCGTCTGCAGCCCCGTAGCGCCGGGAGCTACCGCAATGGCATACCGTTCCCGGTTCAAACCCTGGCCGACCAACTCGATGTCGTCGTAGGTATCAACGGCCAACTGAGCCGGCAGCAAATCGCCGATGACCACATCCAGGCGGTTCTGACGTAAATCCCGCAGGGCATCACCGGCTTGCAGGTAGACAAAGAGGTTGCTTTCGCTCATCAGGCCGGGAGCAATGAGATCGTCTTGAATCCAATCGGCAAAGGCAGAGCCGCGCTGCACGCCTACGCGCAGATTGACAATTTGTTCGGGGTTGGTGATGGGTCCAAGGCCCATCCACTTTTGGGCCAGTATGCCATCCTCGCTGACGTAGTAAACGTTTGAAAAATCCACCACAGCGTCACGGGCTTCGGTGAAGGAGATGGCGGAAATAGCGGCGTCGATCTGGCCGAGTATAATGGCATCGCCGAGGCCATCAAAGGCCATGTCGTTCACCTCTACTTCTACACCCAGTACATCGCCGATCTCGTTGATGAGGGCTACGTCGTAGCCGTTTTGCTCGAAGTCTTCGGTGTAATACTCGAATGGCGGGTAATCAAAGGATGCGCCAATGACCAGTTTCCCGGCTTCTTCCACGTTGGCCCAAGAATTGTCGCCAGTTTCGCCTGTGTCGGGAGTGGTGGCGGTGGGTGGGGTGGTTGCTGGCACTTCGGCTGTGGGGGCAACCGTCGGCTTGGGGTCTGAGCCAGAGCAACCGGCCAGTAAGAGGGCGACGGCCGTAAACGCCGCCAATAAAACGAACCACATGTAAGCTTTCTGTCTTGTTAACATACTCCTCCTTTTGTCTTGAACGTTTTATGTTCCTGGTCCGGCATGTTATGAAGTGGAAGAGCCAGGAGTGATCTGATAAAACCGTACACAATACTTTAACATAATGATACCATCGCCGCTTGCCAGGGCAACAGCCAGACATGCGGAGATTGGACCGGTCTTTAGAAGGGGCGGGCCGCAGGCGTTGGGGGGAGGTGGCTGGCACGGCCGTTTGTGTGCCAATTGTCAGGGTCGGTGGTAAAGTGGAAGCGGGTAGGATGAGCACGGCGGCGTACGGCGTTGGTTACGGATTGTGCAGGTTGCGTAGAGGCAGTGGAAGCCGTCGAGGGCGCTTCTCTCTGGTAGGCAGCCAGCCACAAAACGCCAAGTCCTAAAAAGGAAAGGAAACAATCGAGAGTGCCTAAACGTGCGATCTGTAGTGGCAGGGGTGTCAGCCAGGCTGAGGAATACCAGATTATCGTCGAGTCTATTGTGTAGGGAAGCGTGAGAAAATATAACCGCCGTCATTTATTTTTAGGGATGTTTGGACTGCTGGTTCTGGTGGGAGTGTTGGGAATTGTAGCCGTTAGCCGCTGGCCTGAGCTGGGGGCAAAGGCTGCCCGTCCTCTGCGGCAGGTGCTGGGTAATCGCGGGGTGGCGCTGCTGGAAACGGCACTCTTTGAAGTGCAGGACGGGGTGCAGCAGGCGCGTTATGGCCTCGGTTTACAAGAAGCGGAAGCACCGTGGCAGGCGGCGGGTGGGGCTGTGGCAACGGCCGTTCTCCCCACTGCCACAGCCGCTACACTGCCCACAGCCACGGCCGCATCTTCGTCCACGCCGCTGCCCCCCGATGCCACAACCGCGCCAACGGCCGTGCCCACTGCGATACCACTGCCCAGTGCTACGCCGCCGCCCACACCTACTCCCTGGAATCTGCCGCCGCTGCCCCCCTTTGGCGATCTGGTGGGTGAAGGGGAATGGCAGCCTTATCTGCGCAACGCAGCGGGCGAAGTGGTGGGCTTGCGTACGTTTTTACAGCCAGACCCGGAACGGCCGTATGCCATCGTCGCCGTCGTTGCCTTTGATTTGCGCCACGTTGATCTGCACTACGTCCTGGGCACACAAGAACCAGCCCAGGCCGATGGTCCACGCGGCAGCGGTCTTATCCCGACCGAGGATTTTCAGGTCCAGCGCCTGCTGGCCACGTTTAACGGCGGGTTTATGGCCTCGCATGGCGCGTATGGCGCTATGTCCGGCGGGCTGGAGGCGCTGCCCGCCAAGGACGGCTACGCCACCATCGCCATTTACAACAGCGGCGACGTACGAATCGGCGTTTGGGGGCAAGACTTTGCCGCAGACGACGATCTGGCGGCGTGGCGGCAAAACGCGCGCCTGGTGGTAGAAAATGGCGAAATTAATCCCCGGGTTTATAATGGTTCCATCACTACCTGGGGCGGCAACATCAATGGCAATATCGTTACGTGGCGCTCCGGTTTGGGCATCAGTCCAGATAACCAGGTTCTTTATTTTTTTGCGGGTCCCAGTATGAGCATGCCGACCCTGGCCGAATCGATGACGGCCGTCGGCGTGGCTGATGGTCTGCTGCTAGACATCAACGAATCCTGGGTGCATTTTACGGCCGTAACGGCCAGCGCCGATGGCACCCTGCTAGCAGAACCGTTGTTTCCGGAGGGAATGGAAACCTGGACTGATCGTTATTTGCGTCAATCAGATCGCGATTTCTTCTACGTTACGGCCAGCGAAGCCCAAAAATGAGCAGCAGATAAGCCGCGCAACATTTGACCGGTCAAGGCCGTTATCACAGAGGCTTTATTAATCAACATGGCAGCAGTCGGTGACTGAAGTTTGCCAGAGAAATACAAAAGGAGAATGAGATGAATAAAAAATCGAGTTGGTTAGCATTTACCCTTGCACTGGCCGGTTTGATTTTGCTGGTGGCTTGTGGCGGAACCACGCCAACCGGCGAGCAGCAAACGCCAGAGGCAGCGACCGCCGACACAGCGGCCGGCACATCAGAGGGAACGGCCGTGCAGCCCATTCAGGATGCGGGCGAAGGTGACATCGTCACCATGTACGTTGGTCCTGAACTGGTAGACTGCACGGGCGTCGCGCCGCAGCAGTGTATGCAGGTGAAACAAGATCCCAGCGCCGAATACACCCTTTTTTACGGGCAGATCGAAGGGTTTACCTTTGAGCCTGGTTACGAGTATGAACTGCAAGTGCGCGTTGAGAATGTGGAAAATCCCCCGGCAGACGGCTCTTCGCTGAAGTACACGCTGATCGAAGTTGTCAGCCAGACTCCGGTGTCCGGGACGGTGGCTCCGGCGGAAGCGGGCGAGGCGACAGCACTGGCGGATACCATGTGGCAACTGCAGTCGTTGCAGGGTGCTGAAGTGGCCGCCGGGACGGAAATAACGGCCGTGTTCGGCGCAGACGGCACGCTGAGCGGCAGCTCCGGCTGCAACAATTACAGCACCTCCTACACAGTTGATGGCAGCACGCTCACCATCAACGCGGCGATCGCTGCTACGATGATGGCCTGTGATGAACCTGTCATGCAGCAGGAAACAGGCTACCTGGCGGTGCTGCCCACGGCTACCAGTTGGGTCATCGATGGCAATTCGTTGACGCTAAGTGATGCTTCTGGCGCGGCGGTGGCGGTTTATACGGCCGTTACCTCCCCTTCGCTCGCCGGCACCACCTGGCAGCTTAACAGCTTTAACAATGGCCTGGGCGGCGTCACCTCGCTGATCGCCGGGACGCAAATAACGGCCATGTTCGGCGCAGACGGCACGCTGTCTGGCAACGCTGGCTGCAACAATTACAACACCTCTTACACCCTGGACGGCAGTAACATCACCATCGATCCGGCCATCGCTACCACCAGAATGGCCTGCGCCTCGGACGTAGCGGAGCAAGAAACCGCTTATCTGGCCGCTTTGCCCAATGCTGCGACCTATACCATCCAGGGTGACACTTTGGAACTGCGTCATGCCACCGGCTCCTTGATTGCCTCGTACACGGCCGTTGCCGCCGACTCTGGCTCTAGCTCTGGCGCTTCCCTGACGGGCACCACCTGGCAGCTAACCAGTTTTAACAATGGGCTGGGCGGCGTCGCTTCGCTGCTCTCCGGGACGGAGATTACGGCCGTGTTTGGCGAAGACGGCACACTCTCCGGCAACGCGGGCTGCAACAGCTACAGCACTTCCTACACGTTGGAAGGCGACGCCATCACCATCAACCCGGCCATTGCCGTCACCAGTATGGCCTGTGCGGATCAGGCGGTGATGGAGCAAGAGGCTGCCTATCTGGCCGCTTTGCCCAACGCGGCCACCTATACCATCCAGGGCGATACGCTGGAGCTGCACCATGTCACCGGCTCGTTGATTGCCTCGTATACGGCCGTGGCCGCTGCGCCCCTTGCCGGCACCACCTGGCAGCTGACCGGCTACAACAACGGGCAGGGCGGGGTCGTCTCGGTGAATCCGAATACGCAAGTAACGGCCGTGTTTGGCGAAGACGGCACACTCTCCGGCAACGCGGGCTGCAACAGCTACAGCACCTCCTACACCATCGAAGGCAGCACTCTGTCCATCAATTCCGCCATCGCCAGCACGATGATGGCCTGTGCGGAGGATGTCATGCAGCAAGAAACCGCTTTCCTGGCAGCCCTGCCGAATGCCACCACCTTCAACGTGCAGGGCGATTCTCTGGAACTGCGCGATAGCAATGGCGCACTGATCGCCAGCTTTACCGCTGCTTCTGCCACCGGCGCCGCTGGTGGCGCTGCTGGTTTGGTGGGCACCACCTGGGGAGTGACCACCTACAACAACGGTAACCAGGCGGCCGTCGGCGTGATCGACGGCACGCAAATTACCATGATTTTTGGTGAGGATGGCAACGTGCAGGGTTCCGCCAGCTGCAACCAGTTCTTTGGCCCCTACACGATGAATGGTGAATCGTTGACGGTGGGGCCGTTGGCTACCACGCGCGCCTACTGCCCGGACCCGCAAGGCATCATGGACCAGGAAACGCGGTTCCTAACAGCTTTGCAAACGGCCGTGTCCTACACAATTCAGAACGGCGGTCTGGATATGCGTACCGCCAACGGCGAGATCGCCGTGATGGCTACTTCGGCCACACAGTAAGCCGACACTGCGTTTACAGCACCCCCGCTTACAAGACGGAGCGCTGGTGCAAGTACCCTTCACGCTGCGGCGTAAGATTTTTTGCACGTTCCGTTTTGCATAATTAGTCCCTAAGAACTGTTGCCAGACAGCCTCACAGACAGTAGACTACTGCACCCAGCAGTAGTCTACTGATGGCTGTGGTCTGCTGCGTGATGGATAGATCAAATGAAAAGGTGAAACATGTCGGCAATAAAACCTGAACTCATTACAATCATTGAAGGTCCAACACCCGATTTTCATCCTACACCTCAGCGTTGGTTGCAATCGATTCATGAAGGCCCGGATGACAGGGCCGTGGCCTTGTGCCAACTCCGCACAATGAACGGCGATGACATTATGAGCCGCTGCCAGGATGCCTGGCGCGAGGGTCGTCCTGTCAAGCTGGACTATCCGGACGAAATGCGCCTCCGCCAGCAAGCAGACGTGGTCGCTATGCGCCTGGAGTCTGTGGAAGAAGGCCCGATGCTTTCTTTGTGGGTTTCGTTGGACTTTGACATTGAAGAGTTCGATGAAGAAGACTTCGACGATGAAGATTTTGATGAAGAAGACTTTGATGCAGAAGATTTCGACGATGACTATGATGATTACGAAGAAGACGACGGTCTGAACTTATTTTAGTCAGAGCGTTTCTGACGAATGACGAAAGAGTCTTTATTCTTTCGTCATTCGTCATCTAGCTGCCCTTCTTTCCTGTACACCCATTTGGCTTTCCAACCGCATACTTGTTATCAACTTACTTTGGCGTTGCGAGAGTGATCTTATGAACCAGCCGCTCGATCGAATTCAAGAATGGTTTATGGCCCATGGCGTGATGATTCTAGCAATCATTGCGCTGACTGTGGCGGCCTATTTTCTGTTGGGGCTGCTGGTGCGTTTTGTAGCGCACCGGGCGAAGCTGCTAGATTCTGAGGACAACACGGCGCTTGATAAGCGAATCGAAACCATCTCGAACGTGCTGTATAGTGCCGGGCTGGTGTTGATTTTTGCTACGGCCGTTGTCATGGTGCTGCAAGAACTGGGCGTGCCGGTCGCGCCGTTGTTGGCCAGCGTAGGTGTAGTCGGGCTGGCGTTGGGCCTCGGAGCGCAAACCCTTGTCAAAGATGTGATCAGCGGTCTGTTTATCTTGCTGGAAAATCAATACATGGTCAGTGACGTGATTGAGGTTAACGGCGTGGTGGGCAACGTCGAAGAGATGACTCTGCGCGCTACCACCTTGCGTGATGCTGCGGGCACGCTCTATATCATTCCCAATGGCGAAATTCGCATCGTCGCCAATCGTGCGCGAGACTGGTCGCGGGCGATGGTGGACGTGGGCATTGCTTATGATGCGGACGTTGACCGGGCGATGTCTGTGCTGCGAACCATCGGTGACCGGATGGCCGCCGATGAAGAAATGGGGTCGGTGCTGTTAGAAACACCGCAGGTAACAGGAATTGAGGGTCTGGACGAGTGGGCGGTTCGGCTGCGGATGATGGTGAAGACCAAACCCAACCAGCAGTGGGAAGTGCAGCGCTACTTGCGCCGGTGTATTCGCCTGGAGTTTGCTGCTCAGGGGATTGAACTTGCATTTCCGCGCCAACAAGTGGCGCTGCTTAATCCGCCGGCTGGTGAGGAGAAGTGACTTTTGCGGAGGGGGAACGGCCGTTTCTTCCGGCTATTCTTGGGTCGCTACATAAAGTTTGCTGCCGTCCGTTACAAAAATGCGTAAGGGCGCTTCGGCTACAGCAAAGCCCTGAATGTTATTGAAAAGCTCCGTACCGCTTTCGTTGGTCGCGCGATACTGGGCAATAACCCGCCCGCCCCGGGCGATCTGCACAATCCGGCCGCTGCCCGGATCAGCCACGAATATGGAAGCGTTTAGCCCTTTGCCCACCAGTTGGGCCGATGTGGGGGCAACAAGCGGCGACATAAGGCCGCCATTTTGCAGCAGTTCGGCCTCATCCCACTGTACCCGGCCAGAGCGCGTGTCGTAGTAGCGAATACGGCCGTCGCCGTATAACAGCAGCAGCGAGCCATCCTCACTGTACAAATCCAGGTCAATGGCCGCATTCAAGTCGGCACTGGGGTCCAGAGCCAGTACCTGCTCGTCGTCTTTGATGATAAAGCCGTCGCCATCGGCGTAATATTTCCAGATTTCTCGCGCTCCCGGATCGAGCACATATAAACGCTCGTCGAAGGAGGAGATGGCCGTGGGCACCTGCCAGACGCTGGATAGGCCCAACGGTGCAACGCGTGTATCCTGCATGTTTGGCAAATAGGTGAGCAGCGCACCGCTGGTGTCTAACATGGCTATACCGGCGCGGGTAACGGCCGTGCCCGCGGGCCGCCACATCACATCCCCAATGTTGCCCACCACGTGGCTGCCCAAAGCCATCCCTTTGAAAACCACCTGCGAGGGATCGCCCGAAATATTGGTATAGCTTTCATCGGTGGGATAGAAATAAAGGCTGCTGTTGCTGTCGAGGGCGTAAATACCGCCGTCAAAACCATCCTGCAAAACGACATCCGTCAGGAGCACGTCGCTGGTAAATTCATGCAGTTTTTGGGCCTGCAAGCGTGAAACGCCGTCTAATTGGTCCAGCCGAGCCATGGCCTGTTGGCGCAAACGGGCAACTTCGCTGTCGCCGGCGCGCAGGAAGTCGGCTTCATCGGCCAGCACGATAACCTCCCGGTAATACTGCCGTGCCTGATCTGGCGATTCTGTCCCATCAGCCAGGCCAATGTTCTGCCCCATTTCAGTTTTCAGCTCGGCAAATCGGCGTACACGGCCGCGTTCCAGGTAGACCCCGGTCACGATGATGGCGACGAGCAAAGGGATGACAATGGCGATGACAGCGGGAATGGCCCAGTTCGTTGGCTCTTCTTGTTCCTGGCGTGGCGGTCGCAAGCGCACCAACATGTCGGTAAGCCAATCGGTAAAATTGGCCAGGCCGAAGGCTGCGCTGGCGGTAGCTTTGCGCGCGCTGGTTTCTGCGTCGGCGGCCAGTTTGCCAGCGGA
>Ga0116151_10003144_pt1 | contig 14913 bp, 11 predicted proteins | sample AD_UKC117_MetaG_FD_89893 | JGI IMG/M metagenome (GOLD analysis project Ga0116151, IMG submission 89893) | Active sludge microbial communities of municipal wastewater-treating anaerobic digesters from Hong Kong - AD_UKC117_MetaG | ecosystem: Engineered > Bioreactor > Anaerobic > Digestate...
ACAGGTCTCTGGGCTGCTTCCGACAAATCATATCCTGCCCCTAGCGCGCTTAACTCTAGAAAAATCTCCGGGTTGATGGTTAGCTTGTGCGCAATTACAGCCGATTGTTCTTTAAACAAGGGATATCCCCAAGGCAAACGGTTCTCAAAACCTGGGTCCGCCATGTAGACTGGTTTGAGGCCGGGATTCTGATTCCAAATCGGGTATACTCCTCGGGGCCCTCCATAATAAAATCCCGTTACCTCGTCCGAAGTGATGTATTTGGTATGAGACATGGTATGAGACTGCACATCGACTATTCCCGATTCCTGCATAGCCCGCAATTCATCCCAGGTTAGATAGCCCCGATCGTCAAGCTCATTCATGGTACAGGTCCCAGCCCAAACATCTGCCAGATTTGGCCGCACGATAGACCGGGGATCCAGGCACTCCGGGGATGCAAATAAGGTAAATCGAATACCATATTTTTTTGCCAGAGGCCAAACGTAAACCCAGTTGTCCAGATAACCATCGTCAAAAGTGAGACAGATCTCATTGCCCTTGCTGGACTTTTTGCCTTCCCGGATATCACTGTATTCATCCAGAAAAATGGATCGAAACCCATTTTTAGCCAGGTATTGCAGCTGATCTTCAAATTTTTGCAATGAGAAGGTCAGACCATTTAACACCCAGCTGTCATTTTTTGCCGGCGCTACTGAATGGTAATAAAAAACCGGAGGACTACATTTGGACATACAAGGCATTAATTTGATCTACATGATTTTGCTGTGAAAATCGATGCTTTAATTCTTCAATCATAGTCAGTGGTTTAGAAGCAAGAACGGGATAGGTGCGTACAGCCTGAATGAATCTCTGTTTAATGTTATTGTAGTTTTCGGGTTTGCCCAATTCAAAAATATGGTGTTCGCCATAAATCTCACGGAAGGCCGGAATATCGCTGGTCAGGACCGGCAGACCGGTCAACAATGCTTCAACGAGGACATTGCCAAATGATTCGAAGGCACTTAGAAAGAGGAACAAGTCCACTTCACCATAAAATCTCTCGATGTCGGATATAAACCCGTGGCAAATGATACGCTGATAGAATGGACTGGCATCGCATTGCTTTCGGATGGCCTCCTGAAGCGGTCCTGAACCGGCAATATGCAATTCGAGCTGAGGGTGGTCCGCTGCAATCTCTTCAAATAACCGGATTACCAACTCAACATTCTTTCCCGGATGGAGCCTGCCTACATAAGCCATTTTTTTCAATCGTTTCCTGGGATGAAAATGTGCATAAAAGCGGCCGGTATCTATTCCGTTATAAATCACCAGCGGTTTAACTTTTAAAACATTATCCCGAAATACCTTTTCACTATAGTGGGAATTGGCGACAAATGTGACCTTACGAAAGGTCAATAAAATCCGGATGAAGAACCATACAAACTTTAAATACACCTTCTGAATGGCGGATTTCCAGTAGATGGTCCCATGAATGTGGTAAATCGGGTTTTGGACTCCGGCAAGCAGCGTGATGAGCAGAATCACTGGCCCGCCATTATTTAAATGAAAAATGTCTTTCCGGTTTGACCGGCAATACTTCCAATATTTCCAATAGGTATTTCCCGGATTATTTCTGGCGCAAATTACCTTCACTTTCGATTCATCAAACAAGGTATTCTCTGTGGCACGTAGTCCATACACCTCCATCTTACTGTGGCCATAAAAATGGTCGATGTATTGGAGTACATTTAATTCCATTCCTCCCGGACCGAGATCCCATAGGACATAATGGATTGGTTTTGTATTTGCTTGTTTCATACGGCTACTACTGACTCTGCATTTTCCTCCCGCACGGCATAGAAATACGTCAATGCAATCATGCCAAAAAATACCGCCTGGGTGATTCCGGTAGAAGGAAATTGATAATAGGCAAATTCTTGCTCGGAACTGGAGTGGATGATAAACCATCCGATGAAATAAATGGGAAACAGCAAAAGCGCTTTGCGATATTTAAAATCAAAGCCCACATTCAGATAACGCAACCACAATTTAACCGACACAAACCCAATGAAAAAGATCATCAATGCGGCGCCGATGATACCTGACTGCATCAATATGTTTTGATTGCCCACATGCACGTCATTGTTATCCATAAATTCCCTGGAAAAACCCCAGCCGGTTAATTTCGAAAGTTCCCATTTACGCATTACGCGCGGACCTCGTTCAGTAATCCGGATTAAAGTCCCACCCGCAGTGGCATCGCCTTGTGCCAATTTCTCCAGAGTCAACAACCGCTTAAAGGCATTATTGGTCTGGATCCGCAAGGTTGGAATGGCCTGACTGGCCAGAATAGCCAACAAAATTATGGTTGAAACCGACATCACTCTGCGTCGATCAAATTGCACGATAAAAAACATGGAACTCAATAAAATAAACACCATGTATATGGTCCATCCCCGGGTAGCGGATAGAAATATTGAAGCAAAATTTGCAATCAACACTGTAAACAAATACATATTGGAAAAGTGACTTTTCCGTTGGGCCAGATAAAATAATGCCCCCAGGTTGCTGGCAATAATCAGACTTTCATTGTAAAGCCCGCGATAAGTCTTGTCCTTCGTGATTTCAATGGCCCACCAGATTTCTTTTTTGGCACCAAAGAATGCCACCGGTGAAGAACTGGTCAATATGGTAAAAAGCTGTGTGCCTAATGCTACGAGTGCAACCGGAAAAAGGTACACAAACAGCTCCGTATACTGCTCCTGTTTTTGAAACAACTTTGGAATCGAATACAATAACATGAGCGGCACAATCCATTTGAAGATCCTGAATTGAACATTCATTGCTAGATCCACGCCCACCACATACCCCTGGATGATCAGATAGATGAGGTAAATGGACAAAACAAGTAACGGCGTCTGGTAAAAGGGGCGATAGGTAGAAACTGTATTTCTGGCTTTAATGATACTGAGGATAATGTATAACTGAGATACTTCGACTTCGGGCAGGCCGGGAAGCAGACTCAGGGTAACTTCATATAGGCCGAAAAAACCGAAGAATCCGTCGGCAAGGATGAAAAAATATGCCAGCCAGAAAGGCTCCGCCTCTGGTTTGCACTTGAAATACAACACCAGTGTTGCGAGGTGAAAAATCACTTTTCCCCATACGGGAGCATAATAATTAGCCAGGATGGCCAGGATAGCCAATCCGAAAAAGCGCAAGACCTTTACCAGGTCAGACTGTTTATACTCCTGATTACCCATATCCGTTTACCGGTTTACGAGGACTTCCTGATTTTTAACTGCTGACCCGATGTGCATTGTTTCGGAGAGCAGTGCGGCATTATTTTTAATCGAATGTTTTTCCTTTACCAGGTTTTGCATCCAGACCACCATGGCCCTCCTTTCTTTTTCATGGCTCAGGTAATAGGCCGTCATCTCCCGGGCTTCGTCAAAAACCTTAACCGCCGGGACGTCAGCATCTCCAAATATTTCGACGACATTTTGCTGCCATTCCAGGACCGGAAGGGCACCGGCGCCAAGAGCTTCAACCCAGCGCCAATGCAGAGCATTCAATAAACCAGGATTTGCATCCACAGGGGCAATTTTCGTTGCATTGTACATGTCGTTAAGTCGCTCTACGGAAATATGCCCTGTGCGCGGACGGTAACATTTCTCTATTTCAGGAAAGTACTCAAACCATCTTTCCATGGAATCGTCACTGTGAATCTGCAGGTCAAAGTCTGCAAAGCAGCTAAGGAATTTTGCCTTCTTCATCCCCCAGCTGGTCTTATACCCCATCCCTACATAAAGAACATCCGATTTTAATTCTTCATAAACGGCATCACTCAGCTTCTTCTCATAAAAGGAATCTGTAGGTGTATTCGGGTACAGGTAGTGCATGTTCTTAATGCCCATTTTGGTCATCTGCTCGATCCAAAATGTGTCGTAGGTATAAACAGCGTCGGCGTAATACAACAAGGGTAAAAAGTGCCTGTTGCCGGGCGTATAGTAAGGACAGTCGCCCAGGAAAAAAGCAATTTTTGATTTTTTCTTAAAATAGGCCAATGTCTCCGGCACTAATAATTCATGGTTGTAGATGAAAACGATATCAGGCTGAATACGGTCGTATTCCTGCAGATATAATTTATTGATGTCCTGATAATAATATCCCTCCCACTTTTGTCTCCACTTATCGGGCAAACGGAACATTTGAGTATTAATCCGCTGTTTCCAGCCCACCATGATGTGTTGATAGTCAATCGTATGGATCTCCCCTCCTAACGCCTCAAAAGTCTCCCTGAAAGATTGATGAAAACCATATCTTTTAGGTACCAGCAATAATACTTTCATCGGTTACCAATTATTATTATTCCATAAATTATTTGACTTTCAGTTCCTGCATGATAAGCAGGATCAATGATCAGGAAAGGTGATCAAACACCTTTATAACAGCCTCTACAACGTGCTCCTTTTCCTGATCGGTCATTACCGGATAAATGGGTAATCGCAACAACCGGTTAAAAAAGGCCATCGATCCCGGAAATGCATCATCGTTGCCCAGGTGCTCGTAATATTTGTTCCGGTGCAATGGGGTGTAGTGTACGTTAGCCATCACACCTTCAGCACGTAAAGCATCCATGATCCAATATTTCCGCTCAGCAGGGACCAGGATCCCAAATAAATGCCAGTTGGAGGTGACATCTTCATCCACCAGCAGGAATTCAAGACCGCCAATTCCCTGAAGATTGGCCAGATAATAGTCCGCAATTTCCTTGCGTCGTGCGTTCATAGCTTCCAAACGGCTAAGCTGGGTAATGCCCATTGCTCCGTTGATATTGGACTGAACATAACTGTTGCCGATATCGACATACTCGTAATAACCACGAGTCTGTTGGTCCGTCAGGAAGCTGTACTTGTTGGTTCCTTTTTCGCGTAAGATTTTAATGCGCTCGGCTACCTGGTCATCATTTGTGACCAGTGCTCCGCCTTCACCCGTAGTTAGATTTTTGGTTCCATGAAATGAGAAGGTACTTACATCGCCTTGATTACCGGTATATTTTCCCTGGTATTTCGAGCCGATGGACTGTGCCGTGTCTTGCACGATATAAAGACCATGTTTTTTAGCAATTGCCTGGATGCGATCCATTTCCGGCGGGTTTCCCGCGTAGTCTACCGGGCAAATGGCCACGGTGCGGTCGGTAATGTAGGACTCCAGTTTATTGACATCAATGTTACCATTATCCGGTCTCACGTCAGCGAGAACGATTTTTAATCCATTAAGAAGTGGACCTAGCGCCGTACTCGTATAGGTAAAGTTTGGCACGATCACCTCACTTCCGGCAGGAAAATCCTTCACCCGGAAAGCCAGGTCAAGGGCAACCGTACAGGAAGTCATAAAGAGGGCATGTTTTACGCCTAAATACTGTTTCAGATTTTCTTCAAATTTCCGGCATGCAGGACCGTCTCCACTCACAAAAGTACTTCTCACCGCATCGGTAACAGCCTGAATGTCTTCCTCTATGATCGAGGGTTTATGAATGAGAACGGGTTCTCGGGTAACAGCTTTCCCTCCCTGAATGGCCAGCGTTTCTTTCGTAAGAATCATACAAATGCGTGTTTATTGGTTTTATGGATTGAGTTCTGATTGCGTTCGTACCATTGAATGGCTTCTGCAACACCCTGGTAAAAAGGCTTGGATGGCTGCCAGCCCATCATTTTGAAACCACGGCTTCCATCGACCGTTTTATAAGCGGCCCCATCAGGCTTGCTGGTATCCAACCTTATTTCACCATTATAGCCGGTAAGTTCTTTGATAACCTGGCTCATTTCCCATACTGAAATGCCTTCGCCAATACCCACATTGATAAATTCCTGAGTAGCCGGCAGGATGGATGCCCGGATCATTGCCTCTGCCCCGTCATCCACGTGCATCCATTCGCGGACAGGTTTCCCACTACCCCATACGGTGACGTACGGTGCTCCTGTTCGTTTTGCTTCTACAAATTTCATGATCAAAGCGCCCAGTGCATGCGACCGTTCCTCTTCAAAATGATCTTCCGGGCCATACATATTGGATAACACAATGTTGATAACATCAAGCCCATATTGTTTGGCATTAGCCCAGGATCCAACCCAGAATGCCTTGCGGACAAATCCGTAGACCATAACTGAATCATGCATGGGGCCATCCCAAATTTCATCTTCCTTGAACAGCATGGCCTTCGCCGGATAGACACAATTCGATATAGGATTTACAATTCTACCTACTGCCGTTTCACGGGCCGCCCGTAACAGATTTACATTCATCAGCAGGTTGTTTTCAAACAAATCTGCCGGGTATTTATAACCGAATTGGATGCCACCTACGAATGAGGCACAGTTAAAAACCAAATCAGGCTGTACCTGATGAAAGAATGCATAGGTTTCATTGTAATTTCGCAGATCAACCCCTAAACTTAGCGAGGTTCTTTCCGCATAAATTCCTTCTGCTTCCAGCAACCTGGATAAGCGTTTGCCCAAAAATCCGGTTGCGCCGGTAATTAGAATTCGTTTATTGCGAATGGTGTTAAAATCAAAGTTTGCCATGAGGGTGAATGGATTAGGTGATAAATCGGTTAAATAATATCTTCCAGTTCGTTATGTACCACAAAGCCGTTTTTCATCAAATGATGATTGCGCTTGAGGAGGTCTATGTCATTTTCAATCATTTCGGTGATCATTTCTTCCAGAGTATATTTTGGAGCCCATCCAAGGGTATCCCGTGCTTTGCTTGCATCTCCGATCAATAGGTTCACCTCAGTAGGCCGATAGTAGAAGGGATCGATCTGAATGACCGTTTGTCCATGGTTTATGTTTTCCGGTGCCATGCCCAACATCTCACCGAAGCGGTGTTTGTCAATCCCAGCAATTACCCCTTTTTCATCTTTACCGGTACCGGTGAACTCGAGGTCGATGCCGACTTCTCCGAACGCCCGACGCGCGAAATCCCTGATGGTCGTGGTTCTTCCGGTCGCTATTACATAATCATCCGGGTGATCTTGCTGCATCATCAGATACATAGCCTCTACAAAGTCTTTCGCATGACCCCAGTCGCGCTTGGCATCCAGGTTACCCAGTGAGAGAATGTTCTGCAGGCCGAGAGATATATTGGCTACCGCTCTAGTAATTTTCCGGGTCACAAAAGTTTCTCCCCGGACCGGCGATTCATGATTAAAGAGAATCCCATTACAAGCAAACATATTGTAGGCTTCACGGTAGTTTACCGTAATCCAGTAAGCATATAATTTGGCCACGCCATAAGGGCTGCGCGGGTAAAAAGGCGTCTTCTCGGATTGGGGCACCTGTTGCACCAGGCCGAATAGCTCTGAGGTGGATGCCTGGTAGACTCGGGTTTTTTCAGTTAGACCAAGCATACGTACTGCTTCGAGTATCCGGAGTGTCCCCAAACCATCTGCATTCCCTGTATACTCCGGCGTATCAAAACTTACTTTGACGTGAGACATGGCGGCCAGGTTGTAAATTTCATCTGGCTGGATCTCCTGTATGTACCGAATGATGTTACTGGCATCGGTCAGGTCCCCGTAGAAATAATGGAACCGTGGATTCCCTTCCTGACGGTCGTTAGCAAAGAGAGCATCGATGCGTGAGGTATTGAATGAGGAGCTTCTTCGCTTCATCCCCCACACCGTATATCCCTTCTGAAGCAGATATTCTGCCAGATACGAACCATCCTGCCCGGTAATCCCGGTAATCAATGCCACTTTTTCTGCCATGATATTTCTTTAAGATTTTAAGATCATTTTGTAAGCCCGGGGCATAAGGTCCTCAAGCAGCAGTCTGAATTCATCGGATTTAAAAATCCAATGGAGCAGTAGATAAATACCTCCTCCTCCAATCGAGCCTGTTAATAACATGGCTAGCGGAGGCAGATCTAATGTGATTTGAACAAGAGCGACCGTCAATCCTGCAATTACTGCAAAGACCAGACTGGAGGTGACATCCCGGAGTTGTTCTCCGATCGGATAATCCAAGAATTTCTTGGTATAATAAGAGTTAATGAGAATAGCGATGTAATAGGAAATAACCTGACTGATTACCAATCCAATTATCCCGAATTGAATTCCGATAACGATAAGGATACCGGTTATTATTTTTTTGACAATTTCTATGCGCAGGCATAAATCAACCCGCCCTAATACCAGTAACAGATCCAGGTTAATGGAATTCAGATGATAGGTAACGCCAGCAGCACATAGCAATTGCAGAAAAAGAGTAGCCGGCAACCATTTTTCCCCCACGGTGACAACCAGCAATGGACCGGCCAAAACACCCATCAGGATCATAACCGGTACGATAAAAAAAGAACTCATTTTGATCACCTGCCGGTATCCTTCTTTCAACCGGATTAAATCGCTTTTAAGTTTTGATAAGATAGGGTAAGTAATTTTTTGAATGGCCTGCTGGAAATTATTCGCAGCCATGTTGGTAAAGCTATTTGCCTGAGCATAATAACCCAATGTTACTACGGAGAAAAACTTTCCAATCAGGACCTGTACGATTTGCCGGAAAAATTTATCAATTAAAGCTTCCGCTAATAGTCTAGATCCAAATCCAAATAATTTCCTAAAAGAAGTCCAGCTAAAAACCAGGCTTAATTTCCAGGAATTATAAACCCAGAGTAATACTGTACTGAAAAATTCATTTAATAACAATTTGGCCACTAAAGCCCACACGCCCCATCCGTAATAAGCCATCACAATGGCTATGGCCCCTGACAGAACTACTCCGATAAATCGGATTTTGGTTTGTGATTTAAAGTCGATCTTATGCGTCAGTATCGTTTGTTGAATAGCGCCTAAAGCGTTGATGATCAACATCAAACCCATTACCCTAACAATACTGGAAAGCATCGGCTGACTGAAAAAATTTGCAATCGTAGGTGCAGCTGCAAATAATAGCCCATAGCATCCAACAGCAACCACCAGATTGAAAATGAACGTGGTGCTTTTATCGACCTCCGAAATTTCCTCCTCCCTGATTAATGCGAAGGAAAAACCGCTTTGAATAAAAGTTGAAGCGAGTTCGAAAAAGATCATCACCATTGCCAGCAGACCGAACTCCGCCGGAGAAAGTAATCTGGCAAGTATGATGGTGATCAGAAAATTGGAAGTACTACTACCCAATTTATCGACAACCACCCAGAAAAATGCCTTTACCGATTTGTCTTTTAAATTATCGGACATGCTTAATTCAGAGGAAGATCAATAATGATATCCGTATTGCTGGCTATTCTTGAACTTAAAGCCATTGAGAACAACATACGGATTGGGGAATTTTTTATTGACTACAATATCTTTCAGTTTGTCCAGCATGGTCTTCGGCGTATAATCCGAGCGCACCACAAAAATGGTGGCATCGGCTATGTCGTGAAGATGGAACGTATCTGCAACAGGTGCGATAGGAGGCGCATCCAGAATGATCATATCGTATTGACGCTTGGCTTCATCAATAAGACGACGCAGCCGGCTGGACATGAGCAATTCACTGGGATTGTTTGGTTTGGTGCCGCAATAAATGACATCAAGGTTCTTATTAAGCTCCCCTTTGCTGGTAATTTTAAGCCGGGTAAGATTTGAGCTACTGAGGTAATCAGCAATACCGAATTCCGGTTTTTCTTTAATTTTTTGGTATTCCAACTGCTTGGGCTGCCGTAAATCCAGTTCAATTAAAAGTACTTTTTTATCGCCCAGGGCCTGAATCATCGCGAGGTTAAGCGCAACATAAGACTTGCCTTCCCCGGAAACCGATGAAGTCACCAGCCAGGTTTTAAGGCTGTCACCCGGGGACACAAAAGATACATTCGCGCGCAATGCCCGGAACATTTCCGTGGATAAGGAAGTTCCGTTTTCTTTAATTGCCAGTTGGCGACTGCGGCTGCCGTGTGGAAGAATACCGAGGATCTGAACTTTTACTTTATTGGTTATATCCCGCTCTTCCAAAACCTTATCATTCAATGAGTTGAATAACAAGACCAGAGCAGATGGAAAAGCAAGACCCAGGAAGCCGCCTACCAATAAAATAAGCGGAGGTTTAGGGCTGATCGGATCTGAGGCATTGGCAGGCTCTATAAGTTTTCCATTATCAGTCGTGACAGCCATTGATATCAACGTCTCTTCCCTTTTCTGAAGTAAATACGTGTAGATATCTTCTTTGATGCTTTTCATCCGCTGGATGTCCAGCAGATCCCGCTCACGCTTCGGTAAGCTTTGCAGCCGATCGGTCAGACTGGATTTGATTTCTGCACTGGCATCACGCTCAATGGTCAAATCCTTTTTGATGCTATGGATGTTTTCAATGATGTTTTCACGCAGATTGGCCAATTGCCGGTTGATCTGTATGGTCGTCTCATGTTTAGGGCCAAAGGTGTTGGTATTACGCCGGGAAAGCTGCTCATTAAATTTATCAATTTGAGAAGCAAGCATCAGATTGTTGATGCTTAGGTTAGTAGGCACATATTCGAAGTCATCTTTGTTTTTATTCAGGAAGTCTTCGATCCCGGATAAAATCTCCAGTTCGGTGTTATTCTTGACCAGGTCTTTATTTACGGTCATCACTTCGTTCAGGAGCAGGTTTCCTTCAGAGGAAAGCTCAGTAATGTTATGGTTTTGCCGGTAGTTTTGTGCCTGTTGTTCAATGGAAGATAGTTCGGTGACAACCAGATTAATCCGCTCATTGATCAGATTCAAGCTATTTTCAAAAGCAACAGTACGATCTTTTTTAGATTCTTCATTATAGGCATCCAGAAGTTCGGAAAGGATTGATTCGGCGCGTTGAGGCACCTGATCCCGGATTGAAAGGGATACAACACTGGAATTTTCATCAATAATACTTACTTCCAGTTCGTCGCATAAATTCAATGCTTTTAGTTTCGGTGTCATCGCTGTAATGCGATATTTCTTACCAAGATTTGAGAAATTATTGCGGGCAAAAGTTACTTTACCGATGGGCAATACCAGTTCTTGTCCAAATTCTCCACGGTATTCTTCCTTTTCAATTTTAAGCGTGTACTGGCCGTGTTCCCCGGGCATAAATTCACATTCGAGAACCTGGAATTCATCAGCCGGTTGCCAATTCACGACATCAATTGGGTGATTTTCAAAAAGATCAACCGGTTTCCAACCACTGATATCAACATATTGGTTTTCAATCCCCAGTTTATTGACCACCTGCTCCATGAGCGGGCTGGATGTCAGAATATTGACTTCATTGCCAATGGAGTTTTCGGATTTGTGCATCCGAATATCTGAAAAGATACCTTCCTCCGGTACCTGACCGGCATTCTTTACCCCTTTTATTAATATCCTCGTTTGGGCTTCATATTGGAATGGGGTGATCTGCAAATAAAAGTAGGCTGCCCCAACGGTTAGCGGAAGCAGTATTAAGTACAGCCACCAATACTTTAATGCCTTCTTGAAGACATGGATAAGATTTACTTTATCTTCGTTCATGGAGAATGGATTACTTATTTAAGGAAGCACCTAGCAGAAATGTGACCAGTGAAACCACCGGGAAAAAGATTCCTGAATAACGCTGAAAAAAGTCACCGGTAGTCGCATATTGCTTGGCTTTCAGCGGATCAACAATGACGATGTCATTCGGGCTCAAATAGAAATAAGGGGAAGTAAAAACCGATTTGTCTTTGATATTGATCCGGTGAAATTCCCGAACCTGGTTCCTTTCCCTAATAATCAATACGGAGTTCCGTTTTGCATAGGGCGTAAAGTCCCCAGCCATACCAATCGCTTCAATAATATTGAGTCTTTCATTGGGTATTACATAAGTATTGGGTCGGTTAACCTCCCCCATTAAAGTCACTTTGAAATTGACAAAACGAACCTGCACATTAGCTTTGGGCAGGTACTGGATGAGTCTCGTGTTTATGTCCTGACGGACTTCCATGATGGTTTTACCGGCAGCTTCGACTTGACCGATGTAAGGCAGGTAAATGTAACCCTGCTCATCAACCCGGTAACCTTCTGAAACACCGAGAGCCTTCTCTCCTGCTTCACCGGTAGCATTAAGGGTTCGCTGGAAGGTCCCAATGGAATTATTGTCCTCATCGACAACCTGAATATTTAGGATATCGTCCGGTTGAATTTTTAATATCGGTAAAGAGTCAACATTGACCACGGCGTCCTGAACATCAGTAAGCATCAGCATGTCAGAATGCTTTACACTGCCGCAACTGCTCAATAATAAACCGATAAAGACAATTAAGAGGAAATATTTCATAATCAGACGGGTTGTAATAATTGCGTATTGAGAAACCGGATTCCAGACGGATCAAACGAGTATTGACTTAATTGAGAAGGATGGTGTATATCGCTTCCTGCGAAATGATACATTTGCCGTTCTATTAGTTGACGACTCCAAACAGCTACTTCCCGCCCATAGTATCCGGTGGGTGATAATAAATTCAATTGCATGTGGCAGCCCATTTCCTGCAATTCCAGAAATGTTTCCAGGTCTTTCCGGTAATACGTATACCGTTCCGGGTGGGCCAATATCGGCGTATAACCCGCCTGAAGAATTGCCTCGATGAAGCGATGTGCTAAAGGAAAAGGTTTATTCATTGGAAACTCAATCAAAACATACCGATCACCGATAGCTAGGATCTGTCTTGAATTTAAATGATCCATAAAGCCTTCGTCAAGCATGTATTCGGCTCCAAGACCCAGATCGATTTCTATTCCGGCCTTTGAAACCGCATCCACAACAGTCTGAAAAGCCTTTTTGAGTTTGTCCGCATGATTTCCATAATGATCATGCATGATATGCGGCGTAGCGATAAGCTTTTTAAAACCAAGCCCTGCAAGGCCACGAATCATTTTCAGGCTTAATTCCATAGCTGGTGATCCGTCATCCACACCAGGAATCCAATGTGCATGGATGTCAACTTCGATGTTTACGAAATGGACATCCTGCGCTGGTTTATTATTTCTTGGAAATAAACGGAACACGATAATTAAATAAGTTCAAAATCAGATATGGCTTCGCCGTTAAAAAATCCCGAAGATTTTTTTTACGAAAATTGCATTACGTGCAATTAGAATTATCGAATAACCGACTTCAGGTGATCTGTCGCCGATTGGCACCAATACCTACGGCATTGGTCGAATTAGAATAATCCCGGATGACCGGGAAAAATTTATTGGGCGCTTTATAGCGCGGAAACCCTGCTCGCCGAAAGTTTCAGACAAGCAGGATCTACATACATTCGAAAACTCTGTCCGATGCCAGAAAATTCCACCAGAAAATTCTTTTTGTTCGCAGTGTTCATTAATGTGCCTTTCAAGCCAATTAAATTTCCACGTACAACTTCAACCCGTTGGCCGGCTATTAATCCTCCCTGGTCTAATTCAAGACTTAAATCTTCAAGGAGAAGTTTCTGCAACCATAGAATCTCTTCTTCAGGAATGGAAATAAGGTTTTCTGAGAATTTTATAAATTTCACTACCCCTTCTGTTTCAAGAACTGAAACATATTCCTTGCGGGTAATTTTAGTAAAAACATAACAACTGATCAGGGGGATATCAAAATGACGAAGTCTTTTGTCGTATTTGCGGACACGGCGTGTAAGGGGGACGTATGACTCGATTCCCTTTTCTTTAAGCCTCTTTAAAACCACTTTTTCCTGCTTGTACCTGGTGTACAATGCAAACCAACGTGGTTCATTTTCATCCAATTGATTTATAGCATGTTTGAGATTCATAACCTAGTTCTGAATTCACGATTTGCTTTATAATGACGTATTGGAAGAAACTTCAGGGGGGATGAGATCTTCTAATCAAAATCCTTAACAAATGAAAAAACATCTGTTTACTAGTGCTTCAAAACACCAAAACAAATAATCGTTTTGATGCTGACAGCTGACAACAAACGTGAAGCGCTTCAGCGATGAATTCAGACTCAGACATTCCTGACGGAATGCATACACGCATTGAACAAAATCATAAATGGAGAATCTTGCCTGGATGAGCTGGGGGACTCTAAACCGGAAGCAAGATGTTACGTAAGATCTATACTCTTTGGCGTTAAATATAGTCTTATACGTAGCCCACCTTAATTCAAGGCGTGCAAATTCAACAAAAATTACCGCATCTCACAGTTTGGCATCAGCTTCTAAGCTTGATGATGCACTATGACAATCTCGTATAAAGACTAAAGTATTACAAACATAAACTTCCAAACGCAAAAGTAAAATTAAATCAATAAAAATTATTGATCCCGACTGATTGGACAAAAGGGAACTTTCATGGAACTACCGGCAATCAAATTATAAACTTGAAAAATATTAATAACTAGAATTACGATTTCATTCCAACCACAATCTCCACCAATGAATTCATTTGCAGCTATTTAAACTTTAATAAATTATTTATTATAACTTAAGATTTATATGTTAATATTCTTATTCGATTAACGAATTAATTCTAACCGGAACTAACAAATTGTTTTATTCATAATATCAACTGGATTCAGCTTACAAATGTACTGATTTTCAATTCTTTAAAATTGCTAGAAATATTACTATCAAATTACAACGAATACGTATTTCCTGTAAAAATCAACAACTATAGTTAATAAGATTTTTCATTTAAGACAGCCAAATTTTTTTATTCCCATTGACGCATTGATCGATCAAAATGGAATCTGCCGGGCTTCCCTTTTGCCTCTAACCTTGCCCAACTCACTACAAAACAGCAATAGCGACACCTTCCTCCAACTTAAAAAAGACATTGCAACGGGATGATTGGATGGCATTTTGTAATTGATTAGGAGTAGAAACAACTTATTTTAGTTACCCAAACCAGGACCTTGGTCATAAATCACCATTCATGAAAAAGCTTTTTAGCACTACTTGTCTACT
>Ga0116151_10003145_pt1 | contig 14909 bp, 14 predicted proteins | sample AD_UKC117_MetaG_FD_89893 | JGI IMG/M metagenome (GOLD analysis project Ga0116151, IMG submission 89893) | Active sludge microbial communities of municipal wastewater-treating anaerobic digesters from Hong Kong - AD_UKC117_MetaG | ecosystem: Engineered > Bioreactor > Anaerobic > Digestate...
GCAGTCCGGTTAGAGATCGGCATGTTGGTTAGTCGGCGGCAGGTTGGTGAGAGTCCCACGGCCGTATAGGGCTAACCGGAGTGCTGTGTCTCTAACCGGGATGCCGATCTCTAACCGGAGTGCTGTGTCTCTAACCGGGATGCCGATCTCTAACCGGAGTGCCTCGGTCGGCGTGAGACATGAGGGCCTCCTTGTGAGGTTCGGTCACCGGGAGTCACGCCACCACGGTGACCAACCTGGCTGGACACAGTCCCTCACTCACCCTGCGGCGATCAATCCTCGTGGCGGCAGGGACGCCCCGCCCCGTCTGTCCACAGCGACCCGGCCACTGCTTGCCGAGCGCGCAGTGGCGGGTTTGGCTCGTGGTGTGGATTGGGTGGACGCGGTGGTGGCTGTTCTGCTGGGGGGTGTGTGTGTCGGGTGCGGCCGTCCTGGGCGGCCCTGGTGCGGCCATTGTGCCCAGGTGCTCGACGAAGCGGTGGATCCCGTGTGGCTGGCCGACGATCCTCCGACGCTGGCATGCCTGCCGTACGCCGATACGGTTCCCGATGCGATCGTGGCCTACAAGGACCGTGGAGTGCACGTCCTGGCCGGGCAGCTGTCGGATGTCCTGGCGGCCGGCCTGCTCGCTCTGGGCGAGCGTCTCGAGGAGGACGCCATCCTGGTCCCCGCGCCGTCGTCCCCGGCGGCCGTCAGGAAACGTGGATTCGACCACATGGCCGTGCTGGCCGCCCGCGCGGGCGAACGTGTCGGGCGACCGTGCCGACACCTCCTGCGAGGGGGCAAGCGTGCCGATCAGGCAGGGCTCGGATTCGCTGATCGGCGGCGCAACGTGAGCGGACGGGTGCGGGTTCTGGCACCCGGCAGCGGTCCCGTGGTCCTCGTCGACGATGTGCGGACCTCGGGGGCCACTCTGAGCGAGTGTGATCGCGCACTGCGCACCGGCGGCTACACCCCGTTAGCCCATGTGGTCATCGCTGGTGCGATGAGCGGACCCGACGTGCGGTCTGGGGGCGGGAAGAGTTAGCGTGAGTCTGTTCACCGGGGGTGGCAATGAAGGAGGGCTGTCGTGAGCGACGTCGCTGAGATCGTGGTGCACGGACGACATGTCGAGGTGTCCAGACGATTCCGCGAGCACGTACACAGCAAACTCGAGCGGATCGACAAGTTCGGGATCCCGCTGCGCCGCGTGGACGTGGAGGTCTCCAAGGAGGCCAACCCGCGACTGGCCGACAGGGCCTTCGAGGTCGAGTTGACCACGCGAGCCAACGGCTCCGTGATCCGGGCGGAAGCTGCTGCCTCGGACAAGTACGCGGCCCTGGACATCGCCTACGGGCGATTGGAGCAGCGGCTGCGGCGTGCCGCCGACAAGAACCGCTTCCACCGCCATGGTGCGGAGTCCACACGCAGCCACCGTGCTGCCGGCTTCGACAACCTCGAGGTTCCTGCCGCCGAGATGGAGGTCGACATTGACGAGGCTGAGGACACTGTGTGGGAGCAGGGTCCGCTCGTGGTCCGCGAGAAGAGCCACGAGACCGTCCCGATGTCGGTCGAGCAGGCCGTCACCGAGATGGAGATGATCGGCCACGACTTCTTCCTGTTCATCGACGAACGCACCGGTACCCCGGCTGTGGTGTACCGGCGCCGCGGCTTCGACTACGGCCTCATCCGCGTGTACACCGCCGATGGGCGCGCCGAGGAGTCGGCCTGAGCCGATCGGCCGCCTGCGGTCCGCGGACCTTGGTCCTCGATCCGGAGCCTGTGTTCGCGTACGGGGTGGCCGCCACGTTGTCGGGCGTGGTGAGTCCCGAGCCCGTGGTGGGCTCGTGGGGTGCCGAGCCTGCGTGGCCGGGACCGAAGGGTGCGCTCATCATGGGGGTACGACGAGGGGTCCCGGAGGATGCCCAGGCTGTATTGCGCGCGCTGGAGTCCGCCACTCCCACGATCGTCCTCGGCGTACCGTCGTCGGAACGTGCGGTGGTCGATCTCCGGCGCGCCGGCGCCAAGCAGGTCCTGGCCCGCGATTGCACACCGTCCGACCTCGTGCATGCGGTGCACGCACTGCATCAGACGCGGCCGAGGCCGCGCAGGGGCTCGACCGGGCCCACGGAACCGACCGCCCGCGAACTCGAGGTGACCACGCTGCTGGCCCAGGGGCTCAGCAACCGGGAGATCGCGGGGGCCCTGTTCATCAGTGAGCACACGGTCCGCAACCATCTCGGCCATGTGTTCTCCAAGCTCGGGGTGTCATCGCGCACTCAAGCCGTGGTGCGCGCCGGACAACTCGGCTGGTTGCGCCTACCCGTCTGAGCCAGCCCGGTCCGACTGCTCCCTACAGCCACCCGCTGGGCAGCGGATCCTCGGTGATGTGGCAGCCCTGCGCCTGCAGGTATCGCCGGGCCGCCGCCGTGGCCTCGTCCGGAGCGTCGATCGCCACCAGGTGTACTCCGGCGACCGACCGCACAGCCATCACGTACCCACAGTCGTTGCCGCCCACCGCGGTTCGGGGGACCCAGACGGCCAGCGCGCTGCTGGCCAGTGGCCTCAGGTCCGGCAGGACCTCCTGCGGGCCCACCGGCTGGACCTGCCACTGCCCGGCCACCAACTCCGGCACGTCGCGGGATGCCGTCCAGCCCCCGACGACGCAGTCCACGAGCCGGCCGCGGTGGACCAGCCCCTGTCGACGCTGCCCTTCGATGGCGAACCCGGCTTTGCGTGCCACCTGCACGGATGCTTCGTTGCCGGCCACCGCGGCCCAATCGATGCGCTGGTATCCGGCCTGTGCGAGTTCGTCGCGCACCGCGACGAGGGCCGCCGTCGCCACTCCGCGACCGCGAGCCCACGCGGCCACCCAGTAGCCGACCTCGGTGACGGGGCCCGGAAGTGTCGCCATCGTCCCCCGCACGCCGATCACTCCGGCCAGGCCATCGACGTCGATCACCCACGCGTGGTCCTCCCCGGCATGGCTGCCGATGAACTCCCGCGCGTCGGAGAGTGCGTAGGGGACAGGCACCTGGGTCCAGCGTGCGATCGACGGGTCGTTGCAGGCCCGCACCAGGTCTTCGGCGTCGTCGGGACGCAACGGTCGCAGTATGCCGAGGGCGAAGTCGATGGTGTCCCGGATCACGACCCCATCCCACCACCTTCGGCGTCCCGTACCATGCAATGGTGCGAGTTCTAGACAAGATCCTGCGGGCGGGCGAAGGCAAGATCCTTCGCAAGTTGAAGGCGATCAGCGTGCAGGTCAACGCCCTTGAGGCCGACTTCACAGCGATGAGCGACGAGGAGCTGCGGGCACTGACCCCGGAGTTCCGGGAGCGACTCGAAGCGGGCGAGACGTTGGACGACCTGCTTCCCGAGGCCTTCGCCGCCGTACGCGAGGCCGCCTCTCGCACACTGGGCCAGCGTCACTACGACGTCCAGATCATGGGTGGTGCCGCGCTGCACCTGGGAAACATCGCAGAGATGAAGACTGGTGAGGGCAAGACCCTGGTCTCCACGCTGCCGGCGTACCTCAACGCGCTCTCCGGCAAGGGGGTCCACGTCGTCACGGTGAACGACTACCTCGCCGAACGTGACTCCTCCTGGATGGGCCGGGTGCATCGGTTCCTGGGGCTCGAAGTGGGAGTGATCCTGGCCCAGATGACCCCGGAACAGCGCCGGAAGGCCTACGCGGCCGACATCACGTACGGCACGAACAACGAGTTCGGCTTCGACTACCTGCGCGACAACATGGCGTGGAGCGTCGAAGAGATGGTCCAGCGGGGACACAACTTCGCGATCGTCGATGAGGTGGACTCCATCCTCATCGACGAGGCGCGTACGCCGTTGATCATCAGTGGTCCGGCCGATCAGTCGCCCAAGTGGTATTCGGACTTCGCCAAACTCGTCCGTCGCTTGAAGAAGGACGAGGACTACGAGGTCGACATCAAGAAGCGCACGGTCGGCATCCTTGACGCCGGTGTCGAGAAGGTCGAGGACTGGCTCGGGGTCGAGAACCTCTACGAGACCGTCAACACCCCGCTCGTCGGTTTCCTCAACAACGCGATCCGCGCCAAGGAGCTGTTCGAGCGCGACAAGGAGTACGTGATCCAGAACGGCGAGGTCCTGATCGTCGACGAGCACACCGGCCGCATCCTCGCGGGCCGCCGCTACAACGAGGGTCTGCACCAGGCGATCGAGGCCAAGGAGAACGTGGAGATCAAGGCGGAGAACCAGACTCTCGCCACGATCACCTTGCAGAACTTCTTCCGCATGTACGACAAACTCTCCGGCATGACCGGTACCGCCATGACCGAGGCGGCGGAGTTCAACCAGATCTACAAGCTCGGCGTGGTCCCGATCCCGACCAACCGCCCCAACGTCCGGGTGGACATGTCGGATGTCATCTACCGCACGGAGGCGGCGAAGTTCGCGGCCGTCGTCGAGGACATCCAGGAGTGCCAGGAGAAGGGCCAGCCGGTCCTGGTCGGAACAGCGAGCGTCGAGAAGAGCGAACTGCTGTCGTCGCTGCTCAAGAAGTCCGGCGTCCGCCACGAGGTGCTCAACGCCAAGTACCACGAGCGGGAGGCGGCGATCGTCGCCGAGGCCGGTCGGAAGGGCGCGGTCACGGTGGCCACCAACATGGCCGGTCGTGGAACCGACATCATGCTGGGGGGTAACCCCGAGATGCGCGCGAACACCGAACTCGAGGCCCGCGGCCTGGACCCGGTGGAGACCCCTGAGGACTACGAGGCCGCCTGGCCGGACGCGCTGGCCAAGGCCGAGGAGTCGGTGAAAGCCGAGCACGAAGAGGTCACCGAGCTCGGTGGGCTGTATGTGCTGGCCACCGAACGTCACGAGTCACGGCGTATCGACAACCAGCTGCGGGGTCGTGCGGCTCGGCAGGGGGACCCCGGCACCACCCGGTTCTACCTGTCACTCGAGGACGACCTGATGAAGCGCTTCAATGCCACCATGGTCGACGCGTTCCTCACCCGGTTCAACGTGCCCGATGACGTCCCGATCGAGGCCAAGATGGTCTCCCGCGCGATCGCCAGCGCCCAGGGACAGGTCGAGGCGCAGAACTTCGAGATCCGCAAGAACGTCCTTAAGTACGACGAGGTCCTTAACCGCCAGCGTCAGGTCATCTACGCCGAGCGCCAGCGTGTGCTGCACGGGGAGAACCTCGAGGACGAGGTGCGCACGTTCCTCGATGAGACCATCGCCGGCGCTGTGGCCAACTACACCGCCGAGGGCTATCCGGAGGAGTGGGATCTCGAGCAGTTGTGGACCCAGCTCGAGACGTTGTATCCGGTTGGTACGTCCATCGCGGCGCTGGAGACGGAGGCCGGTGGCGATCGTTCCGGGTTGAGTGCGGACTTCATCACCCAGGCACTGCAGGACGATGCGCAGGCGGCCTACGACACGCGATGCGAGGAGTTGACCGAGCCGGTCGCCCGCGAACTCGAGCGACAGGTCATCCTCAATGTGCTTGACCGCAAGTGGCGGGAGCACCTGTACGAGATGGACTACCTGCAGGAGGGCATCGGTCTGCGTGCCATGGCCCAGCGCGACCCGCTGGTCGAGTACCAGAAGGAGGGCTACGACCTCTTCGTCGCCATGATGAACGGCATCAAGGAGGAGACCGTCGGCTACATGTTCCACGTCCAGCCCACGACCGCCGAGGACGAGGAGGACGAGTCGGACGAGGAGTCGGAGGAGGTCGCCGCGGTGGCGCCCGCCGCGCCGATCGTGGCGCCCGGCCTGGAACGTGAACGACCGCGTGAGGTGCAGTACTCCTCCCCGACGCTCGACGAGGACGTGCCGGCGCATGTGGAGCGGGGCACCCTCGGCGGCGGTGGCAGCACCGGCGGTGAGCGACTCCGGGACACCGACCCGCGGTTCCAGAACGTGTCCCGCAACGCACTGTGCCCTTGCGGCTCGGGGAAGAAGTTCAAGCGTTGCCACGGGGATCCGCGCAACGCTGCCTGAGTCACAGGACCACCACGCAGACGCACCGCCAGCGCTCGTGCCGGCGGTAAAGACGTAGCGCCAGTGCGCGCGTGCGTTCCGGGCACCCCACGACCGCTGCCACTTCGATGCTGTCCGTCCCCAGTTGTTGGGTTCGCACGGACAGGACCCTGCCACCCTGCAAGCGGAGTCCGGCAGAGGGGGTCCGCAGCGCCTGGAAGACCACGGGGCTCACATGTGACACCAGCGTGCTGGCCGAACGTTGGCCTCCGAGGACCTCGACCACCGACTGCGTCAGGCCACGGACCCAGCCGTCGTCCGGCACGTCGTTGGCCAGGTCGGGGACCAACTGCAGATGGCGTGGTCGCGGCGCGTGGGTGGTGGGGGTCCAACTCTCGATCAGGGCGGCGGCGTTGTTCATATCTGATGCTCTTTGCTGTCGTTTGATGAAGTTTACTGTTGTTTGCTCGACTATACGGCCACTGAGATCAGGCCGGGTACGCTCTGTGGATATGCAGGAGTGGCCCGATCTGACCGCCGAGGAGGTCCGGGCCACCGCGCTCGATCGGCTGGAGTTGCACTACGAGCATGAGGACGCGCGGGCAGTTGCCCGCGGGAAGTGGCTACTGGCCGATCATCTATGCCGGTTCAGCATCCTGCAGGTGGTCGTGGGTGGTCACGTGCTCAAGGGTGAGTTGCTGGCCGTGGGTGACGAGTGGGTGCAGTTGTCCACGGGACTCGTTCGTCCGGCCGCCTGCGAGCAGTTGCGCCCGCTGGGCCGGGGAGAGCAGATACGGCGTTCCACGTTGACGTTCCGGCAGTGCCTGCGGCAGTACTCCGGGCGCGTGCCGCGGGAGATCGTCCTGCTGTCCGGCGAGTCCGTGGTGGTGGGACTCGATTGGGTTGCGGCGGACTTCGTGCACGCGCGGGTGGCGGGACGGCCCACGCTGGTCCCGCTAGCCCAGATCGCTGCCGTGCTCGGAGCCGTCCAGTAGTTCGGCCGTCTGCTGGTACGCGCGCTGGATGTATGCCTCGAGTTCAGTGGTCTCCACGCGCCACTGGCCACGACCGCCGACCTTGATCGCCCGCAACTCGCCGCTGCGGACGAGCGCGTAGGCCTGCGCCGAGGAGATGTTCAGCGTCTCGGCGACGTCGGCCAGCGTCATGAAGCGCACGACTGCGATCCTCCCACATCGCATAATGAGCAGAAGGACTTGCACACACCCTGGGGACGATCGCGTGGCGCTGGAGTTGGTGCTCGGGCGCACCGGGCAGATGTGGGAACAGGCTCTGCTGGACGAGGCGGATGCCCAGCGTGTGTCGACCGGACAGTGTCGCACGGTGGTCGAGTTGTTGGTCACCGCCGAACTTGAGGCGCCCGACCTCGTCGTCATCTCCGAGGACTTCCCGCGGTTGTCCGAGGCCTTGTCCCGGCTGCGTGGGCTCACGCCCGTGGTGGTCGTGGGTAGTGGGGGATCGGCCGACTGTCCCGCCGAGCAGGCGACCCTGCGTGAGCTGCGATCCGCGGCGAATCTGGCGGCCGCCGCCGACGGTCGCATGGTTGTCGTCTGGTGCCCGCCCGGTTCATGGGGCACCACGACCGTCGCCCACCGAGTCGCGCGCCGTCTTGCGGACATGAGCAGCACCCTGCTCCTGGATGCCAATGTCCACGCACCAGGAGTCGCCGAACTGACCGGTGTGCCGCCCGGCGGACTTCTCAGCGCCTGCCTTTCGGCGGACCGGGGTTCTGCAGAACTGTTCGCGGTGCAGGACGGACGTTTGGCGGTGCTCACGGGCCTCGACCCAGCGTTGTACCCAGCGGCCCACCCGGGAGCGCTGCACCAGCTCCTGGATCTTGCACGTTCGCGCTTCCGGTACGTCGTGGTCGATGTGGACAGTGCGGTCGACGCCGCGGGGGAGATCGGTCTGGTTCCGGATTGGACCACGGCCACCGCGGTGTGCCTGCAGGCCGCGGATGACGTGGTCTTGGTCGTGGGGGAATCGGAGGTCTCGCACACGCGCTTGTGGCGTAGCCTGCCGGCCGTCGCGGACCTGGTGCGTGGCCGTACCACCGTGGTCGTCAACCGGTGTGACGATCCCCGCCGAGCCACCGCAGCGATCGCGCAGAAGCTCGGCGACTATCTGCCGGAGGCGGCGGTCGGATGGATCGGTGAGCCGTTCTCCGAGCAGGATCTCGCGCCCATCGTGGCCGAACTGGCCGCAGAGCGCGGACCCACCACCCGATAGCCTGGCGCCATGCCCCTATCCGGACTGGTCGTCGACTGGGGTGGCGTGCTCACGATCGGCATGCGCGAGGCGATGGGCGCCTGGGTGCAGGACGAGGCCATCGACGTCGACGCCTACATCGCCGTCATGCGTGAATGGCTCGGCCCGGAGTACGGCATGGAAGCGGCCTACAACCCCATCCACGCCATCGAGAAAGGTGAGCTCGAGGTTCCGGAGTTCGAGGTGCAGCTCGCAGACGCACTGGCCCGCCGTACCGGCCAGCGGATCGACGCCGAAGGCCTGTTGGGTCGGATGTTCCGGTTCTTCCGACACAGCCCGGACATGATCGCGCTGGTGCGACGGGCCAAGGAGCAGGGGATCCGCACGGCGCTTCTCAGCAATTCCTGGGGGAACAACTACCCGACGGATCTGTTCGACGGGATGTTCGACGTGGTGGTCATCTCCGGGGAGGTGGGGATGCGCAAACCGGATGCCGACATCTTCCACTACACCTTGGACCAGATCGGCCTGGTGGCCCCGGAGTGCGTGTTCGTCGACGATCTGCTCCCGAACGTGCATGCTGCCCGGGAGTTGGGCTTCGTTGCCATCCACCACACCGACTACCCCTCGACCGCCGGCGAGATAGACGCGCTGTTCGGACGGACCTTGAGCCGCTGACGGCGTCGGGGGCGAACGCGGGACATCCGTGAGCACTCCGGAAATCCGTGAGCCGTCCGGTGGCGCAGAACCGCTCCCAGATCTCCGAAGTGCTCACGGATGTGCCGAAGGCCTGGACCGCCCTGGCAAAGCCGTGCACCGCGACGCCGCAATGACGCGGCGGGGCCACGAGGGGTGTCCGCAGCCATCCACGTGGGACAATGGGGCGACTTGGGAAAGGCAGGGACCTGTGCCGGATCGCCTCAGTGCGTTGGATGTCTCGTTCTTCTACCTGGAGGAGGAGACCACGCCCATGCATGTGGGCGAGATGCTGATTTTCCAGGCCCCCGACAGCGGATTCGATTATGACCGCCTGGTCACTCTGATCCGCAGACGGATCGCCTTCGTGCCGCGGTACCGCCAGCGCGTCCGCTGGGTGCCGGGCCGGTTGGCGAACCCGGTATGGGTGGATGACCAGGACTTCGATGTCGCCTTCCACGTCCGTCGCTCGGCGCTGCCCTCGCCCGGTACCGAGGGACAACTGCGCGAACTGGCGGCGCGGATCATGAGTCGGCCGTTGGACCGCAGTCGGCCGTTGTGGGAGGTGTACCTCGTGGAGGGCCTCGAGGGCGGGCGGTTCGCGATCCTCACCAAGACCCACCACGCGATGATCGACGGTACGGCGGCGGTGGACATCGGGCAGGTGATCCTCGATGCGACGCCGGATCCCAAACCCACCCCGGACCTGCACTGGAACCCCTCGCAGGAACCCAGCGGCGCCGAACTCGTCGCGGGGGCGGTGGTGGACACCGTCCGGCGACCGGCCGCTATCGTCGACCACGCCCGCAAGAGCCTGGCCGACGTGAGCGTGGCGGCGACTGAGGCGCTGCGCCAGGCCGGTGGCTTGGTGACTGCGTTGTGGAGCGCCGCGCGACCACCGGCCGAGAGCCCCCTCAATGTGCCGATCGGTGCTCAGCGCCGATTCGGTACCGCCACGCTGGACCTCGAGGACTTCAAGCGGATCCGCCGGTACCACGGGGGGACGGTCAACGACGTCGTGCTGGCAGTCATCGCCGGTGCGCTGCGCGCGTGGTTGATGACACGGCAGGAGACCGTGGGCACGCGGCACACGATCCGTGCGATGGTTCCGGTCAGCGTGCAGGAACTCGGAACCCGGCGGCCCGGCAGCGAGGTGGAGGCGTTCGTCGTCGACCTTCCCACAGGTGAGCCCGACCCGGTGGTACGGCTCAACCGGATCAGCTTCGAGATGGCGCAGCACTCGGCCAGCGGTCACATGGTGGGCGCGCAGACATTGGTCGCACTCACCGGCTTCGCGCCGCCCACACTTCACGCCATGGGTGCCCGGGTCGCCGGTGACCTCTCCAGGCGGGTCTCCAACGTGGTGATCACCAACGTCCCCGGCCCACAGACGCCGCTGTACGTCGCTGGCGCCGAGCTGCTGGGTGCCTACCCGGTGTTGCCGCTGGTGAAGGGGATGGCGCTCACCATCGGTCTGACGTCGTACAACGGCGGCGTGTTCTTCGGCCTGAACGCCGACCGGGACGCCATGGACGACGTCGATGTGCTCACCGCGTGCCTGTCCGAGGCGATGGACGAGCTACTGGATACGACACGGCGGACGCGTAACCGTGCAAAAAGCGCCCGAAGGGGCTAACGTCAGCGCGAGCGGTGGTGTACCGACCGGGATAGGAGGGCTTGGGCGATGAGCGATGGCTCCGCGGCCCCCCGGCGGGGACTGGTGCTCGGGGGTGGGGGCATCCTCGGGGCGGCCTGGATGGTCGGTGCACTGAAGGCGGTCGAGGAGCTCCACGGTTTCGACCCGCGCGAGGCCGACTACATCGTCGGGACCTCTGCGGGATCGGTGCTGTCCGCCCTGCTCGGTGCCGGTGTGAGCGTTGAACAGCTCATCGACCACCAGCGCGGCAACCCCATCGTCGACGGTCCGCTTGCCGGCTACTCCTGGGACTACGAGAAGGCCACCGGCGGTCACCGGCCCTCGATCCCCCGTCTGCTCGGCCCCGGCAGCGGCAAACTCATCCGTCGCTCCCTGGCCGGACGCGCCCGGAAGATGCCGCCGACCGCAGTGCTGGCCGCGTTCATGCCCGCAGGCAAAGGATCGCTGGACCGCGTCGGTCATCTCGTCGAGGCCTTCACCCCGTACGGCGAGTGGTCGCCGCACGACAACGTCTGGATCGTGGCTCTGGACTACGAGAGCGGTCGTCGGGTGGCATTCGGTCACGACAACGCGCCGAACGTGCCGTTGTCCGAGGCCGTCATGGCCAGCTGCGCGATCCCGGGTTGGTTCCGGCCGGTGGCCATCGACGGCCGCACATACATCGATGGGGGCGCATGGTCGGCCACCTCCGCCGACCTGCTTGCCGGACTCGACCTCGACGAGGTGTACGTACTGGCCCCCATGTTGTCCTTCGCCATGGACCAGCCCGACACGGTGCTCGGGCGCGTCGAGCGGCGCTGGCGCGCGCAGGTCACCAAACGGTGCGTCAGCGAGGTAGGGAAGCTGCGCGCGGGTGGCGCTGACGTCACGATTCTGGGCCCGGGGCCGGAGGATCTGGAGGCGATGGGTGCGAACGTGATGGACAACAGCCGGCGGATGAACGTGCTCGAGACATCGCTTCGAACCTCGGTGGAGGCTCTGCGCGATCCCGACCGGGTCGGCCCGGACCACCTGGCCGACGTCAGTTGATCCGCGCGTACGTCCCCAGCACGCTGCCGCAGGTCGTCGGCTGGTACGAGTCCGGCCGGGTCCCCGCCGGCACGCGGATCAACGCCGTGACCACGACACTGCGCACGCAGCACCCCGGGGCCGATGACGAGGAGTTGGAGTTCCTGGCGACCAAAGCGGCGGAGGAGATCTCCACCGTTGCGGCGATGACCTCGGGGCATCGGCGCGCGACGCTGGCCGTCGACCTGCCCGTCGATGCCGCCACGGAGACGGACGGCGGCGTCACGTCGATGTCGACCACGGTTGACATCCCGGTGGTCGACTGGGCTGCACTTTTTGTCGACGACCTCGAGTGGTACGCGATCGAGGAGATACCGCATCTGCAGTAACTCGCCACGATCGCCCAACAGGTGGAAGGATCGGCGTCATGGACGCTGTCACGAAGATCCCGCCGATCGAGAACGAGCCGAACCGCCTGTACGAACCGGGGTCGCAGGACCGCGTCTCGCTGCAGGCGCGCCTGGCGCAGATGGGGACTCAGGGAGCGATCGACCTACCCATGTACATCGACGGTGAATGGGCGATGGGTGGCGGTTCCCGGATCAAGGTCGTGCAGCCCCACGCCCACTCCAGTGTCCTGGGGATCACCAAGAACGCCAGTCGCAAGGACGCCGCAGCGGCCGTCGCCGCCGCGAAGAAAGCGGCCCCGGCCTGGCGGGCCATGTCATTCGACGATCGGGCGGCCATCTTCCTCAAGGCGGCCGACCTGTTGGCCGGGCCGTGGCGGGACACCCTCAATGCCGCAACCATGCTCGGGCAGTCGAAGACCGCGTTCCAGGCCGAGATCGACTCCGCCTGCGAGCTCATCGACTTCTGGCGCTTCAACGTGATGTTCGCCTCCGAGATACTGCGCGAGCAGCCGCGTTCCAGTAGCGGTGTGTGGAACCAGACCGACCACCGCCCACTCGAGGGTTTCGTCTACGCCATCACCCCGTTCAACTTCACCGCGATCGCGGGCAACCTGCCGACCGCTCCAGCGCTCATGGGCAACGTCGTGGTCTGGAAGCCGGCGCCCACCCAGCAGTTCGCCGCGCACCATCTCATGACGTTGCTGGAAGAGGCAGGCCTTCCCCCCGGGGTCATCAACATGGTCACCGGGGACGGCATCGCGGTGTCCGACATCGCCCTGTACGACCCCGATCTCGCCGGCATCCACTTCACCGGTTCCACCCCCGTCTTCCAACTGTTGTGGCGCACGGTGGGGGAGAACATCGACAAGTACCGCACCTACCCCCGGCTCGTCGGCGAGACCGGCGGCAAGGACTTCGTGGTCGCACATCCCTCGGCCGATCCGGATGTGCTCACCACTGCGCTCATCCGCGGGGCGTACGAGTTCCAGGGCCAGAAGTGTTCGGCGGCATCGCGCGCCTACGTACCGCGCAGTGTGTGGAAGAAGATGAAGGATGACTTCCTGGACAAGGTCGAGGGTCTGTCGATGGGTCCGGTGACGGACTTCAGCAACTTCATGAGTGCCGTGATCGACCAGCGTGCGTTCGCCAAACTGTCCGCGGCCATCGACCGTGCGCATGCCGACGACGACGTCTCGGTGGTGGCCGGCGGGACCTATGACGACAGCGAAGGGTACTTCGTGCGGCCCACGGTGGCCGTCAGCAAGGACCCGACCAATGAGTTCTTCACCGACGAGTACTTCGGCCCACTGCTCGGTGTGTACGTTTACGACGACCGTCGCTACTCCGCGGTGGTCGAGCAGATGGAGGGTATCGCCAAGTACGCGTTGACCGGTTCGATCATCGCGCAGGACCGTGCCGCGGTCGCGCAGGCCCGCGAGACCCTGCGGTTCGCCGCCGGCAATTTCTACATCAATGACAAGCCGACCGGCGCGGTCGTCGGCCAGCAGCCGTTCGGCGGTGGGCGCGCGTCGGGGACCAACGACAAGGCGGGGGCGGCGCAGAACCTGATGCGTTGGACGAGCACCCGTTCGATCAAGGAGACCTTCGTGCCGCCGACCGACCACTCCCACCCCCACATGAAGTAGGACACACGGTGAACGACGAACTGACTGAGTTGCTCACGGCCGCCCGCAAGGTGGCGCAGGCCGGCCCTCCCATGGAGTTCGAGGTCGACCTCGGCGACTTCCTCTCGCGCTTCTACGAGGATGTCGCCCCGGACGATCTGGTCGGCAAGGATCCGATGGATGTGCTCGGACCAGCCACGCACATGCTCCGCCTCGGCGCGAGCCGCCCCCAGGGAACGGCCGTGGTCGATGTCTTCACCCCTACCGTGGCCGCCAACGAGTGGACCTGTGGGCACACCGTGGTGCAAGTGATCACTGACGACATGCCGTTCCTGCTCGACTCGGTGGTGGCGGCGGTCACCGGCCAGGGGAAGGCCCTGCACCTGGTGGCGCATCCCATCTTCGCCGTCGAGCGCGATGTCGCGGGAGCTCTGAAGTCCGTACTCGCCGTTTCGCCCGACGACGCGCCCCCGTCGGCCACGCGGGAATCCTGGCTGCATCTCGAGATCGACCTCGATTCCGACCCCGCCTCCAACGCCGCGCTCGAGCAGGCACTGCAGACCGTACTGCGGGACGTCCGGGAGGCCGTGGAGGACTGGCAGCGGATGACTACGCAGGCGCTCACCCTGGCCGACGAGTTACGTGCCTCGCCGCCGGTGTCCGTGCCCGCCAAGTACAGCGAGGAGGCCGCGGAGTTCCTGCAATGGCTCGGCGAAGGTAACTTCACGTTCCTCGGCTACCGGGCCTACGACTTGGTGCGCGACCCCGACCCGGTGGCACTGGTGAGTCAACCGGGCTCGGGTCTGGGCCTTCTGCGGTCGGACCGGGTGCAATCGCAGTCGTTCTCCGAGATGCCGCCGGCTGTGCGCGCTCACGCCACCGAACCGCGGGTTCTGGTTCTCACGAAGGCGAACTCCCGGTCGACGGTGCACCGTCCCGTGCCACTGGACTATGTAGGCGTCAAGCGTTTCGATGCCGAGGGAGTCGTGGTCGGCGAGCACCGGTTCATAGGGCTGTTCACGTCCAGCACGTACAACCAGTCGGTCACGCAGATCCCGGTCTTGCGACGCCGGGTGGACGAGTTGTTCGAACTCACCGGATTCCCGCCCTCCAGTCACAGCGGGAAGGACCTGCTGCAGTTCTGCGAAACGTACCCGCGCGATGACTTCTTCCAGACCGATGCCGAGGAGTTGTTCCCGATCGCCCGCGCGGTCCTGCAGATCCATCAACGTCGCCAGACCCGGCTGTTCACCCGGCATGACCGCTACGGCAGGTACGTCTCGGCGCTGGTCTACCTACCGCGGGATCGTTACAACACACAGGTGCGCGAGCGCA
>Ga0116151_10003146_pt1 | contig 14909 bp, 17 predicted proteins | sample AD_UKC117_MetaG_FD_89893 | JGI IMG/M metagenome (GOLD analysis project Ga0116151, IMG submission 89893) | Active sludge microbial communities of municipal wastewater-treating anaerobic digesters from Hong Kong - AD_UKC117_MetaG | ecosystem: Engineered > Bioreactor > Anaerobic > Digestate...
AAATTTGAATGCCTATTTCTTGTTCAAATTTTGCAACCATTGTACTCAGTGTCGATTGTGTTACGAAGCAGGTTTCGGCAGCTTGACCGAAATTTCTAAGCTTTGCGATGGCGATGATATACTCGAGTTGTTGAATGTTCATTGGTAAAATCGATTATCCTATTATTAATTTCTATTTTATCGATAGATTTAATTGTTTATATTTGCAATGTACAAAATTAAGATGCATAATAATATGCAGAACTTGAAATCACTTTTTAGACCTTTTTAAAGGCATTACGTTAGGTGCAACAATATTAGTATTAATGATTTCATGTATAATTTTGTAAGGTTGGAGTGACTTGGAGAAGCTAAATGTAGTTTTTTAATGATCACAATTATTTTTTTGGAAGAATATGATATAATTTTTAAAAATCTAATTCTTCAAGTCGCTTCAATCACAGTACTAATTTCTTATTTGGTAAAAATTCATTAAAGATATATTTTTCTTCATACTATAGGCAGATGATATTCCTCTAGCCAAAAATATGATGACAATCACTCTGGTCAGCATACCTCTCAATATTAATGTGGGGTCACCATAGATGATAATTAATTCCACTAAAACGAAAACTGTAAGATAGAAAATAATTCCGGCCAACTGATCGTAAAAATACAACAGAATACCAGCAATATAAAGTGTTAATATGATGCCAATAGTATAGTATATCCATGACATATCATAGAAAAATTCCATTTCTTCTTTCTTTATTGACGCTATTTCAACAATAGAAGCGATTCCCTTTAATATCGTTACAATGACCATTGTATTGAATGCCCATTTTATTTGAAAATTATCAAGTGCTATGGATTTTTTTAGCGAGACTACGTTATCAATATCATTTAATGTAGGGGTCCCACGAAAGGTTAATTGATCATCGAGTATTTCGTTCATATAGTTGTTATTTTAAAGAGAATAGAACAAAAAGTAAACTTATGACTATGAAAAATGAAGCCCAAGACCAATACTTTGTGTTTTTAGAATCATACTCATTGCTAAAATCAAGCTTCAAACTATTATTATAGATAATGCTTAAAGCTTCTGATTCTTCAACTCCTTTATTTAAAAAACTGTCTAAAATTGTCTTCGGGTTGATGCCCCGACGCAGTTCAGCTAGAGCTAGTTGATTAATTTTATTTTGGTCAACCGTATTTAAGTTAATAACCTGATCTACCCGGCTATCCACTTCAGTAAATACTTCACCTGACCGCTCACTTAAGATTCGTTGAGCGATTTGTTGGTCAAATTTATCATAGAAATTGCTTTGATTTAGAATATTGTGTAGTCGTTCGTCTGTATAGGTCCGAAATAATTCTAGTCTTTCATTATTTAAGTAGTCCGTCACGTTAATAGTTTTGATATTAGTGATTACAGCGTGATTAAGGTGACAAGATAGTCAATTCTATCTTATGAAGCATATCATTATCATGTGATATTTAATAATTTAAGGAATATACATAGGCTTAGTGACAATGATATCATCCCATGAAGTGTGAACGAATCATCATATTTACCAAAAGAACCCAAAATGAATTGCTCCATTAGTCGGCTAAATCAACTAGGGTCACACTTAAAATTATTATTTTTGCCGTGTATTAAAGATTTTAGAAACGAATACTTATTATAATAAATGAAGCTTATCAGTTCGCTGGTTATTGGGTTGGTTGCAGCATTGATTTTTATGAATTTTTATTTCAGAATTAAAATCATTAAAGTCTATAAAAAATTAGTCAATGCCAATGTCGAGTTTCAACTACAACATATTATATCTACCGAAAAGCTGGAATCAGAAATAATTCCTCGTTATCCAAAATATAAGGATGAAATTTACACATTTGTTAAGTCTATTCGTTTTTCTTTATTAATGGCAGTTGTCTTAATAGTTATTATTACTATTCTCGGGCTTGCCTATAACACGTTAAGCTGAACAAATGATTAAAATTGGATTGGTAGGACTGGGACATTTGGGAAAAATTCACTTAAAATGTCTCAAAAATACGGAATTCGAAATAGTGGGTATATCTGACCTTGATGTGGTGAATGGCAAAAAAATAGCCCAAGAGAATGAGGTTCAATTTTTTGAAAGTTACGAGGAACTGCTCTCCCTAGTCGATGCCATAGATATTGTGACGCCTACGAATACTCATGCCTCTCTAGCATCAGAAGCCATAGCGGCAGGTAAGCATGTATTCATTGAAAAACCAATAACCAATAATACACATGAAGCATTATCACTCTGCATCAATGCCGAATCTAAAGGTCTGAAAATTCAAGTTGGTCACGTAGAAAGATACAATCCGGCCTTTCTGGCGACTCAAGACAGATTTGCCAATCCAAAATTTATAGAAGGTCACCGACTCGCAATTTATAACCCCAGAGGAACCGACGTGTCTGTGGTATTAGATTTGATGATTCATGACCTTGATCTGGTATTGTCACTCGTAAGAAGTCCAGTCGCTGAGGTACACTCCAATGCCGTATCAATACTAAGCAATACACCGGATATTTGTAATGCCCGCATTACATTCGAAAATGGATGTGTCGCCAATCTGACGGCCTCTCGGATGAGTATGAAAAACATGAGAAAACTCCGAGTTTTTAGTGAAGATTCCTATGTGAGTATTGATTTTTTAGAAAAAGAGTCGCAAATTATCAAAATGGAAAATGCCGCAGATGGTGAAGAGGGCTTAATAATTGATTCTCCTAAAGGAAAGAAAAAATTGCTACTGGAAAGTCCTAAAGTCACTCAAAATAACGCCATCGTAGAAGAATTATCTGATTTTTACGAATCAATAATTAATGATAAACCCACTAAAGTGAGTGGAAGAAACGGTTATGAAGCACTTCGGTTAGCAGAGCAAATAGAGAAAATAAATCAAGCATTTCTAGATAAATACAATTAAAATAAACATGAGCAAACGAAAATATTTTTTATCAATTTTGGTGAGCCTTAGCTTAGGGGTGGCCATATTTACATTTTCAGGCTGTAGTCTGACCGACAATGAGAGTATCGTTCCGGCATATCTTATCATTGATGATGTAAAGCTTTCTACCAATATAGATTTACAAGGGGTAGCATCAGAAGAGATCAATGAAGTCTTTGTTTTCGCTGATGGGGTTTCACTGGGGGTGTATCCATTGCCAGCTCGTATACCCGTTATCGTATCGGGAACACAGATGAATATCGTGGTTGGGGCCTCTATCCATCCTTCAGGCTATAAAAATAGTACAGTCGAATACCCTTTTTACGGTAGGGAAAGCTACAATCTTGATTTAGAATCGGGAAAGGATTATCCAATTGATGTCACTTTTAAATATTTGAACGAGGCGAAATTTGATTTTATAGAAAGTTTCGAAAATGGTTCATTCTTTATCAATGATTTAGATACGCTTGGTAGCACAAAAATGGAAATTGCATCAGAGGGTGTTTTGAGTAATCATTCAGGAGTCCTCAGTGTTGATGAATTCAATTATATAAATGAAGTCGGTACCGAAAATTTATTTCTGAGATCTAATAATCTGGGTAGTTATACCTATTTAGAATTTGATTATAAAAATGACATCGATTATTATGTTGGTGTCCGGTATGTGGAGGGAACTCGATTGATTAAAGAGCAAGTATATTTATTTGTACCTTCGGAAGACTGGAATCACTTTTATCTCGATTTGACTAATTGGATTAGTTCTTCAACCATAGAAAGTTATTCGGTGTTTTTTGGGGTAAGAGCCTATTCCGATGATGAGGTGACGAGAAAGGTTTTTCTTGACAATATTAAGCTCATACATTTCTAGAGGATGCAGGCGAGGGGAAGATTGGGCACGATAGTATATAGGGTTGCAGATATTGTAGCTGCCAATCTAGCGTGGTTTTGTTTTTTTATTTACAGGAAAAACCTTGAATCCCCAGGTATAAAGTTTAAAACCATTCTCGACGACCAAAAATTGTACTTTGGCCTTATTTCAATCAGTATATTTTGGTTTGTTATATATTCCGTTTTTGATAAATACAAGGATATTTATCGCTACTCGAGGTTAGATACACTCAAAAGAACGTTCTATTTGAGTTTTTTAGGATCGCTATTTTTGCTTTTTACGGTCATCATTGACGATAGTGTATTGATGTACACCTCATTTTTAAATTTATTTGCACATCTGTTTTTTTACCATTTCACTATTACTGCCCTGACACGAATGGTAATACTGACCATGGCCAGCAAACGACTCAAGAAAGGCTTGGTAAAATACAACACATTAATAATAGGCGGGGACACCAATGCCATGGAACTCTTTGAAGAAATTTCTAACCGACCACAAAGTCTCGGTCATCATTTTGTAGGATTCATTGATTCCAATGGTAATAGTGTCAATCATCTTGAAAGCCATCTACCCAAATTAGGAGGACTCAGCGATATCGGACAAGTCGTCGAATCTCAGAACATCGAAGAAGTCATCGTGGCTATTGAAACCTCGGAACACTCAAAGCTGAAGGGGATTTTTGACACTTTATTTGATTATCGCGATCAATTGCTTATCAAGGTAATTCCAGATATGTATGACATCATGCTTGGCGTGGTGAAAATGAATCACGTATATGGTGCTGTATTAATTGAAATAGAACATGAGCTCATGCCTCACTGGCAGGTAGTGATCAAGCGAATCATGGATATTGGCATCAGTGCCATTGCCATTATCATACTGTCTCCTTTGTATTTGTATTCCATCCTTCGAACTAGATTATCCTCTGAAGGGCCGATATTTTATAAGCAATCGAGAATTGGGTTGAATGGGGAGGATTTTGATATTCTGAAATTCCGGTCGATGTATGTTGATGCAGAAAAAAATGGACCACAATTGTCCTCAGATTTTGATGATCGTGTGACACCTTGGGGCAGGTTTATGCGAAAATGGAGAATTGATGAAATACCTCAATTTTTTAATGTACTAAAGGGTGATATGAGTATCGTAGGACCACGACCTGAAAGAAAATATTACATCGAAAAAATCATGGAGAGGGCCCCACATTATAAGCATCTACTCAAAGTTAAACCCGGAATAACCTCTTGGGGGCAAGTGAAATATGGTTATGCATCGAATGTAGATCAAATGATTCAAAGGTTGAAATTCGACATTCTTTATATAGAAAATATGTCATTGAGTCTCGATGTGAAAATATTGTTCTATACTCTGTTGGTCTTATTCCAGGGAAAAGGAAAATAATGAAAACGAGAAAATTTGCTCTGATTGGCAAGAAATTGTCTCATAGTTTTTCATCGGAATACTTCAAAAATAAGTTTTTAAATGAACATATTCCTGATGCGAAATATGACACAATAGAAATCCAAGATATTGACGAAATCAATGAAATTCTTGCATCTGACTTCACAGGTTTTAATGTAACCATTCCCTACAAGACCGCGATAATTCCGTATCTGGATGGGCTGGATGATGTGGCACTTTATGCCAATGCGGTGAATGTGGTCAAAATCGTAAATGGTATCGCGATAGGATACAACACCGATGTGTACGGATTCCACCGATCTCTCAGCGAATTTCTTGGGAATATATCTATTAATCAAGCTCTCATACTAGGTACAGGTGGTGCATCCAATGCTGCTCAATATGTATTGAATAGTATGAATATTGATTTTCAATTAGTTTCTAGAAATAAGCCAGATTGTGTACTTTATTCTGAACTCACCGAAAAAATAGTAAGAAATTCTAAATTGATCATTAACACTACGCCTGTAGGTATGTTCCCTGATATTGACGTCAGACCGGAGATACCTTATAAGGCACTTACAAAAGAACATTTTCTATTCGATATGATATATAATCCGAAAATTACATTATTTTTGAAATCGGGAATGATTGCAAATTGCAACATTAAAAATGGATATGATATGTTGATTTATCAAGCTGAAAAATCTTGGGAAATATGGAATCAATAATGACGGAATCGGGATTAGGGTCAGAACCCGAACCGAGTCCTCTTGATCTTAGTTTTACGAATACAGAAATTGCCTTTTCTTCTAAATCTAACTCTGAACTCAAAAATACTTATCGATTATTTAAATTGATGAATAATTCAAGGCTTGTAAGTATCGGTAGTGTATTGACTTTATGGGCAGTCAAATTGAGGATTCCATTTATCAATTATTTAATCAAAAAAACAATTTTTAGTCAGTTCTGTGGAGGCGAAAACCTCTTGGATTGTCAGACGACCATAGATCGCTTATACGACTACAATACCCTCACCATTTTAGATTATGGGGCAGAAGGGAAGTCCGATGAAGAAGATTTAGATGCTGTCCTTGAAGAGAATATGAGAGCATTAGAAATGGCGGCGTCTAATAATTCAGTACCAATTGTCAGTGTGAAAATTACCGGATTAGTAGATAATGAAGTACTCGAAAATTTGCAAAAAAATGGTTCATTATCTACCCCTGATCAGGTTAAATATGATAGATTACTGGAAAGAATGTATGCACTTTGTGAAAAGGCAAACGAGCTTCGTGTAGGTATATTTATCGATGCCGAGGAAAGCTGGATTCAGAAGCCGATAGATACTTTAGCTTTGGAGTTGATGAAGGAATACAACAAAGATTTTTGTGTGGTGTATAATACATACCAAATGTACAGACATGATAAATTGGCTCAGCTGATGCAAGATCATGTGTGGGCAATGGGTGAAAATGTAGTTTTCGGGGCTAAAATGGTAAGAGGGGCTTATCTTGAAAAAGAAAATGAAAGAGCAGTAGAGCTTGGGTATAAGTCACCCATTCAACCAGACAAGGCGAGTACTGACCGAGATTTTAATGCAGCTTTGAAATATTGTATAGAAAATTATCAGACCATCAGCTCTTGTTGTGCCAGTCATAATCTTGAAAGTAACAGATATCAAGCAGAGTTGATAAATGATAAAAATTTAGACAAAACCCATCCTCATCTTAACTTTAGTCAATTGTATGGAATGAGTGACTATATTACTTTCAATCTAGCGGATGCAGGCTACAATGTGGCAAAGTATGTACCTTATGGTTCTGTGAGAGAAGTGATGCCATATTTGATTAGGAGAGCTCAGGAAAATACAAGCATTACAGGGGACATGTCACGAGAACTATCGCTCATAGATAAAGAGATGAAAAGAAGGGGAATTTAATTAAATCCCCCTTCTTTTTTGAATTAAATCATTTTTTCGGGCTTGACCCATTCGTCAAATTCTTTGGCCGTCAGATAGTTAAGTTTAACGGCGGCTTCCTTCAATGTCAAACCTTCTTTATGTGCTTTCTTAGCGATTTCGGCAGCTTTGTCATAGCCTATTTTTGTATTAAGTGCCGTGACGAGCATAAGCGAATTGTTGAGATTATGCTTGATGCGAGGGAGATTAGGCTCTATGCCACTGGCACAATGTTCGTCAAAACTCTTGCTGGCATCCGCAATTAATTGGCACGAAACCAAAAAATTATAAATAATCATGGGTTTGAAAACATTGAGTTCAAATTGCCCGGTCATGCCGCCTACATTGATGGCGACATCGTTACCTATGACTTGTGCCATAGCCATCGTCAGAGCTTCACTTTGAGTAGGATTGACCTTTCCTGGCATTATGGATGACCCCGGTTCATTAGATGGAATCGTAATTTCACCTATGCCACATCGTGGCCCTGAAGCGAGCATTCTGATGTCATTCCCGATTTTCATCAATGATACAGCCACGGTTTTTAAAGCTCCGTGAGCCTCCACTAAAGCATCGTGAGTCGCTAGTGCTTCAAACTTGTTTTTAGCGGTCACGAAAGGGTATCCACTGAGTTCGCTTATTTTTTCAGCTACGAGCTTGGCGTACCCTTTAGGTGTATTAAGACCGGTGCCTACGGCTGTGCCGCCAAGAGCCAATTCACTCAAGTGTTTCAAGGTGTTTTTAACAGCCGTGATGCCATGTTCGAGCTGACTTGCATAGCCGCTAAATTCTTGCCCTAATGTCAAAGGAGTCGCATCCATAAAGTGAGTTCGACCGATTTTGACGATTTTATTAAATTTTTTGGACTTGTCAGACAGAGTGTTTTTCAATTGTTCCAATGCTGGAATTACCTCACTCATTATTTTTTGATATGCCGCAATATGCATGGCTGTGGGGAAAGTATCATTCGAAGATTGGGATTTGTTGACATCATCATTGGGGTGAATAAATTTTTTTTCGTCAGTCAGTGAGCCACCGTTTAGGACATTGGCACGGTTAGCAATGACTTCATTCACATTCATATTGCTTTGTGTCCCTGAACCTGTCTGCCATACTACTAAGGGAAACTGATCGTCCAATTTACCCGCAGATATCTCATCACAAACCTTTCCGATAAGTTGAGATTTCTTTTTGTCCAGCACGCCAAGTTCGACATTGGTCTGTGCTGCTGCTTTTTTTAGGATGGCGAATGCCCTGATAATCTCGATGGGCATTTTTTGACCTCCTATTTTAAAGTTCTCTTTTGATCGTTGAGTTTGAGCCCCCCAGTAAGCATCTGCAGGTACATCCACATAACCCAATGAATCCTTTTCTTTACGTGTATTTGCCATTTTATTATGTCGTTTATCTATCACAAATGTACGAATAATTGAAAGGGTTTACTAACATAACATTGGTCAATTAAAGCCAAGAAGGAGAATTATTCGTATGTAATCACTAAGTGCAATGATGAGTGATAATTGCTCTTGGCTATCTCTTTTTAATAGATAAAATACCGATGTGGGAATCAAGAGAGAAACTGTGAATTCACTTAGAACTGAAAAGTAAGTCGACAAAAAACTGCCCTTGAGTTCTACTCAGGACTCACTACAATTCCTAGTATAACTCGGGGATCTATGACATAGGCTTCATGCTGGGTCTTGTAGACCACACGAAGCTGTATATTTTTTCATTTAGTTATTAAATTTTTACACTGTTTGTATATCTCCGTATTGTTCGACATTAAAACTTATTTTCGCTTTTAATGCATTCATAACTTTTAATAATGTTCCTATTGTTATATTCGATTTGCCATTCTCAAGTTTTGAAATTTGAGCTCTTTGAACACCAACAAGTTCACCTAATTGATCTTGAGTTAGGTTGTTTGCTATTCGTAGAGCCTTTATTTCTTCTGCAAGTAGTTCAATTTTCAGTTCTTGTTCATATTTGTCACGTTTTGGTGTTCCAATCTTCCCTAAGTGTTTATCTTTCAGCTCTTCTACGCTTGTTAGTTTCATCTTCATCATTTTAATTGTCATAATATTTGGCTCTTAATTGCTTTGCCATATTTATTTCCTTCCGAGGGGTTTTGTTAGATTTCTTATTATATCCATGTGTTCCCACTATCAAGGTCTGTTTCTCTTGTGTTGAATCCCAAAATGCAAAAATTCTGTAAAACTTTTGACTGTCTCGCTCTTTGAACTCCCAAATACCATCTTCCAAATGTTTAAACCAATCTCCTTTAAGTCCAGTTTCAACCTTTTCGAAGGACTTAAAAAACTTAGCTTTTACTCTATCATTGATTTCATCAAAATAGTTGGTCGCTTCATCAAGCAATTGCACTTTTATTGGTTTAGAGAACTTTTGCATTTACAAATATACAATAGTTTCTTTATATGGAACTTATTTTTTATTAGATGGAAAACTCAAAGAAATACATTCACCTCCCTCACAAACTTCAAGTTGTCCTACTTGCCAAATTATGTCGATGATTTTATGTCAGCGTAATATTTGCGGTGCTTAAGGTATTCCTATTTGAGTGTGTCTTGTTATTTTCTGTCTAAGGTAGGGATTTTTTGAGAAGGATGAGTGCTTTTTAAGAAGAATTTTGGGTTTAGTAAAAATTGGAATTCATTAAAAACTGATAAGCTAGGCGATCCCGAATTGAACTCGAGGATCTTTGACACAGGCTTCATGCTGGGTCTTGCCGACCACACGAAGCCTTATTTATTGTGCACAGTCCTTATTTTTTTCTCTTTCAATTTTGGTTCTAAAACATTCTCAATTCCCCATTTGCTCAATTCACTAAATAAAGGTCTTAAACTTTCTCCTTTTTCTGTCAGCGTGTAAATAACCTTTGGCGGCACTTCTGCAAAAACCTTTCGGTTAATTAATCCGTCACTTTCTAATTCTCGCAATTGAGTAGTCATCATTCGTTTACTACAATCGGGAATCATTCGTTGTAGTTGTCCAAAACGATTAACGTCCACAGATATGAAGTATAAAATCAAAGGTTTCCATTTCCCACCAATGATTTTTAGTGTAGCACTTACAGGACATCCACCATACTCTTTGATATTTTCGACCATATTGTCGAACCGCACAGAATTTATTTCAACTTTTTTCATTTGCTAAGTTGTTGATTTACAACAATAGTTACATTTTAAATACTATATAATATAAATGTAACTACTTGCAAAAGTAGCATATTGCACTGACATTTGCAATTCATTATTAAAAAAGTAATAAGAAATGAAATTAAAAACAATAACATTTGCTCTATTAGCAATCGGATTAACCTTACAAAGTTGTGATAAGGATGATGATGACACTATCACAGTAAACAAAAACGATGATGTTTTTGAATTAGCAGTAAGAAAAGTCAATTCAGGTGTTTCGATTAATGACTTTACTACCGCAAGAGATGCATTTGTTGCCAGATTAATGGCACAAGATGGAACTTCTGATGATAGAGAAGTTCAACCCTTTTTTGACTTCTCAAACAGTCTTCCGTTAGATAGTATTTATATTGGTATGACACAATATGAAGATATTAACACCTATACTGCTTTAGGTACTGAAGCTCAAAATTGGCAAGAAGCAGCTCCATTTTTAAGTTCCTTTACCCCATTGGCTTTTGAAGCTCTACAACCCTTAGAAGAATACAAGCCGGTTAACTTGTCAGAATTAGCCCCTTTAGGAAGCGGTAATGTATTGGAAATTGCAGTAAGAGACTTATCTGCATATCCAAACTTCAATCAAGCCGATTATGAAGCTAAAAGGGATGCATTTTTAGCAGCTTTGGAACAGCAAAATGGTTTTGTACGAGAAGTACAATGGCAATCAGTAACGAATTCAAATGTTGTAGTAGGAATGACTGTTTATCAAAGTCAAATGGCAGCTGTAACCATTTTGACTGACACAACTTTTACAGGAAGCTCAGCCGTAACTGACTTTTTAGGAACTTATCCACCAAATACAGTAGCAACCATAAATAACGTACTCAAATAAAGCAAAAATGAAACAATTAATTATAGCCATTGCTTGTGTGGCTTTAATCACAAGTTGTGGAACAAACAAAAAAGTCAATCAAACACTAAATAATAAAAAAATGACAGCAGTATATGAAATCGCCATTAATCAGGCAAAAAACGGAAATGTTCAAAACTTTTTAGATACCAGAGCAGAATTTGTAGAAGTTCTAGGTAAAGAAGATAACACCTTAAACGAAGGTAAATGGAAACCTTTTTTCACGGTTGATCAAAGTATGAAATTAGATGAAATTCTAATAGGTATGACGCATTGGAATTCAATGCAAGGTTTTGGCGAAACTGCTATGAAGCTAATGCCACAAGAGGTAACTAAAAACTATTTTGCAAGTTTTAATCCTTTGGCTTATGGTTTATTGGAAACCGTTGACGGAAAACCTTTTGATATGGAAACGATTAAGAAAGAAGGAAACGTTATTGAATTTGCAATCAGAAAAGGAAAAACTGACGATGCATTTGGTGCAAAAAGAGAAGCATTTTTCAAGTCGCTTGAAAACTATGATGGTTACAAATTTGCCCGAGAATTCAAGTTTTATGAATTAGACGAGCAAGGAATGCCAAAATTAGCGGAAAACACACAGGCAGTAATTATTGTATGGGAAAATTCAGAGAAATTTCAGGCAGCTGCAACACCTATTTTTGGAACTAAAGAGTATCAAGAGTTTGCAGCAGACTTAGATGTAAAATCTTACTTTGCGACTTTTGCTACTAAATAAATCGTAATCAACAAGAACAGAGAACCGAAGTTTGTTTTTTAACTTCGGTTTTTTTTGGTATTGTGCACAACTCAAAGGAATACAAACATCGCCACCCGAAACATCAAGCTGAAACACGTGACTAAATATGTCGGTGTTTGTATTTCAGTTGGACAGCTGCGGTCAATATGGTATTCCTTTTTGAGGTGTCTTGTTATTTTTTGTCTAAGGTAGGGGTTTTGTGAGAAGGTTGAGAGGTATTTGAGAGTTTTTTTGGATTTGATTGGTGGTTTTTGATTTTGAGATACTTAATTTGAAAACGATAGTAGGTGTTTTTGGTGAATTTGGTGGGATTGGACACAGTAATTCTATCATTGCATTGGCAATTAAGCAGGCTTGGGTTTGTTGATATTTTGGTTTTGTCGTCATGGGCTGCGGTTATCTGGAACACTGATATATTTTTTAATGTACTCTTTATAGGGTCGTAGGTCTTCTATTTCAAACTGATCATGACCACATCGGTCGCATTGCAGTTTTGGTATTTTCAATAATTGGGTAATTATTTCCATCACTGTACGGATGGTGCTTCCGTGATTTCTCATCATTTGTGGGATTTCCTTTCGTATTTTGGCTTGACTTGCACTGGAATGTATCCCATAGTACCTTACTTTTTGAAAATATGGTGGCGGAACGTGTTGCAGGTATTGATGGATAAATACGAGTGGTTCGATGTTTTTGTATTGGCATACAATAGCGTGAGGAAAGTCTGGTATTTTAGTGTGGGTGCACTGGAGATAAGATGAGCTACCTGTTCTTTTGAAATGATTTTTGGAAGAATTTTGTCCCGCTTTGGGCGAGGCATTTTCTTCAGGCTCCACTCATAGTCTTTAAGCTGTTTGAAATACTTCCTCAAAGAAGAATAGTCACAGTTGATGCTCGACCATGACTTTCCTGAGTCTCGGCGCTTGAGCAAGTAATTTTGTACGTGAGATTGTGAGTGTATTACTTCCCCATGCATAGAATAGTGAAAGTGATAAAATTTCTCCAATGTTCGGCAGTATGTACTGACTGTGGACTGCTTAAAATTTGCCAAAGTCAGGTAAGCTCTATATTGAGTAACTTCTTGGTTAATGTCTATCATTTGTATCGATTTTTGTTATGAAAAATACGACACAAAGATAGAATTAAAACATTATAATATCCTGATTAAGAGTATGTTATAAGTGGAGCGGATGTTCAGCGACGTCGGTGAGTATATGCGTAGTGCGACCGATAGGGAGCATTATGGTATATACATTGTTGTAGCCAGTTTTTCTCTATACTTTTTCTCGATTTCATTCGCAAAAGCCGTTTTATCATTCCTTAGGAATTCCATTGCTTCTCCATTCACAATGGTCGGATGTATGTCTCTGAGATTTTTATCACTCCACAAAGCCAGTTCAATTAAAACAGGTGTCAAAGCCAAACTTTTTTCGGTCAAGAGGTAGAGGTTAGTCTTTTTATTGTCTGGTCTTTGGGTTTTTATGATAAGTCCCACTTCTTCCAAAAATTTGAGTTTGGCAGAAAGAATATTGGTCGCAATAGCTTCTTCACTTTCTGTAAAGTCCTTAAAGGTCTCCTTGCCTTCAATGAGCATTTGCTTTACGATGACCAATATCCACTTGTCACCTAAAACATCTAAAGCTGATGTAAACGGGCAATTACATCTGAAATCTTGTCGCATCTGTTAAGTCAATATTAAATTTTACTTGCAAAATGAAATTTATTTTCATTATTACTTGCACATTGAAAGTTATTTTGTATTTTTGCTTGCGAAACAAAAGTAATAATTATTTATCAAATGACCAAGACAATGAGAAAAGTATTCACAGTATTGACTCTAACAGGTATTCTCGCTTCCTGTGTTGTTAATCAAACTAAATCAACAAGCGAGAATAATCAAACAAAAACATCAAAAATGACAAACAAAGAAATCGTAGGCACTTTCTTAGGTGCGGTAATGAAACAGGACACCGCAACTATGCGACAGGTAGCTAATGCCGATTACATTCAGCATAATCCCTTTGTGCCAACTGGTTTAGAACCTTTTATTGGTTTATTACCCATACTAAAAGAACACGAAACCTATGCCGAAAACGTAAGAATGTTTCAAGATGGCGATTTTGTGTTTATGCACAACATTTGGAAAAACGCCAAACCTTTTGGGGCAGATGAAATGGTAGCATTTGACATTATCCGTGTAGATGAAAACGGAAAAGTAGCCGAGCATTGGGATGCAATGACCGTTCTATTGAAAGAAACCGCAAGTGGTAGAAGCCAAACCGATGGACCAACAATTGTTGAAGATTTAGATAAAACTGAGGCAAACAAAACCTTGGCAGTTTCTCTTATTGAAGACGTTTTAATGGGTAAAAATCCAAGTAAGATTGGCGACTACATCAGTTCTGAAGAATATCATCAGCACAACCCTCAAATTAAAGATGGATTGACAGGCATAGTAGAAGCAGTAGAGTATCTCACTTCTCAAAACAATATGTTCAAATACACCAAAATTCATAAAGTGTTGGGTGAAGGTAATTTCGTCCTTACCGTAAGCGAAGGTGAGTGGAATGGTGGCAAGAAACACGTGTTTTACGACTTATTCAGAATGAAAGACGGTAAAATCGTAGAACATTGGGATGTGATTCAAGAAATACCGACAGAAGGTTTGGCACACAATAACGGTATGTTTGGATTTTAATTAACCCTAAAAACTTACTAAAATGAGCGAAATACAAATTTCAACCATAGCAATGGCTTTGTCCATAATTCCCGTTACACTTCACGGAATTGAAGTGCTGTTTCCAATGCAAGCTCGCTGGATTGTAAATTGGGTATTGCCATTTTTTGGACTTAAAGCTCCGAATAGT